>WNGP01003968.1_pt1 | contig 12359 bp, 10 predicted proteins | sample 5407671 | NCBI WGS metagenome assembly WNGP01 (sample SAMN13153381, study PRJNA577476) | soil metagenome | isolation source: 40 cm soil or saprolite under Garry oak tree replicate 2 | place: USA:California | collected 2016-06-15 | reverse complement strand
TGGACCCTCAAGGCGACGAAGGTCTCCGAGTGCATGTTACGCGACCGGAGTTTGCGGAGCAAGCGAACCGCGCGCATGGGACCACGTAAGACCTGAAATTCGAACGCCGATGTGATCTGTCGACACCTGGCACATGACGCAGCCGGAAGAACGGCGTTTCTATTGAGTCCGAACGGAACGATGTGCTCCCTAGTGAGATTGTCGGTCCCGGAACAGTAAATGCAGTGGCCGACGGGCGGATAGCTGAGCTTGGCCAGGTCGCCGATCCCTTCGAGCGAGCCCTGTAAGACCTCCGAGGATAGAGGTGACCTGGTGGAAGGTCGAACCATCCGCACGGTTCACGGTGACACTGGTGTGGATTTTCGGCGGTGTGGGGGTGTCGCTCACACTTCCGACCATATCACGATCGGCTTTGTCCACCATTTTTGTCCACGCGGTGAATTCAAAACCGGATTACGTGGGATACCTAAAGGAAGCATGTGATTTTTGCTCGTAATGACCCCGAAGATGCCCTCCGAAAATAAAAAGGAGTTGATAAATACGTCACTGATATTACCATCACATCAATTACCGTTACTGAAAAATGTCAGAAATAGCCTCATCGACGTTCGCCTTACAAGCTCCACCGGCTGATCGTGCCGCCGCGCGCGAAGAGGCTCGGCGCCAGCTGAAAAAGATGAGTGACGCAATGGTGGAGGAGAAAGGTCTTCTGAACCATGCGCAGGCGGCGTTGCTACTTGATGTGAGTACGAAGAGGGTGGGCGAATTGGTTCGGCTTGGGAAGCTGACCGATTTCATCTTTCTGGGACGCAAGTACGTTTCGATGAAGGAAGTTGACGAGCGCAGCAAGCAAGAGCTGAAGGCCGGCCGTCCACGGCGCGGGATTGGGAAGCTGGCCACTGCGAGTCTCAAAGCAGCTGTGAAGACCGATAGCGTACAAGCGTCGCCTGGCGGGTATGCGGGATCGTATTTCAAGAAACAACGCGAAGAGGCGAATGAGAGGCGGCGAAGAGAATTCCAGAAGAAATGGCGCGCAGTCATAGAGGCGAGAAGAAATGAACGAAAGAGCTGATGCTGACGTGGAGATCTGTCATGAATCTGTCAGGAAAACGGCAGATTAAGGCTTTTACCATCATGGTGCGCGATGCAGGGTTCAAACCTGCGACCTGTCGCCGCGGCGACCGCTGAAGAAATCTCCCGCTGGCGATGCGCCAGCCTTGTAATTTCCAATTCCTAGTTTCTAATTGCTATCTTCAACGCGCGATTAGCTCAGTGGTAGAGCACTTGCTTCACACGCAAGGGGTCAGAGGTTCGAAACCTCTATCGCGCATTTCCCACCCTGCTGAATGTTCTACACATACGTGCTGAAATGCGCTGATGACCGGTTGTACATTGGCTGGGCAGCTGACCTCCGGAAACGACTCGTGCAGCACCGTGCAGGCCGAGTACCTGCAACTGCGCATCGACTGCCAGTCAGGCTGGAGTACTACGAGACGTGTCGTTCCGAGCTAAAGGCGCGACTGCGCGAGAAACAGCTTAAGACCGGATTCGGGCGGGCGTATCTGAAACGGCGTCTGGAATAGGAGTCGCTCCGCGCCCGCAACGCTTCGCGTAGCGATGCGGGCGGGGGTTCGATACCAGCATCGCGCACGTCTCTCCGCCGCGCTTGCCCTGCACGGCGTGGCGTTCTATTTAGAGACATGTCCGAACACAAAATCACTCTCACCTGGAAACGCGGCGATAAGCCGTTCGAATATCAGAAATACTCACGCGATCATACTTGGAATTTTGACGGAAGACATGAAATGGAAGCATCGGCTGCGCCGGCGTATCTGGGCAATCCAAAATTGATCGATCCGGAGGAAGCATTTGTGGCATCGCTCTCGAGCTGTCACATGCTCACATTCCTGGCTATCGCATGCAAAAAGAAGTTCGTACTCGATGAATATGTCGATGAAGCGGTCGGTCTGATGGAGAAAAATGCCGAGGGCAGATTTGCCATTACCCGCGTGATTCTAAGGCAGCGCCTCAAATTCTCCGGCGATAAACAACCGACCGCACAAGAGATCGAGGAAATGAATCATGCCGCGCATGAGCAATGCTTCATCGCCAACTCGGTCAAGACTGAGGTCAAAGTCGAGACACAGAGCTAGCCACAGATTTCCACGGATAAACACGGATGGAGGGACGACCTCCGTGTCGTTCTGGTTCCTTGAACAGGGACGCGACGGAGCGCATCCCTCCAAGTCTGTGGTTTGAATCCGTGTCAATCTGTGTTCATCTGTGGCGAAAATAATGAGCACGCCCTCGGATTCACAGCGCATGGAGAAGATAGTTAGCTTGTGTAAGCGGCGCGGCTTCATTTTCCAGTCGAGCGAAATTTATGGGGGTCTCAACGGCCTTTGGGATTACGGACCGCTCGGTGTCGAATTAAAGCGCAACCTGAAGAATTACTGGTGGCGGGTGATGGTGCACGAACGCGACGACGTTGTGGGCATGGATGGCTCGATTTTGATGAACCGCGCCGTCTGGAAAGCGAGCGGCCACGAAGAGACATTCAGCGATCCGATGGTGGATTGTCGATCCTGCAAGGCGCGCTTGCGCGCTGACCAGGTGATCGATAAAAAAGGCGTGCGACAATGTCCAAATTGTGGGGGCAAAGATTTAACCGAGCCGCGCGCGTTCAACTTGATGTTCAAGACCTACGTGGGCGCGACCGAAGACGAATCGTCGATGACTTATCTTCGCCCGGAAACGGCTCAGGCCATTTTTGTGCAGTTCAAAACCGTTCTGGAAGTGTCGCGCAAGAAATTGCCATTCGGCATAGCGCAAGTCGGCAAAGCGTTTCGGAACGAGATTAATCCGCGTAATTTCACGTTTCGCTCGCGCGAGTTCGAGCAGATGGAGCTGGAATATTTTTGCCGGGCAGAGGAGGGGATGCGGTTGCTCGATTACTGGCTGAAGGAGCGGCTGAAGTTCTACGAAAGAATTGGCATCTCGCGCGGGAAACTCCACGTGCGGGAAGTTCCCGAGGAAGAGCGCGCTTTTTATTCGAAGGCGAATTACGACATCGAATACGATTTTCCGTTTGGCCTTCAGGAACTGGAAGGCGTCGCTTATCGCACGGATTACGATTTGTCACAGCATCAGAAGGCCAGCGGCAAGTCGCTTGAGTATTTCGATGAAGAGACGAAACAGAAATTTATTCCACACGTAGTCGAACCGAGCGCAGGCGTGGATCGCACCGTGCTGGCGCTGATCTGCGAGGCCTATGCTGAAGACCAAGCGCCGGATGAAAAAGGAAAAATGGAAACGCGTGTCGTCTTGCGTTTTCATCCACGGATGGCTCCGATTAAATGCGGCATATTTCCGCTGTTGAAAAACAACGCGCAGCTGGTGGAGAAAGCAAAAGAAATTGTCGATCTTTTACGACCGCACATGTACGTTTTCTACGACGAGAGCGGCGCGATCGGGCGTCGTTATCGCCGTCAGGACGAAATCGGCACGCCCTTCGGTGTAACTGTCGATTTTGAAACTCTCGGCGAAAAAGACGCGACGCTGCGAAACACAGTGACGTTGCGCGACCGTGACAGCATGAAGCAACGCCGCGTGGCGATCGGCGAGCTGGCCGGCACATTATTGGCGGACATCACATGAACGTTTTGAAATTGCGGCAACCTTCAGTCGCGAGCCGCAGCGAAAGTCACCGGCAGAAACATATATATTCAACCAGCGTCTATGGCTGAATATGTGAAACAGCCGATTGCGGGGCCGGAAGCTTTTCGACAGACCGGCGTCGCGGCAGTGCAATCCCAAGCGGCGCTCCTACTGTTGCTCGGCCGACAATTGCGCGGCGACGACCAAGTTCTCGCCGCGCGCGCCGTCGCCGCCGACATGCCTAGGTTTGTCGAAGCAGTGCCGCCCGATGACCTCGCGCAATTTCCCGTCCCACAACTGCGGCCCTCGGTCGGTCGCGTAGGTGTCGCGCTGCTTGAGACACGTCACACGGAGCGGTACGGACGCAGAATTGTGCGGCGCACCGCAATCTCGCAGGCAGAACTCTCCGAGAGGTTGGGTGACCTCGCGCAAACGCTTTTCGAGAGATCAGATGCCATTACTGCCGCGCAATTGATGGAAGCTTCGCTGCGCAGCGCCGATGAACTGACGCGCGTTGCTGCGGCCGCAGCCTACTTTGAGCTGACCACGCGTCCGAGGCGCCTGATCAACATCATGCTACGCGGCACGCGCAGCGCCGATGCTCTGGTGCGCGACGTCGCGGCGACCGCGCTGGCGCGGATTGCTCCTGAGCACGCGCGTCTGCGCCGGATGACTCGGGCCAACATTGTGCGCTCCGCAGGTGAAGCAAGCCATAGCGCGCTCCTCGTGCATGGCACATTCGCCCGCGGGCACGAATGGTGGCAGCCGGGCGGAAGCTTCCACAGCTATTTGATAACCAGCGTGCGTCCGGATTTGTACAGCGACCGGGATCGTTTCGATTGGTCCGGCGGCTACAGCGACGCTGCGCGGGACCTCGGCGCTCGCGATCTGCGAACTTGGGCGGAACGACACAATCTGCTTGGGCTCGATCTGTTCGGCCACAGCCATGGCGCCAACGTGATCATGCAATCTACAAAGTTCGGGTTAAGAGCTGGCGCGCTCGTGCTACTGAGCTGTCCGGTGCACGTACCCAAATACCTGCCCGATTTTACGCGCACAACAAAAGTCGTATCAATCCGTGTACATCTCGATTTGGTTATTCTCGCCGATCGCGGTGGCCAACGTTTTCGGCATCCGCAAATCAATGAAAACGTGCTTCCGATTTGGTTCGATCACGGTGCGTCGCACAATCCGCAGGTCTGGCGGGATCACAATGTGCCCGATATGCTCTAAAGTGAAGTTGTGTTAATTGTTGCCATGGATGTTGCCGGAGCGGTCCGTGTTTACGGCTACAACGCGTTATGGCGCGCCACTGGAGCACGCCGCGCGGGGCGTGCTTTGATTAACGCGCTCGGCGCGCCTGACGAGGAACTTCAAGTGCTGGCCGGAATATTTCTTGTCCGCGGTGCTGACAAGGCGGAGCCGCTGCTCGAAGAAGCGTTGGCGCGCCGAAAGCATCTCCCGGAGGTCATCACAATACTCGCTGACATCGGAAATCCAAAATACAAGCCGGAGTTCCGCCGTCTTGCCGACGATGCCGACCCGGCAGTCGCCGACGCTGCCCGTGACGCCCTGCGTGTGCTTGAGGCACGGCAGGAGGCGCCCGCCAGCAGTTAATCTCCTGGCCCGGAATCGCACCGGAACACGTTAGCGAGCCGCTATGGGCGCGCTGTGTAGCACTTCGCGGAGTTGCACGTTACCAATCTCTAACCGTAGCGCCCGGCGTGCAACGCTAAGGAAAATGTCCGGTGCGTCAGTCAACGCGATGTCCAGCCCGGCCGAATTCCCGGCCGGCGCGCTCAAATGTGATTGAACCAGAAGTTTTTTCACCGCCATTGCACAATTGCGGGCTGAATCGACGAGGCTCACCGTTTTTGGAAGCGCACGAGAAATGGCGTGCACCAGCAATGGATAATGCGTGCATCCAAGCACCAGAGTATCAATTCCCTGGTGGACGAGTGGTCCAAGGTATCGTGCGATAACGCGATCTGTTAATTCATCGTCCAGCCAGCCTTCCTCAATCAGAGGAACCAGCAACGGGCTTGCGCACACCGAGACGCGAACCTGCGGATTCAGCGCGCGCAATTCGCGTTCGTATGCTCCGCTTTTAATCGTTGCGCGCGTCCCGATCACTCCGACGTGACCGTTTCGCGTAGTGGCGAGGGCTGCGCGCGCACCAGGCCGAATAACGCCAATGACCGGCACGGGCAGATGTTTTTCCAGTTTTGCCAAGGCGACCGAAGAAGCAGTGTTGCAGGCGACAACAACCGTTTTTGCATTTTCCTCCATCAACATTTCAGCAATCTCGAGGCTATAGCGTTCTACTGTGCTGGCGCTTTTTCCGCCGTAGGGAACGCGTGCCGTGTCGCCGAGATAGAAAATATTTTCATCCGGCAAAAGATCGCGCAAGGCTTTCACCACCGTCAGCCCGCCGATGCCGGAATCGAAAACGCCAATTGGTCGCGCGTCGCTCATTCAGCGGGAAAAGTGGCGGTGCAATTAGAGTAGCGCAAGCCTCTGGCTTGCGTTTGTTACGGTTCGCAAGCCAGGCATGCGCTACTTTTATCATAATGGCTGAACTCCCAAAGAGGTACGATCCGAAAGCAGTTGAACCGAAGTGGTATCAGCGGTGGATCGACAATCACGATTTCGTTGCGAATCCGAAGTCGTCGAAGTCGCACTTCTCAATCGTGATGCCGCCACCCAACATCACCGGTGTGCTTACGCTCGGCCACGTGCTGAACAACACCATTCAGGACATTCTCGCGCGTCGCGCGCGGATGCATGGATTCGAAGTGCTCTGGCTACCAGGAACCGATCACGCTGGTATCGCTACGCAAACAGCGGTCGAAAACTGGCTGCGCAAAAATGAAGGAGTGACCCGGCAAGACTTGGGACGCGAGGAGTTTCTCCGCCGGGTGCGCGAATGGCAGGACAAGCACGGCGGGATCATCATCGAGCAACTCAAGCGCCTTGGCTGTTCATGCGATTGGTCGCACCAACGGTACACGCTCGATGACGCTTATGCTCGGGCTGTTCAAAAAATTTTTGTCGATCTTTATCGCAAGGGCCTGATCTACCGCGGACGTCGGATGATCAACTGGGACCCGGCGGCGCAAACTGCGCTTTCGGATGAGGAGGTCATTTCCAAGTCGCAGAAGGGAAGTCTCTACTACGTTCGCTATGAAATCGTGGAAGAGCCGGGGCGTTTCTTGGAAGTCGCAACGACGCGGCCGGAAACAATCATGGCCGATACAGCGATGGCGTTTCATCCAGGCGACAAGCGTTATGTCAATCTTCTGGGCAAACACGCGTGGCGCCCGCTCGCTCGCGAGAAAATCCCAATCATCGCCGACGAAGTAATCGATCCTGAATTTGGCACTGGCGTTTTAAAAGTCACGCCAGCGCACGATGCCGTGGATTTCGAAATCGGCCAGCGGCACAACCTGCCGATCGTCGATGTGCTGCATCCTGATGGGCGAATCAATTGCCCAGCGATTCCGGAGTTGGATGGGCTTGACCGATTCGAAGCGCGTAAAAAGGCAGCCAAGATATTAGAAGAGAAGGGCTTACTTTTGAAAGAGATGCCTTATGAAAACAACGTCGGCTTCAGCGATCGGAGTGATGTGCCAATCGAGCCCCGCATCAGCGAGCAGTGGTTCCTGCGTTATCCGAAGACGAAAAAAGCGCTCGCCGTAGTGCACGATCATCTCATTCGCTTCTTTCCCGCGCATTGGGAAAAAGTTTACGTGCAATGGCTGGAGAACATTCGCGACTGGTGCATCAGTCGGCAGGTCTGGTGGGGACACCGCATCCCGGCCTGGTACCGGAATTCCCAATCTGTAGATGCAGGCGTGTCGCCTGCAAAAGCAAAGGGCGCAGCCGGCACGGCTGCCACGACAGAACAGAAAAATGTTCGCGTCCAGATCGAGTCGCCCGGCGAGGGATGGACGCAGGACCCAGACACGCTCGACACATGGTTTTCGTCATGGCTCTGGGCTTATGAAACGATGGATGATCAGACCCGCGCGAAGTTTTATCCGACCAGCGTTCTCGTGACGGCGCCGGATATTATTTTCTTCTGGGTGGCTCGAATGATCATCGCCGGGCTTGAGTTCAAGCCTGGGAAATCCGAAAGCGATAAAGACAACATTCCATTTCGCCACGTTTATTTCACAGGGCTGATTCGCGACAAGCAGGGCCGCAAAATGTCGAAGTCGTTAGGCAATTCGCCCGATCCGCTTGAGTTGATCGATAAATATGGCGCCGACGGCTTGCGATTCGGTCTGATGCGCATCGCGCCGAGCGGCCAGGACATTCGCTACGACGAAAAACAAATCGAAGAAGGTCGCAATTTTGTGACCAAGCTTTGGAATGTCGCGCGCTTACGACAAATGCACGGGTCAAGTCCCGCCGAGCCGCCGATTGATTACAGGCAACTGTCGATCTACGCGAAGGAGGTCCTTGCCCGATTAAACGAAACGATCGACGCGATCGACGCAGCGTATCGCGACTATCAATTTAACGCAGTCGCCCAGAGGCTTTACGATTTCGTCTGGAGCGATTATTGCGATTGGTTTGTTGAAGCAGCGAAAACGGAAATTTTCAGCGACGACGAGGCACGAGAGAAATCCGCGCTGGCGGTGATGGATTTCGTTCTATCGGCGGCGCTTCGGTTATTGCATCCTTTCATGCCGCACATCACCGAGGAACTCTGGTCGTTGCTCGGCCTCGGGAGAGATTCGATTCAATTTGCTCCACTGCCAAAGCGGGTGGCGCTGGACGATGTCGATCTTGCAAACAAGAGGAAACTGGTCGCGGCGATTTATGAGACGGTGCGGGCCGGCCGGAACCTGCGCGCGGAAGCCAAAATTCCGTCGAACCAGAAAGCGCAATTCATCTTGCGCGCGGACAAAGAGGAAATCATGCGCGAGACGCCAACGATGGCCCGATTACTCAATTCCGAGGAATTGAGATTAGACCGACGATACAAGCCGGAACCGGGCGTTCCGGTGGCGCTGACTCCGCTGGGCGAACTTTTTCTCGCTATTGGCGGCGCGGACAAAGCAGCTGAGCGCGAACGGCTCGACAAGGAAATCGCAAAAATTGAGAACCAGCTGCGAACAGTGGAGGACAAATTGAAGAACACATCATTCGTCAATCGCGCTCCCGCGGCCGTTGTAGAAGAGCATCGGCAACGTCTAAAAGATCTTAGCGCGCAACTGGCGAAGTTGAGGAAGGCGAGGGAAGGCCTGAATTAAAAATTACTTTATGCCGGTCGATTTTTGCGCCGCGCTTTTGGAAGAACTCTTTTAGCTCGGGTGTGTAGAACGTTCCGCCGTATTCCTGGTTTAATTCGAGCCAGACGCGACCTCGCGGCGCCAGATGTTTGGCAAGATCGTCGAGGAAAAATTCCCACTCCGGCACGCCCCACACATCGGGTTGTTTATGCCTATTGAAGCAGATCAGGAACGCAGTGATGAGATCGAATTTTCCCAGGTCGGGCAGGGGATCAAACGCTTTGATCGTCCGGATCACGCGACGCACCCCGAGCAGCCGGGTAATATCTCTAAACATGGGGAGTTGATCCAGATCGAGCCCGAGCCCTTCGTGGCCAAGCAGTTGAGCGATGTAGAGAAAATATCCCGCGCCGCAACCAAGATCGAGAATGCGTTTCGGTCGCGCCAGATCGAGCTCGATCACGCGAATCCGGCGGATGTTGATATTGATCCATCGTTCGAGATCAAGAAATTTGGGCCAGTCAGCGCTGGGACCCTTGACGGCGTACCGCTTGCGAATTTGCTCGAAACCCTGGCGGTCGATCGTTTCGATCACTCGCTTCGTCGCGAGGGGAAAACGGTTCACCTGAAGAAGCCTGAGCGTGTGCCTTCTGGCGCTGGCCAGAGTTCGGCCATCCACAAGTTTCTTAAGTTTATGGGGAAGTTTTTTGACTCTATGGCGAACTCGCACCGGACGATAGACCACAGCTTGTGGCGGAGCGCAACAATTTCAACTAAACTGCAAATGACATGAGTTGGTGGAAAAAGCTGCTCTGGGTTGGCATCTCCGCGCTGGGCGTATGGGCGATGGCAGTCCTTGCGCTCTCCCGCGGCGAACAAATCAGCGCGTTCTGGATTGTTCTGGCTGGATTTTGCGCGTTGTCCATTAGCTATCGCTTCTACAGCAAATGGCTGGCAACAAAGGTGCTCGTGCTTAATGAGGAGCGCGCCACACCGGCAGTCCTGCAAAATGACAATAAAGATTATGTGCCAACGAATCGCTGGATGGTTTTCGGCCATCACTTTGCGGCAATTGCCGGACCCGGGCCATTGGTCGGTCCGGTGTTGGCGGCGCAGTTTGGGTTCCTGCCCGGCACTCTCTGGATCCTGATTGGCGCAACGCTCGGCGGCGGTGTGCACGATATGATTGTTCTCTTCGCCTCGATCAGGCGTGGCGGGAAAACGCTCGGTCAAATGGTGAAGGAAGAAATCGGGCGAGGCGTAGGTTTGCTTGCGCTCATCAGCGTGCTGGCGATCATGATCATCTTGCTGGCGGTGCTTGCGCTGGTGGTCGTTCAGGCCCTCGCGCAAAGTCCCTGGGGCGTTTTCACCATCGCTGTGACCATCCCGCTGGCGTTGATCATGGGAATCGCGTTGCGCACAGGGAAAGTAAGCGTCGTCGCCGTCACGATTTTCGGGTTGCTGGGCCTGGCATTCGGCGTATGGGGCGGACAAATTCTCGCGCATTTTCCCGCGATTGAAGCCTGGTTCCGTCACGACCAAAAATGGCTGGCGTGGGCCATCATGCTCTATGGGCTGGCTGCGTCGGTTCTGCCTGTGTGGATGTTGCTCACCCCGCGCGATTATCTCAGCACGTTTTTGAAGCTTGGCACGGTCGCCATGCTCGCCGCCGCCGTAGTGCTGATCAACCCGACATTGCAAATGCCCGCGATTACAAAATTCATCGACGGCACCGGCCTTGTCTTTGCGGGTCCAGTATTCCCCTTTGTGTGCATCACCATCGCTTGCGGCGCGGTCTCGGGTTTTCATTCGCTGATCGCTTCGGGCACCACCCCGAAAATGATAAGACGCGAATCGCGAATACGGAGCATCGGCTACGGCGCGATGGTGACCGAGATGCTGGTCGCGTTGATGGCGATGATCGCTGCATGCGTGCTGCAACCGGGCGAATACTTTGCGATCAACACGAAAGGTGCGCCCATGGAAGTCGTCGCAAAAGTTTCCGCTGCCGGGTTCGCCGTGACAGAGAAAGAAATGCAGACGCTCGCCACGAACCTCGGCGAATCTACGATGTTCAACCGTGCGGGAGGCGCTCCGACTTTCGCTGTCGGTATGGCACACATGTTTGCGCGAGTCTCCGCGAAGCCGACCGCGCTCGCGCTGTGGTATCACTTCGCCATCATGTTTGAGGCGTTATTCATTCTGACGACGATCGACGCCGGAACACGCGTAGGGCGGTTTTTGCTTCAGGATTTCCTGGGCAACGTGTGGCGTCCGCTCGGTAACACGCGTTCGTGGACCGCGAATTTTTTCTCAAGTGTGTTACTGGTCGGAGCGTGGGGTTGGTTTTTATATGAAGGCGTGATTGATCCGCTTGGTGGCATCAACTCGCTTTGGCCACTATTTGGGCTAGCCAATCAATTGCTGTCGGTAGTAGCACTTTGTCTCGGCACAACGCTCCTGATCAAAATGCACAGAAGCAAATACCTCTTCGTGACGCTCGTGCCGCTTTGCTTCATGTGCGCCGTCACCTTCTCGGCCGGTTATCTGAAAGTTTTCTCGCCCGATCCGCGGCTTGGATTCTTGAGTGGCGCGCGATCACTTTTGGGCGAGGCAGGCGGGTTGGCCGATCCAACGAAGGCCGCTGAGTTTGCGCGGCAAGCAAACGTGTGGCGCTTCGATGCGCTGGTTGCTGTTTTCTTTCTGGTGCTCGTCCTGTTGATCGTGCTCAGCTCTGCAAGACAGTGGTGGCAAATGCTGCGCGGAACCAAACGCGTCGTTTTGCACGAGAGCGAATTCGTGCCGATCACCGCGGCGCAACTGGCAGAATTCTAGCCGGAAAATTCCCGGCGCGCCATCTGGCTGCGTGTTTCGGAGCAAACGTGGCTGTTTCGAAAGCGTTCGGCACCGGGATCGGCAAAGCGATGGGTTGGCGCCAACATCGACACCCGTAAAAAGCCGAGCGGCGAGACGTTTCTCGTTTTTTCGGGACCAGCGCAGGAGCTTGCCGAAAGGCGCGGCGTCACTTCTGTGCTAATCACACTTAGTCATACTGAGCATCACGCGGTGGCATGTATTACCCTGAAACGCACAGCCCTTCAGCCCGGATAGTCCGGTAGTTCGAATTGATCGGTCACGAATCGGCGCATCAGCCAATCGCTGATCGGGGAAAACGCTGTAGACCGCAAGACCAAATCGCGCACGAATAATCCCAAGCGAGTTTTAGGCGTGAAACTAGTCGCAAACTGGACGGCTGACTGCTGTTTCCTTTCGATGAAATCTCGAAAACGTCCCTCGTATCCGCGGTACGCGATCACGTGATCTCCACTTGCGCGTTGCAATTCTCCCGCGAGTACATAAGCCCCTGCCAAGGCAAAACCAGCGCCGTCACCAGATAAAAGAGAAGGGCAATAAGCAGCATCGCCCACCAGCACGATTCGTCCTTTTGACCATGCTGGCATG
>WNGP01005165.1_pt1 | contig 12362 bp, 14 predicted proteins | sample 5407671 | NCBI WGS metagenome assembly WNGP01 (sample SAMN13153381, study PRJNA577476) | soil metagenome | isolation source: 40 cm soil or saprolite under Garry oak tree replicate 2 | place: USA:California | collected 2016-06-15 | reverse complement strand
GGATTTCCAATTCCTCCATCACGCGCCGCATCGCTTCGCGGATTCGCATGATGTAGTCGTGCGTCACCTTGCGCTGGATCGGCGTCGTGTTGTCGGAATGGATCCGGAATGGCGAGGGCGAGCCAGCATCCGCCATGGTGTGCTCGGCCTTCGGCAAGCAACTTGTCGATGTACTGAAACGTCGTGCGTACATGCCGCTGATGATGCTCGCTAAAGCTGTGTGCTTTGATCTCGTCACTCATTTTTCACATCGCCGTTGTCTCCCACGTCCTCCACGCTTAACACCCGCATGCGCTTGCGATAGAGGCGTCCCCACGCGTGCATCGCCTCGACTGATGGCTGAAAAAACTTTTGCGCGATCAGCGTCGGCACAAACGCGCTCAGGATCGCGACACTAACCAGAATTGTGTATTGCCGCTGGTCGATGATTTTGTTTTGCAGACCGAACAGCGCCGAGATCGTGCCAAAGGTCAACCCGGTTGCCATCAGAAGTGTTGTGTAACTCGCTTCGCGTTTTCCCATATAGTGCATGCGCGCGAGCGGGAACACGCCGACAAGCTTCGTGATCATCTTCAAGAGCAAAAGAGCGCCGATTATGCCGAGCCCGGCCCAGAGCGCCGGCAATGAAACGTAAAGCCCTGCCTTGATGAAATAGAATGGCGTAAAGATCGCGAATGCGATGCTGCGCATTCGGTTTACGAGCGTCTTGTCGCGCAGAAAAACGCCGGCCAAGACAAGACCGACGAGATATGCCGGTAAGACGGCCTCGCTTTTGGCCGTCGTTGCCAGGCCACCTAGGAAAAACAGGATAAAAAAGATGAACTTAACCTCAGGCTCACTAACGCGCGTCGCGCCGAGTCGCACGATAATGAATTGTGTCCACGTCGGCATGAACCAAAGCACGACGCACATCGCGACCACGAATACGACAAGCCACATGTTGCGAACAAAACGCCGAGCGCGAGAACCGTGCCGAGGTCGGTAATAAAACACGCAGCCAGAATAGTTTTGCCCATGGCCGTATCGCCGTAACCGCCCTCGATCATCACTGCGTAAACGACCGCAACCGACGTGGTTGAGAGTGCGACTCCAGCGATCTGCGCCTGCTGCAGTGGCCAGCCGAGGACGAACTGCGCGAATACCCACACGATTACGAACGGCACGCCGAAGGAAAGAATGCCGATCAATCCGCTTGCGCGCAGATTCGCTTTCAGCGAACGCGGGTCGATTTCCGCGCCCGCGAGAAACGTCAGCACGCCGCTGCCGAGCAGCGCGAGAAAATTGATCCAATCGGTCGTCGCGTGAATTCCAAGAAAATTTCCCGCGATCACCCCGACGAGAATTTCAACCAGCGCTACAGATATACCTGCCCAAATCGAAATGAGGCTCGCTGAAAGCGCAAGCGCCATCCAAATCGCAGCAATAAACCAAACGTTTTGCGTCATAAACTCCTTCCTTTGCCTTTCGGCATTAGCAGGAGCTCGCGAACAGCGAGAGATGTCTCGACTCCGTTCGACATGACAAAGGGCGAGGGGCGCGCATAGCTGATTCCGCGTCCACTCTTTTGGTTGATCCGAATTAAGATGCCGATACAGTCCGACTAGGGCAATGGAGTTTGAAACTAAACAGCAAGAGATTCCTCCACTTCGGTCGGAATGACAAAGTTTACATTTTGAAGCGTTCACCGAGATAAAGCTGCCGGCTGATGGGATCGTTGATGAGAAAATCTTTTGTGCCTTCGCTCTCAACCCGGCCTTCATAGATCAAATACGCGCGGTCCACGATCGACAAGGTCTCGCGCACATTGTGGTCGGTGATCATGATAGCGAGTCCCGATTTGCGCAGATTCACGATAATCTGTTGCACGTCATAAACGGCGATAGGATCGACGCCGCTGAATGGTTCATCGAGCATCAGCAACCTCGGTTTGGTGACGAGTGAACGCGCAATCGTCAGCCGGCGTTTCTCGCCGCCGCTCAACGTGAGCGCCGTATTCTTCGCGATCCGCTCAATGCCAAACTGATGCAACAGCTGATCGCAACGATTTCGCCGTTCCGCTTTACTCATGGAGAGCGTTTCCAAAATCGCCATGATATTTTGTTCGACCGACATCTTCCGGAAAATCGATTCCTCCTGCGGCAAATAACCCATGCCGAGCCGCGCACGCTTGTACATCGGGTAATCGGTGACGTCGGTGTCCGAAAAAATCACGCGACCGCTGTTTGGCCTGACGAGTCCAACGATCATGTAAAAACTGGTCGTCTTGCCTGCGCCATTCGGCCCGAGCAGTCCCACGATTTCGCCCGCGCTGACATGCAGGTTGACCCCGTCTACGACTGCCCGACCGCCATAAATCTTCACCAGCTGGTCGGTGGTGAGGACGGTTTCCGCCTTTGCCGCAGACGGCGAACTCAGTTTGGGGCTGGCGGCGCGCACAGTTTGGCTGATCATGGCTTCGGCAAAGGCGGGGGCGACAAAGTGGGAGACGGGGAAGATTTCGTTTCGCCCTTGGTTTCTTCCTTTGGCTGCTGGCGAATCTCAGTGCGACTTGGTCCGTGCGTGGTCAATTGACTGTTCTGGTTAATGATCATGACCGTGTCGGGGCTGGTCGAAACGTGGATGTTTGGTCCCTCCTGCACACGCGGTGTTCCAGTCAACTCAACATCACCCGTGGCGGCGGTGTAGGCTGCTCTATCGGAGCGACCGATCGCGCGGGTCGGGGGCCCACCATTCGGATCCGGCCGGTCGCGGACGAGGCCGACATTACCTTCCGCGATCGCTCTTTCGAGGCCCTGATTTTCTCCCTTCGAAATGAACACCGTTAATTTGTCAGATTGCAGATTAAATCGCGGATCGGTCACTTTCACCCGGCCACTAAAGACGCCCATGCTTTTGTTCGAATCAAAAAATGCTTCATCGGCGTAAATTTCCGTCGTAGTCGGTTCATTGGATTGCAGCAGATTGTTTCCACCAGACAATTTATTCGTCGATGACTTCTCGTCCTTCTCAACTGCTTGTTTCTCTCGCTTCTTTGGTAACATAGAAGCGGATACCGTCGGCGCAGCTGCGATCTGCGCGTTCAATTGCGCTGCCGTCAGGGTGGCGATCAAGAGAATCAATGTCGCCAGCCTTTTCATTCGTTTCCCTGGCCTTTGAGACGCGATTGATCAGTAATCACCATTTTCACATTGCCGATCAATCGTCCCGTCCGTGTATTTGTATCGAACTGCACCGAATCGCCGGCGATGTTGAAATCCGCACGCGCAATGGTTGTGCGTTCTTGTGAACTTAAGATGCGCGTCTTCAAATCAAGCACTGAAGTGTGCATGTCGATCTTCAGATCGGGCTGACTCTCCGGCGTATAAGTCGTGATTTTGAGATGCTGGAAGCCGACATGCCCCTGGTCAATCCGGTGCGCCGTCCCTGCTTCAAATCTTCCTCGCAAATGACCCTCGCTATCGAAGTCCGGCAACACGATGCCTTTTGCTTCGTGACCAATGGGCAGCGGAATATTTGTCAGGCTCTGCTCACCCGGTGAAGCAGCCGATGTCGCCGCCGCGCGACCTTGTTTCCCTTTGTGTCCTTTTGATTGGGCAAACATCTGCGCCGCCGATATCAAAATCGATAAAAAGATCGACGTTAACCAAACGAACCAGCTCCCATGTGTGAAGCGGCCGCTACGAAACAGCAGCATGAATAGCCTTTAACATGCGCAAATGCTTCGGCAAATCCTTTAGGGGAACTTGATTCGGTCCATCCGACAAAGCACGGGCCGGATTTTCGTGCACCTCCATAAAGATGCCGTCGCATCCTGCCGCCATGGCAGCCCGCGCCAGGACCGGCGCGAGCACGCTGTCACCTGAAGTCGCATCACCTGCCCCGCCCGGCTGTTGCACGGAATGCGTTGCATCAAAAATGACGCGATATCCGGTCTCGCGAATCCAATAAAGCGAGCGCATATCGGCGACGAGATTGTTGTAACCAAAGGTGGTGCCGCGCTCGGTGAAACAGAATTTTTCGTTACCAAACGCTACTAGCTTTTCAGCGATGTTTCGCACATCCCACGGAGCGAGAAATTGACCCTTCTTAACATTGATCGCACGATCCGTTTCCGCAGCGGCACGCAGCAAATCGGTTTGCCGGCAAAGAAACGCCGGAATTTGTAACATGTCGATCTTTTCCCCGGCAATCCCGGCTTCCGTAGGCGAGTGAACATCAGTTGTAACCGGAATTTTCAAGTCGTGGCCAATGGCCGAAAGAATCTCGCAGCCTTCGCGGACACTAATTCCGCGAAAGGAACGTACGGAAGTTCGATTCGCTTTGTCATAGGACGCTTTGAAAATGAAATCGACATCTTCATCCGCGCAGATTTGCGCGATTTTTTTCGCCATCCGCCAGACGAACTTCTCCGATTCGATCACGCATGGGCCGAGAATAAACGCGGGACGTTTCTCACCGATGGTGACCGACCCGATTTTCACTGGCTTAGGCTTCATGAAAGAGAGAATGAATCAGGAAAGCAGGAAAAAAAGGAAAAGAATTCGCCTGCCGGTTCCTGCTTTCCTGCGTTCCTAATTAATTTTCTTTTTGGCAAGATCGACAATGGCAAACGGCGCGTAGAGCCCGACAAAGAAAAGCAAGGCGACTCCGTGCAGTTCAAGGAGATAAAGCGGGCGCGAATCGGAGAGAAAACTCAAAATGGAAAATGCTTCCGGTTTGTGGAGCAGGAAACCGTAATTAAACCCGGTCAATTCATCGGCAATCAAGGTGACGGCAAAATAAAATTCCGACCATAAAAAGGTGCGCAACATCGACATTGGATATGGCCGATATTTGTGCGTCAACATTAAGAAAACTACCCCGATGATGATGCAAGAGTGCGACGTGAAAAAGCTAAAGAATCGCAGGTCTGGAAATCCGAAGCGCAAGTTCGGAGTGAGCACGGCTTGCAACGTCCCACCAATTCCCCAGAAATATGCCACCTCAAACCAGCGCTGATTTCCGGTCCACAACGCCACAATAACAACGACCATTCCCCAGTCACAGAGCTGCAATGGCAACATCTGTTGCCACGTCGCAATGCCGTGACTGCGCACAAAAATTAGATAGGCCATGTAGTTCACAACGAGCACTGCAGAAAGCAGAACAACGATTGCGCGTTCAAGGCGCGTCGATTTTGTGCGGTGCACGACCGCAGCAAGCACAAATGGTAAGCTGAGCGTGAGGAAAATGACCGTGAGATGCGGCCACCCGTACGGCTGAAAGACGCGCTCGGAAGTCATCTGCGAAACCACATCGATAACTAAAAAGATCGACAAGCGGATTATCGAATCACCCAGAGATTACAAGGAATCACATCGGTGATCCACGCGATGTTATTTGGCAATTGGCCACTCGATTCGTCATTTGCCTCCACAGGCACTACCAGCAAGTCTGCTTCGACCGATTGAACAAAATCTGACGCAGCCAACCCAGTGTTGCCGCGGATGCAGCGGGCTTCGATCGGGACGTCGGTCGCACCCGCTGATAACACGAATCTTTCCAGCGCGGCTTCTTCGTCTTCGTCGTTCTTTGGCTTGCCGCCATTGCTGGCAGCCGCCCGACGCGAGGCACGCGCTTCGTCAAACGTCGTAATAATACGAATGACATAGAGCCGTTCACACGATTCGGCTAACGCGAGCGGTAACGTTGTTTTCAGAGCCTGCAATGCGTGGTCCGAATAATCGGCGACAAAAACGATTCGGCGCAACGGTTTTGGTTCCGCCGCCGGTCTGGTGAAGAGCATGACTGAACAGGCGGCCTCTCGGACAAGGCGCCGGGCGACATTGCCAAGAAATCGATGCAGCACGATCTCTTTTTCCAGCGCGCCGGCAACGATCATGTCGATTTTATGTTTAACCAGGACGCACAGAATCGCGTCGGCCGGCTCGCCTTGCTCGTAATGGATGGTCGAATTGTCCGGGAGTTGCAGCTGCGCAAACGCATCGCCGAATTTCTTCGCGGTTTCCTCATTGCGTTCACCCACGTAAATCACATGAAGATCGGAAACAAACCTGTCCCGGATTCGCTTCGCTTCGGCGAGCACTTGCTTAAACCGCGGGGAGAAGGTGCTCGCGACCGCGATGGTGCGGTAAGGTGATGGGTTGCTCATAAAAGCGGAAAAGTAGTCTCCGGCTTCCACGCGGTTCGGCAAGTCGGATACATTTTGATTTCGTGTAGAGTCGTGTGGTCTCACGCGCACGGATTGCGGCTGTGGACAGACAGCCGCCACTACACCTGCCACTTTCATTTTTCGAATTCCTCTGCGAATTTCCGCAAATGCGCAGAGCGATTTATCCAGGCAGTTTTGATCCGGTAACGAACGGTCACCTCGATGTGATCGAGCGGGCGCGGAAACTATTCGATGAAGTCATCGTAGCCGTGGCACACAATGACGAGAAGCAGCCGCTTTTCTCACTAAAAGAACGTCTCGATTTACTCCGAGATACTGCCGGCAAGATCAACAATGTCCGAATCGCCCAATTCAAAGGATTGCTAGTCGATTTTGCCCAGGCCCAAAAGGCGGGTGCGATCATTCGCGGTTTGCGTGCAGTTTCCGATTTTGAATTTGAGTTTCAGATGGCGCTGATGAATCGAAAACTTGATGCCGCTGTGGAAACGATTTTCCTGATGCCGAAGGAGGAATACACTTATCTCAGCTCTCGAATTGTGAAGGAAATCGCGCGTCTCGGGGGCGATATTTCGAGCTTTGTGCCTACTTGCGTCGCGAAGGCTCTGAACGGAAAATTTACTCGATGAAAGTTCATCTGAAACAAATTCCGGCCGCAGGTTTACATCTCGAAGGCGAGGAAGAATGTCCGATTTTGGAATTGGATCCGGAGGGAATTCGTTGCGCTGGTCCGCTTCACTACAACATCGACATTGGCATTTCGTCTGGAGCGCTCTGGGCAAATGGGTCACTTTCGCAACCGGTGGAACTGCGTTGCGTATCTTGTCTGGAAAAATTTGTCCACGAAATCGAAGTACCGGCATTTGCAGTGCATACCGAATTGCGAGGACCAGAGACTGTCGATCTTACGCCGTTCATCCGAGAAGATCTTTTGCTGAACTTGCCGGCCCACCCCCATTGCGATCGTGATGGCGGTCGCATTTGTAAAACGAAATACATCGAGATGCCTGAGCAAGATGCGAAGCGCGAATCAGATTGGAGCGCCCTGGATAAGTTGAAATTGAAGCGTTAAAGAAGTTAAAAGAGTTACAACGTTACAAGTTAAAATCGTTGTGAATTGCTACCCTTTGTAACATTGTAACCTTTTAACGAATCACCGTGCGCGATTTGTTTTTTAAGAAAGGCGTGCTTTCGTAGCGCGCAGATGGGTGTTCCAAAACGCAAAACCTCAAAGATGCGATCACGCAGTCGCCAAGCGGCGAACCGATGGCATGCGCCGCAGTTAAACAAATGTCCGCAATGCGGCAGCACCGTCGCGTCTCACACTGCCTGTCCGTCGTGCGGGTACTACCGGGGACGTCAGGTTCTGACCCTCGAGGCGAAATAATTTCCGGGGTGGCTGTATCGGCAGCCAATTAAATCCACGGTGTTTGACACAAACGCCCTACAGCAGACTTTTCGCTTTGCATTGCGCTGCTAAAATTCGCAAAGTTTCTCACCAATGAGGATCGCCCTCGATGCTATGGGCGGCGATTTTGGGCCGCCTAATCTCGTGGCCGGCGCCGTGATGGCGCTGCGTGAATATCGCCGCATCGAACGACTTTATCTCGTCGGCGACCAGCAGCAGATCGAGGTGGAACTAAAGGAGCATCAGTGTAACGACGCGCGAATCGAGATCGTGCACTCTACGCAAGTAGTGGAAATGAGCGATCGCGCGTGGACGGCCGTCCGCCGGAAAAAGGATTCATCGGTGAGCCGCGCTGTCGATCTTGTGAAACGCGGCCAGGCGGACGCGATCGTAAGCGCGGGTCATACCGGTGCGGCTGTGGCCGCGAGCATGATCAAGCTTCGTACGTTACCGGGTATCGACCGTCCGGGCATTGCCGCGGTGCTTCCAACGGAAACGAATGTTTTTGTCTTGATTGATGCCGGCGCAAACATCGACGCGCGGCCGGAACATCTTCTTCAATACGCATTCATGGGCACGGTTTATTCGCGTCACGTTCTCGGGTACAAGAGTCCGACGGTCGGTCTGGTATCGCTCGGCGAAGAAGATGTCAAAGGCACTGAGAAGACAAAGGAAGTCTTCAAAATGCTGAAGAAGAGCTCACTCAACTTTGTCGGTAACATCGAAGGCCGACACTTGTTTGAGGATCCAGTGGAAGTTGTGGTGTGCGACGGTTTTGTTGGAAACGTGATTTTGAAGACGTGTGAATCAATTGCGGTGGCGATTTTCCAGTGGCTCAAACACGAGCTCACGCGCACGCCGATGCGAAAAGTCGGTGCGTTCTTGGCAAAGGACGCATTTCTAACGATCAAAGACAAAACGAATTACGAAGAGTACGGCGGCAGCCCGCTTCTTGGCGTGAACGGCATCTGCATCATCGCGCATGGCGCCAGCACCCCGCTGGCTGTCAAGAACGCGCTGCGGGTGGCGGCGGAGTCGATTGAACAGCAGGTGAACCCGCATATTGTCGAGGAGATTCGCCGTTACCATGAAACGACAGCCTCACTCGAGCCCGCGGTCCGCTAAATCGCGGCGCACGGTATCAATCATTGGCACTGGCAGCTACGTGCCGGAAAGAATTCTAACCAACGCGGATCTGTCGCGCATGGTGGATACGAGCGACGATTGGATCACCAGCCGCACCGGCATAAAGGAACGACGCATCGCTGGGAAAGAGGAATTCACCAGTGACATGGCCGCGAAGGCAGCGCTAAAGGCGATCAAACAAGCGAAAATTTCGCCCACGGAAATCAATCTCATCCTCGTTGCCACGGCCACTCCAGACATGCTCTTTCCTGCTACGGCCTGTTTCGTTCAAAAAAAGATCGGTGCAACCAACGCCGCTTGCCTCGATATTTCCGCCGCGTGTGCCGGGTTTCTTTTTGGCATTGAAATTGCGCAACAATTCATCACCTCGCATACGCACGACACGGTTCTTGTGATCGGGGCCGAGAAGTTGACATCGATTACTAATTGGACCGACCGCAATACCTGCGTGCTTTTTGGCGATGGCGCCGGCGCCGCCATTTTACGCCATCGCGGGAGCGCTCACGGCGTGATCAGCACATATATTGGCAGTGACGGTCAGTACACTGATATTTTATTCATGCCCGGTGGGGGTTCGCGTTGTCCGATTACGCGGGAAAACGTCGATCTAAACCTGGTCACCATTCACATGACCGGCAAGGAAGTTTACAAGCAGGCAGTGACGGCAATGCTGAGCGCAGCAAAAAAAGCGCTCGAACAAGCGGATTTGTCGATCCACGACATCGCCTGCGTCATTCCGCATCAGGCAAATGTGCGCATTATTAATGCGATCGCCGATCGCCTCGGCATTTCGCGCGACAAGATGTTTGTGAATGTGGATCGCTATGGGAACACTTCCGCCGCGGCCGTGGCCATCGCACTCGATGAAGCGAACCGCAGCGGGCGGATCAAGGGGGGCGATTATGTACTGATGGTAGTGTTTGGGGGAGGTCTCACTTGGGCGAGCACAATTATCGAATGGTGACCTTCGATTTTTGTAGGGTGTCTGCCAAAAGTGGCGTTTCACAGAAACGGACAAAATGTTAGTCGAAACGCACGCGCATCTTGATTATCCAGATTTCGCCAGCGATCTGGACGATGTGCTTCGTCGCGCCACCGAAGCGGGCGTCACGCGCATCATCACAATCGGTACGTCAGTCGAGAGCAGCCGGCGCGCTATCGATCTTGCCGAGAACCATTCGAACATTTACGCGGTGATCGGTGTTCACCCGACGTATGCCGAAGAAGCCGAGGAGGACGTGATCACGCCATTACGGGAACTGGCCAACAGCCAACGCGTCGTCGGTATCGGTGAGACCGGCCTCGATTATCATCATTTGCCAAGCGTCGAGGCGGCAAAAGAAAAAAACGTGCAGGTCTTCGCTCGCGCATTCCAAGGCGAAATCGAAGAAGAAATAGAAGCAAACATCCAGGACGGCGCCTACAAATCGCGGCAGGCTAGCCTGTTTCAGCAGCAACTCGACCTCGCAACTGAGCTGGGCTTGAATGTCGTTATTCATCAACGCGACGCTTGGGATAACGCGCTTGAAATCCTGAAGCCCTACACGGAAAAATTACGCGGCGTATTCCATTGTTTTGGCGGCTCGCTCGAGCAGGCGAACGAAGTTATCGATCTCGACCATCTCGTTTCCTTCACGGGGATTGTGACTTTTAAGAACGGCGTAGCCGTGCGAGACGTTGCGGCACAAATTCCGCTTTGGAAGTTTATGGTGGAAACAGATTGTCCTTATCTTGCGCCGGTTCCGTTCCGAGGAAAACGCTGCGAGCCCGCACACACCCGCATCGTGGCGGAAACGATCGCGGCTGCACGCGGCATTCCGTGGGAAGAAGTTGGCGAGGCCACAACCGAAACCGCAGAAAGATTTTTCAGATTCAACCGATGAAGATCAATATTTTCAGCCGCGCAATCCTTCTCGGCGCCATTGCCACCATCGTCGCATCGTGCGCCGCGCCCGATACCCGGCATCACATCGTTATCAGCACCCGCGAACAAAAGTTGGCGCTTCTCGATCGCGGTAACTTGATGGCTATCTATCCGGTGTCCACGTCCAAATTTGGTCTCGGCGATTGGCCTGGCAGCTCTTTTACTCCACTGGGCGAACTGGAGATCGCGAAAAAAATTGGCGATCATGCACCGCCTGGCGCTGTCTTCAAAGATCAGCACCATACCGGCGAGATCGTTGCACCAGATTCGCCCGGGCGCGATCCAATCGTTACACGAATTCTGTGGTTGCGTGGCCGCGATCCTCAAAACGCACACGCATATACGCGCATGATTTATATCCATGGTACGCCAGAGGAACGCAACATCGGCTTCCCCGCGAGTTACGGATGCATTCGAATGCGTTCGAGCGATATCATTAATTTATACGAAATTGTCGGCCGCAGCGCGCAGGTGACAATTATCGATGAACCGCTTGCAGTGGTTGTTCCCGGTCTGAGATCGGGCACGCAGATGGCGGAAACAAATACCGCGACCAAGGTGATTCGTTAGTTGTGGCCGTCTCGCTTGTCGAGGCGAAATGTTCACACCAGCGCGGCGACAGAGAGCCGCCGTCACAAACTACGGCAGTTTGCCGAGATGTTCGCGTAGAGTTTGACGGGAAAGCAATTGCATGTCCGCGTCAACCATGATGCGAACCAGATCGTGGAATCGCACTTTTGGTTCCCAATCGAGTATCGTCTTCGCCTTGGAGGCATCACCGATCAGGAGATCTACTTCCGCCGGGCGCTGATAACGTGCGTCGTGTTTAACAAATTCTTTCCAATCAAGATCGACATGTGAAAAGGCGGTTTCGGCAAACTCGCGAACGCTGTGGGTTTCGCCCGTAGCCAACACAAAATCGTCCCCTTCGCCGAGCTGAAGAATTCGCCACATTCCTTCGACATACTCTGGCGCGTAGCCCCAGTCTCGTTTCGCATCGAGATTGCCGAGGAACAATTCTTTTTGTAGCCCGTGCTTAATCGCGGCAACCGCGCGCGAGATTTTGCGCGTGACGAAAGTTTCGCCGCGACGCGGGCTTTCGTGGTTAAACAAAATGCCATTGCTCGCGCACAGACCGTAGCTCTCGCGATAATTTACCGTCGCCCAATAGGCAAAAATCTTGGCCACCCCATACGGGCTGCGCGGCCAGAACGGCGTGGTCTCAGTTTGCGGCACCTGTTGAGCCTTGCCAAACATTTCGCTGCTCGATGCCTGATAAAAACGCGAACGCAATCCGGCTTCGCGGATTGCCTCCAAAATGCGGATCGCGCCGACGCCGGTGATATCGGACGTATATTCTGGAATGTCGAAGCTCACCCGCACATGGCTTTGCGCGGCTAGATGATAAATTTCATCTGGCTTCAAATCGTAAAGCAACTTCACCAAATTCACTGAGTCGCTAAGATCGCCATAATGCAGAAACATTCGAACGCCATTGATGTGTGGATCAGCATAGAGATGATCGATTCGCGAGGTGTTGAACGTGCTCGCGCGGCGAATGATGCCGTGCACTTCATAGTCTTTCTCGAGGAGCAGGTCGGCTAGGTAACTTCCGTCTTGGCCGGTGATGCCGGTGATGAGCGCCTTCTTCATGTCGATCTTGCGCTTTAGCTTATCGTTATCTCCGCGGCAAACGAATTAGGTCGGCGGCGGCG
>WNGP01003966.1_pt1 | contig 12363 bp, 6 predicted proteins | sample 5407671 | NCBI WGS metagenome assembly WNGP01 (sample SAMN13153381, study PRJNA577476) | soil metagenome | isolation source: 40 cm soil or saprolite under Garry oak tree replicate 2 | place: USA:California | collected 2016-06-15 | reverse complement strand
AGCTGGCAGCCCGACAGGTGGAATCCGGCGCACTTCTTCCCCCACAGGCACGACGGGGGCTGCCGTAACTACCAGGCGCGCCACGTGGTACGCGGCAACCTCACTCAGCCTGGCCAGCCTGGCGCTACTCGTGCAGGCTATCGTCTTTATTCCAGCCGCTGGAAAAGCGTTTTACTGGGCGCCCTGGCTGGTTTTCACAGCCGCGATCATCGCCTTTGGCTATGGTGTAGCAGGATCACGCAAGCAAATGCCAGCCGGTAAGATGAAAACCTATGCGGGGATTGGTGTTGCGCTCTCGGTCTTCGCTGCGCTTCTGGGAATTGCGTGGATTGTCTACTATAATTCGTATCTGTTGCATCTTCCGTAAGCAAAACAATCTTGTATTGTAGAGGGCGTCTGTAAAGAACGCCCTCTACAATACCTGTCTTATTACTTCCCTGAACCACCCCTCCCCAAATCTCATCCCACCGTACAACAGCAGATTCGGTTCCCCTGTGGCTGAAATATTGCCGTGATGCTTCACGAGAAAGTCTCTGAGGCTTTCTTCCGTCACCTTTAATACTTCTAATTGTTTGATCTCATCTTCCTCCGGGACTCTTTTTTGTACCTCTGCCAATGGGATGCTCAGGCGGGTCAGGAAGCAGAGTTCGGCGTGGGGAGTAGCCAGATCGTAGACGGCGCCCAGGCAGTATTGCTCTTTGATGTCTGTGAGTTGGATGCCGGTCTCTTCGCGAATCTCGCGGCGTATGGCTGCGCATGGGTCGGGCTGGGCGTTGGCGGTGTGGTCACGGTCGCGTTCAAAGAAGCCGCCGATGACGTGGTAGCGTCCGACGTAGACATCGACGCCCTGGCGTTTGTCGAGCAGGATGTAGTCGTCGCTGGTCTCTACGACGGAACAGACGGAGAGGGCGTTGCCGAGTTCCTGGCGGTCGCGGCCATGGAAAAATTCGGGGACGCGCGTGGTGACGTATTCTTTGTAGCCTGTGTCTCCCAGGACGAGATGGAGTGTTTCACCTGGCTGGGACGCGACGCTGACGAAACGATAGAGCGGGGCGTCGAAGAGCGGGATATGCTTCTCCTGCGCATTTGCCAGTTTTTGCGTCCAGAGGGTATCCATCCAGTGCTGGATGGCAGGACTGGTGGGCATGCGCAATGAGGGGTTGTAGGTAATGGTAAGTTGGTCGGGCCGGTAGAGGCCGCGAGTAAGTATTTCAAATTCGAGCATAGGGATAGCATACAGCATTTTGGTAATGCTGTGCTCGGCTTTGAGAAGTTCCTCCTGCTTCCGCATTTGCACGAGCTATTTTTGTTGTTCGTCGCTGTTCGCTCATAACCATGCGTAAATTACAATGCAATATATACCTCATCTCGTTTTCAGAGGGGGTCAACGCACATGTGGAACTGACGATACCATTCGCGAATGTTGTCGAACTAAGCCGTATTCATATCCTCTCACAGCAACAATTCCCACGAAGCCAGCGCTCCAGGTACTTTTCCAATGAGAGCGCGAGCAGTTAGATGAGGTGCTCCTCCTCGTTGAGGGTTGAGGCCGTGAAAGGGACGCGACTGGTCTTGCAATCCTCTTGATAGCCACTAGAGTCCTCAATAGAAAGCAACTGGATCAAGCAAGTAAGAAGGAAGCACATACTCCTCACTGTCGCCTCACCTCAGCTGATAGCTTGCCAACTCAAGTATCTCATCTCATTATATGAACAAGTAGACATCGATCTCAACAGTGGTGGGCGGCGTTCCGAGTGTATACAAAGGACCGTAATAAGAGGCCCTTTGGAAAGCAGGGAAGCCATCATTAACCAGACCCTGCGAAATGCTTATGACTTTACTGCCTATCTTATATGCTTGTTGTATATCATTATCGGTAGGCGCTCCTCCATACACAATAGCAAGGCCAACGCTTTTGCCTTTCAGGAAGGATTGACCTTCTATGCTGTGCTTGAGATTATTGATGGCTTGCGATGAGTTGCTGAGCAAACCATTGTAATCTACATTCAATAATATTTTCCGGAAATTGAAATTTAGGCGCTCCAGCGGAAGAGTGCATTGCCACAATATTCTGACGGGAATAGCTTCTCTTGACCCTGAGAAGGTGAAGGAATCATTCTCGCAGGGTATGTGAGAGATCTGTAAGTTTACTGACTTTCCCGGTGACAGGGACCCGCTTGCAGGAGTGAAGATGGGGCCAGTACTTATATCGCTACTGGCCGTCCAGTTCAGGTCTCTCTGAGAATCTGCCGTCTCAGTCAATGTCACCGTACACTTCGGTTGGCTGACCCCTCCTGTACAACTGGGACTCGTTGGCCCCAGACGCATTGGGGTGACCATCAGCTTTGGAGGCGGAGGTGGCTGGATTTTTATTCCAATGGTATTCGCTGCCAGGAAGAGTACAGCCAGGGCGAGCAGTAAATCGGCAAAGAGCCAGCCACTCATAAACACTGTATCGCGCACTCGCGGCTTGTGATCGGGCTGACGCATCATAGGAACACCTCCTTAAATCAACTGTGCTACCTTATTTAATCGCTGTGAGGCGCCCTTCTAACTCGTAGATGACGTCTGTCAGTTTGTGGCTGGCATTGTAAATGGCTATTGCAGAAGCATTGAGGGAGTTGGCACTTTTCTCGATCATTTGTGCTGCAATTGCGAAGCCCTGCATGAAGGTAGAGGCATCGCTGGAGCGTTGAAGGTCAAGCAAATCTTTCATGTCATGTGCCATACTTCGCAGCGATTTGCCAGCTGTATCGATGCTGGTGAGAGCCTCTCTGACGCTGACAGTGGCATCTGATGTAAGCGTTGCCAAGTCGCGTTGAGCATCGCGCTCCTTCTCTAGAGATTGTAGGAATGCTCCTTGCTGTGCATTCAGGTTCCCTACAGTCGTAGCTAATTGGACTCCTTTCTCAACAGCCACATGCAGGTTGTCCAGGACATCACTGAGCTCGGTGCTCCATCGGTCTTGCTTCCTGCCGAGATCGGCCAGTGTTGTGGTGGTACTTTGAAGAAGAGTAAGGGACTCTTTAGCGGCATCGGTGAGATTTTTCTGCTGTAGTGATAATTCTCTGGCTGGTCCTACCAGATCGTTTACACTCGCGTGGAGTTTTCCATTGGTGGCTTCGATGGTTTGGGCCGCGGAGTGCATCTCGGTCGAGAGGTGATCCAATTTTGCTGCAAAGCTGGTCATTGTGCCAAGATATTTATTGCCTTCTTCTACCTGAACGCTCATTTGCTGGGCTACACTATTAAACTGAACGTATATCTGATCGGCCATCCCTCCCAAACGGGTGGTTGTTTGCTTAGTCATGGCAGTAAACTGGTTCATTACCTGCTCTGCCATATTCTGGAATTGAGAAGTTACTTGGCGAGCCATGGCGTCGATCTGGCGCGCAACAACCTCTAAGTTATCACCAGCAGTTATAGGTTGCTGACGGATACCACGCAAACAGAGTGAGGCCCCAGCCAGAGCGTGGACAAGTTCAGCGCGTAAGCTCCGCGCTTCGCGCTCGCTTCTGCTTGCGCCTGTTTGAGCTAGTGAGTAGGTGATGAAGGTGAGGACAAAAATACTGACCAAGATGACAGCATCAATCAAGGCAACACTGCCCAGGGTAAGTATTTGAGGAAATCCTGGATCAAACCCCTGCTGCCAGAAGTACAAGAATGGCAGTTGGACTTGACTTGGATTCGCAGCCAGCAGGTCGTGATAGGCTGGCACTGCTCGTGAAATAGCATACCATGTGACAATAATGGGACAGAGGACAAGGGTGTTGCGGGCCAACTCCAGGAGGTCTATGTATCTCACCTTGGTGAATTTGCTTCTGAAATGTTCCACGATATTATCAGGATCAACGAACTTATAGATGTCAGTAGCAACCCATGTATCAGCATCAACATTAAGACCGCCCATAACAGCATCGGCGAGGAGGCGCAGGCGGCTTGCTCCACCGGGATCACTATCCTGCACCTTATCGGCCAGCTTTACTAAAGATTCTTTTACCAAGGAGTTATCTATCATTTCTCTCTCCAGTTAAAAACTAGATGGACTCTACGGCGCTACAAAGCCACACTAATTGCTTCATTTATCTACGTTTGGTTGTTTCCTTTGTTTGTCTTTTGAGCGCCGTAGACCGCGGCGTTGATTCAGCAAACACACCTTCTGCTAACCAGTCTTTCAGTCTGGTAAACCAGTTTGAGAGTTTGGGTAACCTGCCAGTCGACACTTCTTGCTTTTGCGACGAGGGCCCGTTTGCAGTGGTAAAGAAGTCATGCGAAGGCTGCTTAGAAACTGCCGAAGATGGGAGTCTCTGCCCATTTTGCGAATCGTTTTGGCGCATTAAGTATGTGGCGTAGTGTCTGGGCATGTAAGTCGGCCACTTTTGCAGGAACTTATCAGACCAGTTCATGATATCGAGCTTCTGAAAGGTGCTGTAATCTGCGGACTGCAGGAGCAAATTGAGGAAGGTTCGAACGAAGAGTACATGCTCAGTAGGCGATAGTTCATAAACAGACTCAAAGCAAAGTATGAACCTGATGTATGGCTCAAGGAGGGATTCTGCGATTCGTTTTGTTTCAGAGTTTGCCAAGTTGTCTCTGAAGATTTCTGCCATGGCATAGAGCATTTGTAGCAGGTCTGCCTTTGTAATGAATGAACTCAACACCTGGGTCACAGCGGTTAGTTCTGTTCCGCTTTCAACACAGGAGGCGAAGGCCTGTGCGAGGCTCCCAACAATCTCTGAGTCTCTCATCGAGCGTCGATCGGGCAACATATTGCGAAGAGCCTCTATTTCTTTCCTGCTAGTAGATGGCTGCTCGAAGAACGTACTCAAGTTGTAGTGTGATCGCCCTCCTGGATGTATTGGTCGAGGAGGTGTGACCTGGACATCGCTGATACCGACCGGTGCCACGTGTGATCGCCCTCCTGGATGTATTGGTCGAGGAGGTTGCATACGTTCAGGAGAACCGCCCAGGAATTCCTGAACAGGAGTTGAATTGTGTAATGGCTTATAGTCATCCCATTTTCTCCAATACTTGCGGTCCGATTCGTTGCTTCGCTCATTAAGCGAGTCAATGGTATTTTGGCGTGCATTTTGTAATAGGATAGATAAGAAGGTTTGAAAAAAGAGGTTCTCCTTCATAGCAGATTGAATTTCCTCTGCACGGATTGCTATTTTCTTCTTCCCCGAGGAGAGGTCGTAGACAGAACCAAAGCAAAGAGCGAGTTCAATGTATGGCCCCAGGAGAACTTCAGCACGCTCTCGTATGAGGGGGTTCGAATCTACCATGCCGTCCCTGACATACTCCGCCATCGTGTAGAGCATCTGCAACAGCTCTGCCTCAGTGATCAGGGTGCTCATCATATAGGTAACGCTGGCAAGTTCTGCTTCGCCTTCAATATAGGAGGCAAAGGCTTCCGCAAGGCTCTCGATCAGTTGCAGATCCCCATCGAATCGCATTTCATGCAGAATACTGCCTAAGGCCCTGACATCTGTAATCTTGGTGGAGGGCCGTTGGAGAAATTTCCTGAAGGAGTAGTATTGCTGTACTTTGTGACGTTCCCTCTCTGAAAGAGATTGCAGCAGAGGGGAATTGCCTAGATATAATAGGAACTCGAGAGCCGCTGATGAAGGTTGCCAAAGGCTCTTCGGGTTGAAGGAATTTACGTAGCGCTTGAGATAGTCCAATAGGAGCGGTGATGATTGGTATGCGGGAGACTGCTGACTATAACGTTCAAGATAGTGTTTACCGTAGCTTATAATGAAGCCGTTGCTCTCGTCTGGTGCCAGGGAAGCCGCATGGAGGACCTCATCTAAGTTAACGGGACCCGTGAATGGTGTTTCAAACCAGTTGATCAAGGATGCCGATTTGAGCCAGTTGTCCAGGACGAGCATTTTTCTGTTTGGGACATCCTTAGCAAATGTCTTGAACAACTTCAACACGATGTCTTTCTTCTGAGGGGATAGCAGATACTGTGGACCATATTGGGTGAGGAACCTTTCATGCTTATCGCTTTCCAGGTGAGCCTTCTTCAGTAGTGCCTCTGTCTCCTCCTTAGTAGGATTCGCAGAGTCGAGCAGTAGAGACAGCAAGCGGATTGTATCTGGGTAGTTCCTTTCTGCCAGTTGCTTAAACAAGGTTAGTGCTTCAGGCCATGAATTCTGTGAAAGATGCTGCATAAGCGCTGCAACAGGGTGCTGATACTTCTGTCCAAGAATCAGCATGGCATCTTGCGCGATGGCCGATATGACGAGCACTTCGGTAGCTATGTATTTCCACTCAGGAGGTAAGTTAAGACTATAAAACGCCTCGAAATTGCGCTCAGGCACATTAAGAAAAGGACGGACCTCGCCAATATTAAGTGGGGGACTTGACTGATTCCACAACTCAAGTAATTGAAAACGAGCATTCGAATACTTTGTGAGGAACGATTGAATATTCGGTTGTGCTGCGAAAATGGACGGCTGGATACGCCATACCTCTGATTTACTGTCGGCTATCTGGCACATTACGCTCAGCACGGCATCGAAGGCGATTATGTCATCAGTATTTACAGTCTCGGCTGCTTTGTGCGAAGCAGCCTTTGCAAGTTGAGCAAGTGAATTAGCGAGCTTGGACTTCGCTTTACTTTGCTTGTATAAAGACATAAGGCTTGGTCTGAGGAAATTATTAAGCCATAGCAGATCATGCATAGCGAGCCTCAAAATTAAATCTTGAACATGTACTCTGGAGAGCATGTCTGCATCAGCATTGTCGAGGAATAACTCAACATCCTTTTGTGTGGGATTTTGAGCCTTTACGATATAGCTATCGTACGCTTGTAGAAAGCTGCTTACATTGAGGTTTGAGGTTAGTACGATTTTCTCTGAGAAGAGCCAATCAAGTTCCAGGAAGCTATCTGTCACCAGGCACTGGGTAGCATAGGCGGCAAAAGAGATAGCAAAAGGATCAAGCTCAAGCTGTGTTTTGAGTTCATTGTAATTATAGCAATTAATGGCCACACCTTCCTGATAGCATGCTGATGGTAAATCTTGATTTGCATTAGTCTTGTCGTCGGGCGAAGGAGCCCAGGTTGTACCGGCAAGCAGCACCTGGCCTTTGCTTCGCACATCATATTCGTAGGTGCTAAAGGTAAGATCGGTCAGTAGTTGTTGTGGAAGGCAGCAAGTAATACCTTGGATGAAGGCTGCGACCATATCGGAGGGTGCGGCTATGTAAAGTCGAGGCGGCTCTGATTGAGGCATGCCTTGATGCCCTGGGATTGGTGGTTGTTGCTTCCATTGCTCCCAGCGCTTTCTCCACATCAGATACGCACGGATGACAAGAGGAAAGCAATCGTAAACCCAGGAGCTATTAATACCTTTGGGGTGCATGATGTCGATTTCCCTGGGAATCCACTGTTTCAAGTCATCGAATGTGACAGAATCAAGTTGGACGCCGTTGAGCTGGTCACCGCTGCTTTGATCGATATCAGAAGACCGCAAGAAGGGAGATCTCCATAGTGAGATGGCTTGTGGGGCAGAAAAATCTGGTGGTAAATTGGACAGCAGGTGAACAAAGAAGGCACCAGGGCGACCGACACCATCTTTCCCTATGTATGTCTTATTGACCAGAATCCATTCTCCCTGCTCAGTTTGAATGAGCGAGAGGCAGATGGGTGCCATATCGGGTGTGATAGCAAAAGGGTCGGTTCCTGCTGGTAAGACAAAGCGTAGATAGCGATCAAGTGCCTGTACATGCGGGCTACTCACATCTGAAAGCCCTCGCGAAGCGGCACGGATACGAAAGCCAGCCGAAAGCGGACCGAGACCAACAGCAGACCAGGTATACCATAGTTGCTCAAGCAGGGGTTTGTCGCTACGTTGGTCACTTTTGTTCATATTCCATTGCAAGCTCATTTTGCACCACCGTCCTTCATCTCGGCTGATTCGCACCTACTCAGCAGCAGATGCTCATCTGGTATCGATGATCCGTAGTTTCTGCAACACCCACAACACAGGATCAAGACAACGGCACGGTTGGACTGCTGGGTAGGTACCATCCAATTTTGGAGAACTGCCGGTCGCCGAAACAGCAAAGAATTGTGCATTCAATGTCTGCGCCGTCTGTAAGAGCGTGCGGTCACCGAATTCATCGATAAGTTCCTGCACTTCCTGATCAATGAACTGCAAATCTTGTTGATCGACGCCACCGTTGTATCCATACGGAGGATTTGTCAAAAATCTGTATGGGTTATTGATACCGCGGAGATATTTGAGCAGGTCTGACTTTGAAAGCGTAATCGCGATAGGGATTCTGACCAAACGCGACCCTGCTTGTACACCCAGGTTGCGTTCAAAGAGTTGTAAGACCGAATTCAGCACGGCAGCTGCCTTGCGAGCTGTTGCTGGTTGATTTTGGAGGTGGGGGGGTAGTCGATCTAATATGTTGTGCATGCTGACTGGGTCAGCAAGAAAAATAATAGCGTTAGCATTGAGCACATAGCGACTGTATTGCACGAGCCGTTCAGGAGTAGCATAATCTTCACCAGATGCATCATATAGGATGAGATTAACACGCTTGGGCAGGTGGGCCTGGGATTTTTTGATGGTAAGTTCATAGATTAATGGCATATTGGGTGTAGTAGGGTCCGCTGGTTGCGTCCCACTGATTACCTGTTTCTTCTTAAACAACCTATCGAGATAGTCCGTCGTGTATCTGTGGCGTACATCGTTAGTAAGGCATACATAGCGCATATATTGGTGCGAGCCTTGCATCATCCCCTCTTCAATCTGATAAATAAGCGCAGCAAGGTAGTGGCTCTTGCCTGCGTAGGTGTCGCCAAGCACTACAATACTTTTATTTTCAACACTTTCGATGTTATAAGGTAAGAGATAGTGACAGTGAGGACATTCGCGGCTTGCCAATTCATTGACATACTTGGGTCCAAGTAGTGACTCAGGATTTCTCCGAGCCTGCCGCCGGTCCAGTTTGCCTTTGGGTGCAGCTTTTAACTCTTTGCCAGTGATGCGTGATATAATCCGACAATCACCTGGGTAGAACTCCGTAATACATAAAGGGCATAACCGTTTGTTAGTATCGTTGGATAATAGATCAAATGCACTCACAATACCTGCCTCCTAATTGGCTAGCATGTTAAACCTGCAGAAGTCGATCGTTGCATCGTGTAACATCTTTAAATAAAACCGTCATTACTTTATCCATGATTCCGCCAGATTGTATGCGGGATCATCGCTTCTGTTCGTGAGCTTTGTCCGATGGCATCCGAGTAACGCCATGTCAAGTGTTCCTGATCCCAATCATCGCATATACATGCAAATGCTTGTACAAAGATATGTGTGTGCCGGCCGATTGAGAACCTGCACTCGCCATCACTCTGACTGCTCTTACGATGAACTTCGACCCAGTGCCACTCGGAATCTTGCCAGCTTTTTTCCTGTGGTCGTTGAGGCCAGGTGTCGGTGCGCCAGGCAAGCAGACCATCCTTCACGAGGTCGTTGGGCGGCCAACGCCAGTGCGCCATGGCTTCGTTGATACCTGTAGCTCTATCTTCTGTTATATACACTTGCAGCCCGATCAGGTCGTATCCCCTAATAAAGCGTTTTGTCGCCAGATGTAATTGAAACATGTTGTTCTGGATCGCTTTTTCTGAAGTTCTGGCGAGGTTTCGCGCCATTAGGATAGCCCGCTCATCCTCTCTATTGCGCAGTAACTCTTGCAGTTCCAGAGACTTGATGATCCTGTTGACGCGCTCACGTTCTGCCTTAGAGAACCCCTCAAATTCCTGGTCAAGCGCTTTATTATAGGCATTGAGAACGTGATCATCATTATCGGCACTGATGCCAGCCCGGATATTCTGGAGCATTTTAAGATAGTTACGTGCGGATTCGACACGCGCACGTTGCTCTGATGTTACTTTCTTGCTCGTATCGAGAAGTAAAACGTCATAAGCATCTGCAAGGCGCTGCGCATTTCTCAAACTCTCTCTCCAGGCTTTCTGGAACCTAACTAATACAGCCTGCCTGCGCATGGCAAGCGAAATGCGCTCTTGCTCCTGATTAGTGAAGATGAATATGCTGCGGTTTTCGATAGCATTGATGATTCCAACGAGTGTTTCGTCATCATCCCTGGCGTATGCCAGGATAAAGTCGCGCGCTAAGGCGAGCTGATGGCGCTCGTCCTGCGTGATGTTCTTGCTGCTATCCAATATGGGGTCATAGGCATTGACAATTTCACCTGGTCGCTTGTTCCTTAGTGCATTGCGGAATTTGGCTAATGCCTCTTTACGTTGCCTGGCAAGGTCAATGCGCTGCTGCTCCTCTGCCGTGAAGGTAAAGAAGGCATGATAGGTAGAGGCCTGGATGTTATCGTGTACAGCGACGAGCGCAAAATCATCGTTGGAGTCGGATGCGTGTACGAAGCTGATTGCCAAAGCGAGTTGTTGACGTTGATTCTGCATGACATACTTGCTAGTATCCAGCACAGGATCGTAGGAGGTAACAATGCGACGCGGGCTTCTACTCGCTAAGGCAACACGAAATATTACGAGTGCCTCTATGCGCTGACGAGCCAGGGCAATGCGCTGTTGCTGCAGGACAGTAAAGATGAAGAAGCCATGATACTGGGAGTTTTGCACCGCTTCATATGCGGTGATAAGGGTTGCATCTTCATCAGTCTTGTAGGCCTGAACAAAGGCGAGAGCCATCTCTGCCTGTTGCCGCTCATCGTTAGAGAGGCTGGTATAAGTGTATTGTCCTGGTTGGTATACTGTAGCAATTGCATCTACGTTCCTACTCGTCAGAGCGTCTCGAAGTTGCTGCATTGCGATCTTACGCTGGCGGGCAAGGGAGATATTTTGTTGTTCTTGAGCAGTGAAGACAACACCTTTGATAGTCGGCGTGTTCTGAAACGCATCGACCATCGCCAGAAGGTCATCATCATTGCCTGCTCTGTATGCCTGTATAAAGCGACGTGCGGTCGCAAACAGTAGACGTTCATCACTCGTAACGTTATTACATGCGTCCAGTATAGCATCATAGTTGTCAATAATTTGCTGGATATTATGTCTCTGGATCGCCTGGCGAAAGCGTTGCAGTGCCCTGACGCGCTTTTCCGCCTCTTGCACACGATTACGATGGAATTGCGCCGGTGCGTAACTGTCCAGGACAGAGGACCATCTCGCCGCAATGAGTTCATCATCATTTGCCTTCAGCGCTTGCTCAAGTTGTTTTAATGCCAGTTTTTTATCATAGTCGGGGTCAATAAGCTGGAATGGGAAACGAGCCTGATCGATAGGTTGGAGTGACAGGCGTTTGAGTTCTTGTACAGCCGCCTTGATGCGCTGATCGCCTGACTGGTCAAGCTCGCGCATCAGTGGTGACCGGCCAGGATCTTTAAAATCCCGCTGGGTAAACAACAGGTTGGTATCTAGCAGCTTTCCCTGTGGATTGCGTTTGATGTATTTGTTCCACAATTCTGGTTGCACTTCTAACGCGAGGAGAGCAGTGTAAATTACCAGGGCGGAAAAATCGTCCATGCGCTCATTAAACTGGCGCTGGTTCATTTGAGGATGTTGATAATCTACCTGACCTAGCACTACTTGAGGCAAGCCTGCAAAATCGGGAATATAGACGCCATCGTAGTCAACCAATACCAGCCGTCCATCAGCTCTTACCATCACGTTTAGACCAGCCAAATCGCCGTGTGCGATGTGGGCGTGCTTCATCGTTTTTAAAATGCTCAACCACTCTTCACCAAGGTTTTTTAATGCCGCCCGATCACGTATCTTACAGAGCTCATCAACCTTCTCTAGCAATGTCATGCCATCAATCCAGTCCATTTCGATCACTGGATATGTCTGGTTCTGTTTCCCTTGTTCTTTGACCACAATGCCAGTATCGTGGTACTTGAAGTTAGCTGTAATATCACGAGTATGCGCGTGGAAGTATGGCCCGATACGTTCGTAACGAAATTGCGTATCTGGTTTCATCGGCACCCTGAAGCAACGCAGAGCCCGCAATTGCCCGCTCTTTGTGCGGAACTTATAAACGACAGCAAAGCCGCCTTCAATGCCCCATGGACGGACGATGGGTCCAGCCTTAGTTTGTACGGTAACCTTCTCTACCTGGCCTTGCTTCAATTCAGCATCCGGAATTTTCAGGCGCGCTGATGCAAACAACATAGCCTCATCATAGGGAAGACGCTCAGGCATGCTGGGCTCCCTTCCGTTTGATCAACTTCTTAAACCAGGAACGTTTCTGCTTATTTGGGGTATTATCTTGCTGAGAACTACTCTCTGCCGGATGAATCAAGGTTGTATTTGTCGTTTGGTCGGATGTGGCCTGGATAAGCTGCCTTGCCATTTCA
>WNGP01006086.1_pt1 | contig 12365 bp, 6 predicted proteins | sample 5407671 | NCBI WGS metagenome assembly WNGP01 (sample SAMN13153381, study PRJNA577476) | soil metagenome | isolation source: 40 cm soil or saprolite under Garry oak tree replicate 2 | place: USA:California | collected 2016-06-15 | reverse complement strand
CCCCCGTTCGTGGCGAGCTGCTGCGCCGGCGTGGGAATGTTGGGGTTCGTGTTGCGCTCGTCGAACCCGTAGTAGAGTCGGCCGGGCACCTTGTTGCCGAACGTGGCGGTGGGGTAGGCCACCAGGAGCGGTGTGCAGCTCCGCTTGTAATCGTTCCACGCCTCGATGCTCTGGAACGTCACCACGTACTTCTCCGTCATGATCGAGTCGTGAAGCGCGGTCCCGGTGATCCCGGACAGCGTCGCCAGGCCCGCCGCCGTGCGCTCGGCGTTCAGGCTGGTCAGGGCCGTGGGCTCGTCATTCGTCTGATACGCCGCCTCGGCGATGATCAGCTGATTCTCCGCCCAGGTGATCAATGGCTGCTTGAACGCCGGGTCGAGCCGCGATCCCGACGTGCCGGGCGGGCAGCAGATGTTCGACGTGGTCTTGTCGGAGGACTGGCCCGGGTCTTTCCCGCCGTACTTCGGCGCGCCGGTCGTCGTGTCCTGGTTCTTCGCGAAGTAGATCGCCAGCCTGGGGTCATTACGGGCGAGGAGCAGGTTCACGAGCCGCTTCCCGGCGCGCAAATAGCTGTCACGGTTCACGATCTGGAACTGGTACCAGACGTTGTTCTCGCTCGTGGTACTGCTGTGGTAGGTCTTGAAATCGTTCGCGGTAGCGCTGATGCCCTGCTGCGCTTGGGCCAGCGCCAGTGCATAGTTGGCGGCGCTGACCTCGGCCATGTGGAGGTAAAAGCGGGCCTTGAGCGTATGGGCCGCCTGCGTCCACTTGGTTTTGTCCCCCTTGTACACGAGGTCCGCACCGCCGGGACCTGCGCCAGTGCCTCCCAGCATCGTGAGGGCTGAATCGAGCTTTGCCTGCACGGCGGTGTACACCGCTGCCTGCGGATCGAGCACGGGTGTCAGCACCGAACTCACCGCCTGCGAGTACGGGAGGTTCCCCCAGATGTCGGCCGCGGTGCCCACGACGTAGGCTTCCCAGGCGCGCGCGATGCCGCCGTATACGGCGTCGTTCCCCCCGTCCGCGAGCGCTTCGACCTTGCGGATGTCGATGAGACCGCCGCCTGTGTAGACCTGGTCGAACTCGGGCGAGAAGTCATCCTCCGTGAAGTTGTACTCCCCCAAAGACAGGTATTGCCGGTCCGTTCCCGCGCATTGTTGTACGAAAATACACGCGGTCCGGGACAGCGCACCTTCGAACTGGGTAAACTGCGCGGCCTGGAACGACACGAACAACTGGTCGCGCGAGGCCTGGGTTGGCGCGTTGGGGTCCTCGGTCAGGCCGGGGCCCGTGAGGAAGCTGTCGCAGGCGGTCGACGCGACCGCGACGAGCAGCGCGACGAGCGCGCTTCGAGTCAACACGGTCTTCATGGTCGCTCCTGCGCTAACGGTTCAAGGTGACGGTGAACACGAACGAGCGAGTCTGCGGGTTGTTGAAATAGTCCACTCCGCGCAGGCCCACCTCCGCCCCGGCCAGGTTGGTTTCGGGGTCGATCCCGGTGTACTTGGTCCAGGTCTTGAGGTTACGACCGGCCACCCGCAGGTCGATGCTGCTCAGGCCGAACAATCGGTCCACCCACTCACCGTTGAGCGAGTAGCCGACGGAGATCTCCCGCAGCTTGACGAAGCCGCCGTCCTCGATGAACTGGGACGCGACGGGGCCAAACCCCGATCCGAGACCGGTGAACCACGCCTGTCCGATCTGCACCTTCGTGCCGGCCCCCGGCCCACCCACCGGCCCAGGCAGATAGCTTTGCCCGAACACCACGCTGTCGCCGCGGATCTCGGTGTCCTTGTGGGTGCCGAAGTTGTGGAGGGCGCCCTTGGTGCCATTCCAGATCTGGCCGCCATGCTTGATGTCGAGCAGGCCCGAGACGGTCCACTTCTTGTACCGCAGCGACGTGCTGACGCTGCTGGTCCACTTCGGGGTCGGGTCCATGATCACGCGGATCTCGGGATCCTAGATCGGGAAGCCGGTCCCGTCGATGTACAAAGCCCCGGTGGGCGTTCCCGCTGCACAGCTGACGCTGCTCGTGATGCCGCAGCGCGCGAAGTCGTTGCCGCGGAGCACGCCGACCCGCGAACCTAGCACCGCGGCCCCGGGCGCGCCGGCGAACGCACCCGGCAGGTCTACGAATTTCGCCCCGCTCAGGTCGGTGACCCGGTTGTCGTTCGTGGCCCACTGGCCGCCGATCTCCCACGTCACGTCGCCGGTCACGACGGGTCGAACGTTGAGCGAGACCTCGTAGCCGACATTGAGTATGTTGGCGGCGTTCTGCACCTGCTGTGAGTAACCCGTGGTAACCGGTAACGGCGCGAGGCCTAGGTCCACGCCACCCGTGAGCTCCTTTGTCCGCTCGGGCTTTAGGTTGTCCTGCGGCTTTCTCGGTCCGGTGGCGAGCCCCCCGAATCCCGCCTGCGTAGGCGTGATACTCGGCCCCCAACCGCCGTCCCCGAATGCGGTCGTCGCGTATGTGGCCAGCGTCTGGTACGCCCCGGGCTCCTGCCCCGACTCCCCATAGGCGAGCCGCGCCTTGCCGAAGCTTACGAAGCTGAGCGGTCCCTGCAGGAACTTGAGGGCGCTGTTCGGGTCGTTCAGGTACTTCGTGAACTCCCACGCCATGCTCGCTTTTGGAAACCAGGCCCAGCGGTTGTTCTGCCCGAACGTCGAGAACCCATCCCGCCGGGCGCCGGCGGTCAAGAACAGCTGCGACCAGAGATCGGCGCTCGCCTGTCCCACGAATCCCACACTGTGAATCTTCGTTTCGGCCGTGGTCGGGGGATCGCGGTCGACCGTGTTCTCCAGCTTGAACGGTTTCGGCGCGATCAGGTTGTTACCGACGACGAATTCCTGACGGTTGTTGCGGACGTTGAGATTGTTTCCGATCACCAGCTGTCCGGAGAAATTCTGGCTGACCTGGTAGGATGCCGTTGCCGTGAGGTTGTGATCAATCTGATACGTGGTGAACGTCGCTTGGACCACCTGCCCACCCGGGAACCCCGAGCTCGACTGGGGCAGGCCGACCAACCGCTCGTCCCCAGAATAGTCGGCCCCTACCTGGTAGTTGACCCGCAGCCAGGTGATCGGCAGGAAGTTTACGTTGACGTCGCCGATAGTACGACCGAGGTTCTGCGGGTTGGTCTGCTCGTTGAGTACGAAGAACGGATTGTCGTACCCACGGGTCAGGGCGGCGGATGTCGCGGTCGGCCGCGGGTAACGATACGAACGCTGCAGGTGGTACAGAGTGTCGAGGTACGGCTGATTGTTGAAATCGGGTGAGGTGCGAGCGCCGCCCAACAACAGCCCACTGATGTTGGAGCCCTTCTGTACGAAGTTGGCACGCACGTCGCTGTAGGACAGATTCCCCTGCACCTGCAGGTTGTCCAGCAGGCGGTGCGAGGCCTTGAGCCTCACCGTCGCGCGGTTGTACCAGTTGTTCGGTCCGACGATCGTGCCGTTCTGATGCAAGTAGGCGCCCGATAGATAGAAGGTCGTGCGCTCGCTCCCACCCGAAATCGTGAGGTCGTTGTCGAGCGAATACCCTGCGTGGAACAGCTCGCCGAAGTGGTCGTACACCGGCGTGCCCGCTGCGAGTCGAGGCCCCCACGTCAAGGACGTCGGACGACACCCTAGGCCGCCGCACGTCGCGGCAACCCCCCCCGTGCCCTGTCCGAATGTCGTCTGCAGCGGGATCGCTTTATTCACATCGTCGAGGGTCGACGTGCTGCGGAGGCTGTAGTGCGTAGGACCGGGCGCGCCAGCCTTTGTCGTAATGAGCACCACGCCCTGGCCGGCGCGCGCACCGTAGACCGCCGCGTCCGCCGCGCCCTTCAGGATCTCGATGTTGGCGACGTCGTTGGGGTTCAGGTCCGATGCGCGATTGGGTGAAGCCGTGCCCCCGAGGAAGCCGAGTGTCGTGTTCGTGGTGTTGTCGACCGGCATGCCATCGACGACGATGAGCGGCTGCCCGGTACCACGAATCGTTTTCTGGCCGCGGATCCGGATGAAGGACGACGCCCCCGGCTCGCCCGACTGGCCGACCACTTCCACGTTGGGCGCCTTGCCGGCCAGCGCCTGAACGATGTTGTTCTCGCTGCTCCGCTGGATCAAGGTCGAGTCGACGTTGTTTCGCACGGTGCCGAGCTTCTGCGTCTCGGTAGCGGTGCCGGCGCCCGTCACCACCACCTCGCCGATCTGCAAGGGATTCGGGATGAGGGCGAAGTCTCGAGTGACACTGGCGCCGGGCTCGAGCGTAATCTCCGCGCTCTGGGGCTTGTAGCCCAGCACCCGGGCGGAGATGGTGACGCGCTGTCCGCTGACCCGCGCTGCCGGGATCTCGATCCGGTAGGTGCCGTTCTCTCTGGTGACTGCCCCGGCGCTCAGCCCCGGGATGCGGACGTCCACGTACACCAGCGGCACGCCCCCCTCGCTGACGACCCGTCCCGACACGACGGTCGCCTTCTGTTGAGCGGCGGCGGCAATGGGGATCAGTCCGACGAGGCCTGCGCTTGCAAGAAACCGACGAACGCCACACGACATGGATTCCTCCCGCGTTGACGGAACGATGGAGGCCAACCGGCACCCGCACCCGGGCACCGGCGCTCAAACGACTCGGCGCCGTCTGGCGTCGGTCGTCCAACAACCACTGTCAAATAACTCGGTACGCAACCGTGCCCAACGGCAGACAGGACACGCTTGTGCGAGTGAGGAGCGCGCGCCACAGTGGCGACGTGTTCCACATAGGCACCAGTGTGGAGCCCTCGCTGCACCTCCGCAAGAGGCGCACCGTAGGCTTTTTGTCGGGAAACGCACCCCTTGGTGTCGCGTCTACGCAACACCACCAATCGGTAGGAAGACCAGGTTCTGCCCTCCCCTGACGACGCGAGTCTCGATCCAGGTCGTTCGGCGCGGGCGATTGACCTCGCGCCGCTCCCGTTCCTCCTACTCGGCGGCGTACGCGTCTGCCTCCCCGGCCCGAGGCGCGAGTATTGCGGGTTCCCGAAATCCGCTTCCTTGTTTTGCTCGGCGCAGCACTGTTGCCTGCCGCACATCCCGCGGAAGGAGGCCCGAATGCGTTTGTCCGTGAGGAGTCGGGCGTGGGAAACGATTGGCGTTGCCGCGCTCTTATGTCTCAGCGCCGGAGCGCGCACCGCTCACGCACAGGTGGCCGGAGCCATCCGCGGCAAGGTCACCGACGGGGCGACGCAGCGCCCCCTCGACGGCGTGCACGTCATCCTGGTCGCTGCGAATCAGGAGGCGCGCACCGACGCGACGGGGACCTTCGCGTTTCGCGGCATCGCCGCCGGCTCATACACGCTCCGCGTCTCGTTCATCGGCTTCGCCTCGCAAACCGTGAGTGCGAACGTCACCGCCGCTGAAGCGACGGAGCTCGAGATTGCGCTGGCACGAGCGCCCATCCAGCTGGACGCGCTCGTCGTCACCGGCACCGCGGGGCAGATCGAGAAGAAGCAGCTCGGCAATGCGATCTCGAGCGTGGATGGCTCGAAGATCGCCGACGCTCCCATCCAGAACGTCCAGGAGCTGCTACAGACCCGCGTGCCCGGGCTCACGATCATGCAGAACTCCGGGCTGGCCGGCACCGGGTCGAACGTGCAGATCCGTGGCGCCGGCTCGCTCAACGCCAGCTACGGCCCCGTGTACTACGTGGACGGGATTCGGTTCGAGGCGCAGCCGGTGTCGACCGGCGGCGTCACGAACGCGACCGTGCAGTTCTCGAGCCCCCTCGATTTCATCGACCCCGCAGACATCGAGCGGGTGGAGATCATCAAGGGACCCGCGGCGGCGACCCTCTACGGAGCCGACGCCGCCGGCGGCGTCATCCAGATCATCACCAAGAAAGGCTCACGCGGCGCCGAGGGGAGTCGGTGGACCGCGAGCGTGGGCTACTCCTCGTCCGAGTGGACCGCGCGGATCCCGCTCAATTATTACCAGTGCAATGCGGCCCGCATCCGGAGCGCCGCCACGTTTCCGGGGTGCGCCAACCCCAGCGCCGTGACGTGGATGAGTAAGAACGGTCCGGTGACGGGCATCCCGCAGTCGGACATCATGCGCTTCGGCGACTCGCTGTTCGTGATCACCGACAATCCGCTCGCCCGCCACCCACACGCGCTGCGTCCCGGTCCCGGCGCCGACATCCGGCTCTCGGGCCGGGGCGGCAGCCAGAACTTCAACTACTTTCTGTCCTTCAACCAGCTCAATGAAGACGGCATCTTCTTCAACAACTTTCAGGACCGCACGGGCGGCCGGGCGAACTTCGAGGTCACGCCGACCCCCAAGCTCAACCTCGGACTGAACTTGAGCTACACGCGCGTCCACTACCAGATACCGTTGAGCGACAACGCCTCGAACGGCCTGCTCCGCAACGCGTACCGCGGCAAGGCCCGCGCGACGGCCGACCGATGGGATGCCGGGTTCTTCGGATTCGGGCCGGATCAGTCCAACGAGTTCGACCTCCAGGCCTTCGAGGAGCGCACGACGCTCGGGCTCACAGCCAACTTCACGCCGTTCCCGTGGCTCGAGAACCGGCTGGTGCTCGGCATGGACAAGTACGACCGGCGCGACCAGACGTTTTTCCAGATCGATTCGACCCTCAAGTGGGGACCGACCGAGGGCACCGGCGAGATGACGCAGCGCGTCCCGGCCACGCACACCTGGACAGTGGACTATTCCGGCTCGGTGCGGGCCCAGCTGTCCTCGCAGTTCCGGTCGACCTCCTCCGCGGGGGTGCAGATCAACTCCCGCCAGTTCCGCCGCTACACCGCCAGCGGCAACGGGATGGTCGCCAACAACCTCAACATCATTACGCCCGGGGCCTTCAAGAACACCTCGGCGGACGAAGGGCTCATCGAGCAGACTTCGCTCGGCTTGTACCTGCAGGAGCTGGTCGCGTGGCGCGAGCGGCTGTTTGTGACGGGCGCGGTGCGGGTGGACGACAACTCGGCCTTCGGCTCGGATTTCTCCCTCGTCACCTATCCCAAGTTCTCGCTCTCCTACCTCGTCTCCGATGAGCCGTTCTTCCACCTGCCGAGTGTGGACCAGTTGAAGCTCCGCTTCGCATGGGGCGAAGCCGGACACGCCCCTGCGCCGTTCACCGCCGAGCGGACCTTCGGCACGGAGGTGGCGACGTCCGGGGACGCGAGCGTCAACGCGCTTACCCCGGCCGCGTTCGGAAACCCCAACCTGAAGGCCGAAACCGGACGCGAATACGAGCTGGGATTCGACGCGTCGCTGTTCCGCGGCGCGCTCGGGCTCGAGTTCACCTACTACAACAAGCACACCGTGGACGCCCTGATGCGGGTGCCGGACGCCCCCTCGACGAGCTTCGACAGCACCCACTTCGTCAACGTCGGCGAGATCGCCAACCGGGGCCTCGAGCTGCTCGTGACGGCGAGTCCGATACGCAAGCCCAACGTCAACTGGGACCTCTCCCTCTCGGCCTCGACGAACCACAACGAGCTCATCTCGTTCGGCGGGGCGCTCAACCAGCTCCAGTTCGGCGCCTTCACAAACTCGCAGCGGCACCGCGAGGGCTACCCCCTCGGTGGGTTCTGGGCCGTGGACGTGATCCGCGACGCGAACGGCGCTCCCGTCCTCGATGCGAACGGCAACGTCCAGGTGGACCTCGCCTGCTCGTGGCCGGACCCGGTCGACCCTAACGGGTACGGCGGGAGCTGTCACGAGAAGTACGTGGGTCCGTCCTCGCCCACGCGCGAGTTCGGGCTCGCCAACACGGTCACGCTGTTCGGGAACGTGCGCGTGTTCGCGAACCTCGATTACAAGGGGGGGCACTACTTGGTCTGTGCCATCTGCTCGATCCGCAACCGCATCAACACCAACACCTGGGAGGTCGCCAATCCCCAGGCCGATCCGGTCCAAGTGAAGGTATGGCAGAGCCAGCAGACCGTCACCCACATCATGCCGGCCGATTTCCTCAAGCTCCGCGAGGTCGCCGTGTCGTACGACGTTCCGGCGAGCTGGGGCGGCCCGTTCCGCGCCAGCCGGTGGAGCGTCACATTGTCGGGTCGGAACCTGTGGATGACCACCCGATACAAGGGGACCGGTGATCCGGAAGTGTCGTTCGAATCGGACCCCAATACATTCGACCGGACGGACTATTCCGGCGTCCCGCAGCCGCGCCGGCTGTCGGCCACCATCAACGTGAACTTTTGAGGGAGCGCCTCATGCGAACGCACTCGATCGCGTGGTGTGCGGGGTGGCTCGCCGCGGCCGGCTTGCTGGCGCCACTGTCCGCCTGCAACGACATCCTGCAGGTCAACAACCCCGTGGGGATCCCCATCGGCGATCTCAACGATCCGGCGCTCTTGAACGCCCAGGTCAACGGGGCGATCAGTGAGTTGGAGGACAGCTACACGAGGACCAATGGCGCGCTCCTGTGGAGCGCCAACTTCCTCACGGACGAGCAGGTGACGGGTATCAACTGGGAGGACTTCGCCCGGGTCAACCAGCGGATCGTCAACTATACCGAGGGTCCGGTGTTCTCCCTGTGGAGCGGTCTGAGCCGCATGGTGCGCCTGGGCGAGGACGTGACGGCGCGCCTCGAAGCCCTCGTGGGCGCCAATGACAAACGCATCGCCACGACGTCCGTCATGGCAGGGTACGGTTATCTGTTCATCGGCGAAAGCATGTGCCAGGCGGTGTTCGGCACGGTCCAGCAGCCGGGCAGCACGATCCTCACGCCGCCCGAGGTGTTCCGGCTCGCCATCCCATGGTTTCAGCGGGCGATCCAAGTGGCCTCGGCCACGGGTCAATCCAATATCGTGCAGCTGGCCCATGTCGGACTCGCGCGGACCTACCTCAATCTGGGGGACTTCCCGAACACGATTGCCGCAGCGTCGCAGGTCACGGACGCCACGTTCAAGTACTGGGTGGAGTACTCCGCCGCCCAAGACGGAGAGAACGACGGCTTGTTCGGCCGGATCCACGGCGCGAATCACACGATGGGCGTCTCGCCGTTCTTTCTCCAGGGGCCCTTCGGCACGCAGGACATCGTGGCGACGCAGACCGACCCCCGGATCCAGCACACCACCCGCTGGACCTTCGGCCACAACGGCCTCACCAAGCTTTACAAGCCGTACCAGGAACTCCGCTTCAGCGGCTACACCGGCGCGACCATCGCGCCCGCCTCGGCGTCGTGCCCCGGTTGCACCGGGGCTGTCCCGGACGCGACCGGCGACAAGGGGCCCCTGCTGTTGTACCAAAAGGACACCAAGGTCATATTGGCCGACTACCTCGAGGCCCAGCACGACCTAAACGAGGCGATGATACGCCAGGCGATCAACGACTCCGCGGTCAATCAGGCCGTCAACCAGTTCGTCAACGCTCGGCGAGCGGTCGGTAACGAACCGCCCGTGACGCTCACCGATACGGCCCTGTTCCACGAGCTGCGGGTGCAGCGGTCTCGCGACTTCTATCAGGGCGGGCTGCGCCTGGGTGACCTGCGCCGCTGGAAGCGCGACGGCGTCGGCGACTTCTTCCCCACCGGCAACCACGTCAACCAAGAGTGGGGTGCCTATGGCATCTGGACCTGCTTCCCGCTGCCCTTGGAGGAGTATCAGGGGAACCCACACCTCCAGCCGCCCGCCGATCCCCTGACACCGCCGGGTATCTAGGAGCCGCGGCAGGTGAGCGAGCGAACGGTGGAGGGCGCGGGGGGCCTTCCACCCGCACGCGCGTCGGTCGCTCTGGTCGGCCTGCTACTCTTCGCCGGCTCGCTCGGCCCCGCGGCGGGGCAAGTGGTGCACGGTTACCTGCGCGACGTCCACACGAACCAGCCGATCGCCCGCGGGATCGTCTCGTTGTTGGCGTGTCGTGGCGAGCCGGTGGCGTCCGTGACGACGGGGGCCGACGGCAGTTACCGCGTCACGGCGCCGGCGGCGGGCTGCTATCTGGTCGAGGTGCGACGCATCGGCTACGAGGCGCGGCGTGACGGTCCCCTCGAGCTCGGCGTCGGCGACGAGATCGATACCGAGTTCCACCTCCTCCCGCTCGCCGTACCGCTCGCTCCCCTCGAGGTCGCGGGCGCGCTCCCGCAGCCCGACGCCTTCCTCGCCCGGGTTGGCTTCTACGAACGGCAACGGTCGGATTTCGGCCACTTCCTCACCCGGGAGCAAATCGAAGCCCGTGCCGCCAGGCGCTTGACCGATCTCCTGTCCGGTGTTCCCGGGGTGCGCCTCGTGCCCGCCCCCGGCGGGCTCGGTCGCATGGCCATCCAGCTGCGCGGCTCGCTCCTCTCCCACGGTGGCTCGTGCCATCCGCGCGTGATCATCGACGAGATCATCGTCATCCGTGGGGACGCCCGCCCTCGCGGGCTCGACGCGTTCGGCCTGCCCGAGGCCGCCACGGAAACCGCGCGCCCCGGGGCAGGACGGCCGGAGATCGCGCTCGACGACGTGGTCCAGCCAGAGGACATCCAGGCCGTGGAGGTGTACCGCAGCAGCGCCGAGGTGCCGGCCCGATTCGGTGGGACGAGCACCGCGACGCAGTGCGGCGTTGTCGTCATCTGGACCCGCCGCGGGCGTGACGAACGGCCGTGACATGGGCAGCGAGCTCGGCGTTGCCCCTCGGACCCGCCGCGGCGGTGGTGGTGCTCGTCGTCGCCTGTGCCCGTGGACGTGGGGTCGATATCCCGCGCGTCGCGACCCCCGACACGTCGGACAGTGTGTTCGTGGAGGTCATCAACGACAACTACTATGACGCACGCCTGTACGCGCGCTACGCGGGCGGGGCGCGCTACCCGTTGGGGACCGTCGGTGGCAATCTGCGCCAAGCCCGGGTCGCGATTCCCTGGACCCCGCGACCACTCGTGGTCGAGCTGTTCCTCGTGATCGGCGGTGGGCACTACGTGTCCGACGTGCTCAGCCCGCAGCCCGGGGAAGTCGTACAGGTGCGGCTGCCTCCGAATCTCGACGCCTCAGGCGTGTTCCGGCGGGTCCATTAGACGGCTTGCGAGCAGGACGGCACTCCTGCTCCTCACCGGGCTCGGCGGCGGGGGTTGTGGGGGCCGTACCGCCGCCACCGAGCCGGGTGGCCCTCTTCCGGGCCTCGGGACCGGTGAGCTGGCGCGGTTCCGCGCGGGCGCCGAGCTCTTCAACCGCGTATTCGGTCCCGCCGAGGGCCTCGGGCCCGCGTACAACGAGAACCAGTGCAGCGCGTGCCACACGTCTCCCGCCAGTGGCGGCGTGGGCGGGGAGCGGGTGCTCAAAGCCACGCGGTTCGACGCGGCGACCGGTTGCAACCAGCTCGCAGAGGCGGGTGGGGAAAACATCCGCCGGCGGCTCACCCCCCGCGCCCTGGCGCTGGGGGTCCGGCCCGAGTCCCCGCCGCCCGACGCAGTAACGGGACGCTTCACGGCACCGGCCCTTTTCGGCCTGGGCCTCGTGGACGCCGTGCCTGACTCGAGTCTTCTCGCCGAGCAGGACCCCGAGGACGAGGACCATGACGGCATCTCGGGGAGAGTGGGGCGAACAGCGGATGGGCGGGTGGGGCGGTTCGGCCGCAAGGCCGACGTCGCCACACTCACTGAGTTCACCGCTACGGCGCTCCGCTTCGAGATGGGCCTCACGTCCTCGCGCTACCCTCGGGACGCGGTCCAGGGACGGCGCGCGCCGCCCCACGCGGACGAGGCACCCGACCCCGAGGTCGCCGACTCCGTTGTCGCCCGGCTCACCGACTTCGTCCGCTTCCTGGCGCCACCCGAGCGGCTCCGGCCGCGTGGCGGCCGGGTGGCTGCGGCCGCGGCGCGGGGCGAGAGACAGTTCGCCCAGATCGGCTGTGCGGCGTGCCACGTCCCGGTGCTCACGACGGGTCCGTCACCCGTGGCGGCGCTCGATCGGCGCCCCGTCGCGCTCTATTCGGACCTCCTCCTCCACGACGCGGGCCCCGCGCTGGCGGACGTATGCGGTCCGGGTGCGACGCCGTCCGAGGTGCGCACGGCACCACTCATGGGGTTGCGCTATCGAGAACTGTTGCTGCACGACGGCCGGGTGACGAGCCTGCGTGACGCGATTCTCCTGCACGGGGGCGAAGCGCGAGCCGCGCGCGACCGCTTCGCGGCTCTCTCGGACACCCAGCAAGCCGCACTGATCGCGTTTCTGAAGACCCTCTAGAGACCGGCGACGTCGCAGGACCTACTTCGAGAAATCCACCTTCGGCGCCTGCGCCGCCCCGGGCGTCTGCAGCTCGAAGTACTCGCGCGGTCCCTTGCCCAGCAGCTTGGCCGTCAACACCTGCGGGAAGCGCCGGATGTAGGCGTTGTAGCGGTTCACCGCCTCGTTGTAGTCCTGGCGCGCCACCGCGATGCGGTTCTCCGTCCCCTCGAGCTGGTC
>WNGP01003965.1_pt1 | contig 12367 bp, 20 predicted proteins | sample 5407671 | NCBI WGS metagenome assembly WNGP01 (sample SAMN13153381, study PRJNA577476) | soil metagenome | isolation source: 40 cm soil or saprolite under Garry oak tree replicate 2 | place: USA:California | collected 2016-06-15 | reverse complement strand
CGCCGGCGCTGACCGATTGTCCGCAGCGGCGCGGTGTTTGCGTCCAGGTGATGACCCGCACGCCAAAGAAGCCAAATTCTGCGCTGCGCAAAGTGGCGAAAGTGCGCTTGACGAACGGCCAGGAAGTGATTGCCTACATTCCGGGGGAAGGGCACAATCTGCAGGAGCACTCGATCGTGCTCGTGCGCGGAGGGCGCGTGAAAGATTTGCCGGGTGTGCGCTACCACATTGTGCGCGGCACGCTCGACTCACTTGGCGTGGACGGTCGCCGTCGCAGCCGATCGAAATACGGTGCGAAGCGTCCGAAAGGGGGCGCTGGCGGAGGTGGCGGCGGGGGCAAGCAAGCCGCCGCGGCGAAGGAAAGCGCAGAAAAGAAATAATTTTGGATAGGAAAATCGACAATGTCACGGCGGCGGAAAGTTTACAAAAAAGAGGAGCGCGTCGATTCCCGATACGGGAGTCTGGCGGTCGCGCGTCTTATTTCCACCGTGATGAAGCGAGGCAAGAAATCCCTCGCGGAACGGATCGTTTATACTGCGATCGACAGGTCGCGCGAGGGTTCTGATTCGGTCGATCCGCTCGAAGTTTTAAACAAAGCGCTGGAAAACGTCAGGCCGCGTCTGGAAGTAAAATCGCGCCGCGTCGGTGGCGCGACTTACCAAGTGCCGATGGAAGTGGCGCCGGCGCGTCAAGTCTCACTGGCCATGCGCTGGATCGTGCAATATGCGGATAACCGCCGAGGAATGCCCATGGCCGACGCGCTGGCGCATGAGATCAAAGATGCCGCTTCCGGCCAGGGCAACGCGATTAAGAAGCGCGAAGACACACATAAAATGGCGCAAGCGAACCGCGCGTTTGCGCATTTCCGCTGGTAAGAATCATGCCTGCTACGCTCGAACAAAAACGTATCGCGAAGAATCCGAATTCGCCCGATCGCAAGTTTCCGCTCGAGCGCACGCGAAATATCGGAATTGCTGCGCACATCGATGCCGGTAAGACGACACTGACCGAGCGCGTTCTGTTTTACACCGGCATGATCCACAAAATCGGTGAGGTGCACGAAGGCACCACCGTAACCGACTGGATGGAGCAGGAGCGCGAACGTGGCATCACGATCACGTCCGCGGCGACGACCTGCGCGTGGACGCAACGGAAAGAAGAAGGCGTCTACAAAATTTTCGAAGGAATCAAGCAGCGCATCAATATTATCGACACGCCCGGTCATGTCGATTTCACCGCGGAAGTCGAGCGCTCGCTCCGAGTGCTCGATGGAGCGATTGCGGTCTTCGATGCCGTGGCGGGCGTGCAGCCGCAATCAGAAACCGTTTGGCGGCAGGCAACGAAATACAACGTCCCGTGCATTGGGTTCATCAACAAGATGGACCGCGTCGGCGCGGACTTTAAAATGTCGATTGAAAGCATGCGCAAGAAACTCGGCGCCAACGCGTGGCCGGTTTTGCTTCCGCTTGGCAAAGAAGATCAGTTCAAAGGCCAGATCGACGTCATTAATAAGAAAGCGGTCATTTATTCCGACAGTGATCAGCTCGGATCGACGTATGAACTTGCCGACGTTCCAAAGGAATACGTCGATCTTGTCGACAAGGCTTATCACGATCTGGTCGAGCAAATTTCAAATCTCGACGACGAAGTTGCGGAGGTTGTTCTCGAAGAAAAACCGGTTACACCGGAGCTGTTGAAAGCGGGCATTCGCCGTCAAACGATTGCGAATAAGTTTGTTCCGGTGGTCGCCGGTTCGGCACTCAAGAATAAAGGCGTGCAGTACCTGGTCGATGCGGTAGTCGATTACCTCCCAAGCCCTCTCGATATTCCGCCGGCCAAAGGCATGGATCCCGATTCGCATGAACCGATGGAGGCGCCGACGGACGACAACGGAAACTTCTGTTCACTCGCATTTAAACTTTGGAGCGATCCGTTTGTCGGCAAACTCGTTTTCTTCCGCGTTTACTCCGGCACACTGTCGAAAGGCGACACGGTTTACAATCCGCGCACCAACAAACGCGAACGCATTTCACGTTTGATTCAGATCCAAGCCGATAAACGTGAGGACATCGAGACGTGTTACTCCGGCGACATCGCGGCGATCGTCGGCATTAAGAACATTACGACCGGCGATACGTTGTGCGATGAAGATCATCCAATCCTCCTTGAGCCGCCGTCGTTTCCTGATCCAGTTATTTCAATGGCGATCGAGCCCAAAACGAAGCTGGATCAGGAAAAAATGGGGATCGCATTGCAGCGCCTGGCGGAAGAAGATCCCACTTTTCGCGTTTATACGCATGAAGACACCGGCCAAACGATTATCGCCGGCATGGGCGAGTTGCACCTCGAAATTATTCGCGACCGCATGTTCCGCGAATTCAAAGTGGACGCCAACGCGGGCAAACCGCAAATCGCTTATCGCGAAACGATCACGACCAACGCGCACGGCGTCGGCAAGTTAATCAAACAATCCGGTGGTCGCGGTCAGTACGGACACGTCGAGGTTGATGTACGTCCGGGGGCTCGCAGCACAGGTTTGGTGGTGGAAAACAAAATCGTGGGCGGCGTTATTCCGCGCGAATACATTCCGGCGGTCAAAAAAGGTATTGACGAAGCGATTCTAAACGGTGTTCTCGGCGGTTATCCCGTGGTCGATGTTGAAGTGGACATCGTTTATGGAAGCTTCCACGAAGTCGATTCCAGCGAGCTCGCTTTCAAACTGGCGGCGATTTTCGCCATGAAAGATGGCTTCAAGCAGGGCAAACCGATTTTGCTCGAGCCGATCATGAAGGTTGAAAATATCACGCCGGAAGAATTTCAGGGAGACATTTGCGGGGACTTGAGCCGCCGTCGTGGCAGTATTAGCAGCATCGAAACGCGCGGTAATCTCACGATTGTTCACGCGGAAGTTCCGCTTGCCGAGTTGTTCGGTTACGCAACTGCCATCCGCTCGCTCTCCAAAGGCCGATCGAGTTACTCGATGGAGCCGTCACATTTTCAACCGGTGCCGCCGAACCTGGTCCCGGCGATTCTCGATCAAAAAGAGACGAAATGAGCAACGGCCAGCGCATCCGGATTCGTTTGAAGGCGTTCGATCATCGCATGCTTGATCAATCCGCCGTCGACATCGTCGAGACTGCCAAGCGCACGGGCGCGCGCGTAGCCGGACCGATTCCGTTGCCGACTTTGATCGAGAAGTTCACGGTGAATCGCTCCCCGCATGTCGACAAAAAATCGATGGATCAATTTGAAATCCGCACGCACAAACGTTTGCTCGATATTATCGAGCCGACCTCGAAGACGGTAGATGAACTGAAGAAGCTGAATTTGCCTGCGGGTGTTGATATTACGATTAAGATTTAAGCGGAGGAGCTTCTGAAATACTTGCAAGCCCACGATCATGAGCATTGGACTTCTCGGACAAAAAATCGGCATGACCAGCGTCTACGACGCCAATGGCCGGTTGCGTCCCGTGACCGTGATCGCGGCGGGCGATAATGTCTTGCTGCGTCGCTTGACGGCGGAAAACGAGGGCTATTCGGCTGTGCAAGTAGGGTTCGATGTCCAGAAGGAATCGCGGGTAACCAAGCAGCTGCTAGGCGAATTCAAAAAGGCTGGTGTCGAGCCGAAGAAATTCGTACGCGAATTTCGGCTCGATGCTGACTCACCCGAAGGCGAGATCAATTTAAACGTCACGCAATTTCAGGCGGGTGACTATGTCGATGTAATCGGCCGGTCGAAAGGGAAAGGGTTTCAGGGCGTGATGAAAAAACATAACTTCCACGGGCAGGGCGCCGCGCACGGTTCTAAGACCCATCGACGCATCGGTGCCGTCGGCAACCGTTCCACTCCGGGACGGATTTGGAAAAACATGGGCATGCCGGGCCACCTCGGCGACGAGCGCGTGACCGTTCAGAATCTTCAGGTCATGCAGGTGCGTGAAACCGAAAAAGTGATTTTGATCAGCGGTGCAGTTCCCGGAGCGAATGGAAGCTATGTGGTCATTCGTCCGGCGATTAAGAAACCATTGGCAGCGAGATAATGAGCGCGAAAGTTCTAACCAAAGCCGCGGCGAAAGAAGCGAAGATCGATCTGATCGAAGATGGACGGGGAACGCAGGCTGTTCATGACTCGGTCGTGGCGATGCGCGCGGCCCGCCGTTCCGGATCGGCCAACACGAAAACGAAAGCCGAAGTGAATCTGTCTGGGGCAAAACCATGGCGGCAAAAAGGAACCGGACGTGCACGGGCCGGTTACAAATCGTCGCCGATCTGGCGTGGCGGCGGAGTCGTTTTCGGCCCTAAACCACGCGATTATTCGAAAAAGATTCCAAAATCCGTGCGGCGTCTCGCTTTTCAAAAGGCGCTGAGCGAGCGAATCAACGCCGGCGATGTCTTGACCATCGACAAATTCGAACTGCCGGAAATGAAAACGAAGTCATTCCTTGCGTTGCTGAAAAAACAGACGGATGCGCGGAAGGTCTTGCTGATCTCCGACGCATTTGATCAAACCACATTCAAGTCGGCGCGCAACGTCAAACCGGTGAAGCTCGCGACTGCTGCTGATGTAAATACCGAGCAACTCCTCGCATTCGAAAAAATTCTCGTCACACACAAGGCGCTCGAACGCCTCGCGGAAAGGACCAGATGAACGAGCCGTCCCAGATCATTCAAACCGCATCGTTGACGGAAAAGTCAACGCTTATGAGCGAGAAGCAAAATAAGTATGTCTTCCGGGTCAGTCCGCGTGCGAATAAAATTCAGATCAAGAATGCGATCGAACGCTTGTTCCAAAAGAAAGTTGTCAATGTAAACACTTGTAATTACGCCGGCAAAAAGAAACGGGAACGTCGCGCCGATTATGGACGCAAGCCGCATTGGAAAAAAGCAATCGTCACTTTGAAGGAAGGCGAGAAGATCGACCTGGTTTAATATGGCACTGAAAAATTATCGCCCACTCACACCAGCGCTGCGCTTTAAGTCGCTGCCGAGCTTCGACGAAATCACGAAGTGGAGGCCGGCAAAGGGCCTTGTTGAGCCGAAGAAAAAAACCGGCGGACGTAATAACAATGGCCGGATGACGTCGCGGCACATCGGTGGCGGGCACAAGCAAAAGTATCGCAAGGTCGATTTCAAACGCCGCAAACGCGGGGTTGCAGCAGAGGTGGTTGGTATCGAGTACGATCCGAACCGCTCCGCGCGGATCGCTCTGATTAAATATGCGGACGGCGATCTGAGTTATATTCTGGCGCCGGATGGACTTCGCGTTGGATCGACAGTCGCGGCCGGGGACGATATTGCACCTGACCTAGGGAATGCGCTTCCGTTACGTTCAATTCCGCTTGGCACTAACATTCACAATATCGAATTAACACCGGGCCGTGGTGGACAGATTGCGCGCAGTGCCGGCCAGCAAGCGACGCTGAACAACCGCGAAAGCGGCTACGCGCTCGTGAAATTGCCCTCCGGCGAGATTCGTCGCATCCATGAGAACGCGTATGCAACGGTAGGCCAGGTAGGCAACGTCGATCATATGAACGTTGCCAGCGGCAAAGCGGGACGGACTCGCTGGCGTGGACGGCGCTCACATGTGCGCGGCATGGCGATGAATCCGATCGATCATCCGATGGGCGGCGGCCAGGGGAAATCGAAGGGTGGCGGTGGCCGGCATCACCCGGTCAGTCCTTGGGGACAACTCGCAAAAGGATTTAAAACACGCAGCAAACACAAGCCGAGCGATCGTTTCATCCTCGAACGCCGGCGCAAAAAGTAATTTGATTTTTATGGCTAGATCATTGAAGAAAGGACCCTTCGTCGAGTCGTATCTTTTAGAGAAGATCGACAAGATGAACAACTCGAGCGCAAAAAAACCGATCAAAACCTGGTCGCGGCGCTCGATGGTGACACCGGATTTTGTCGGGCACACGTTTTTGGTGCACAACGGAAAGACTTTTAGTTCCGTTTTCATCACCGAGAATATGGTTGGTCATAAGCTCGGTGAATTTTCACTGACTCGGGTGTTCAAGAAACACGGTTCGCACACGGCGAAGGTAACCAAGTGATGATTTTAGATTGAAGATTTCAGATTTCAGATTTGCGGAAGTGGGGACGAAGCCTCGACGACAATCTGCAATCTACATTCTGCAATCTGCAGTTGGGTTGTGCTTGATGGCTGCTTCGGCAGCGCGGGCAGAGGGAGATAGTTCTTTGTCAGAATCCAAAATTGAAAACGCGGAACAGGCAGTGACCGCTGAGACCTTGCTCGCCCAGAACGATCAACTGCGAAAGCAGTTGTCGATCGAGCAGGAATCGCTCAGGAGTTTGACGAGCAGTCTGGCGGAATCGAACGCGGAGGCGGAGTTGTTTCGTCGCAAATATTCCGATTTGGAATTGCGAATGGAAGCGCTAGGTCTGGCTTCAGTGAACAAAGATCGCGCGAAGCTGGAGCAACGCTTGCTTTCTGCGGTGAGCGATCTTCAGCTTGCCCAGAAGGAGCGCGACGAATATCGCGACCAGATGTTGCGGCTGAACGAGGCGATGTTGCGTTATTTGAAAACATCGCAGAGCGGCGATGCGCAAGCGCGGATGGACGTGGAAACGCAATTGCGTAGCACGAACCAACTCGCCACAAAATCGAGAAACGCGCCGGATTCGGCGCGACCAAGCTTGATGGATGGAAGTGTTATCAGCATGAAGGAGGAGTGGTCGTTCGTGGTCGGCAACCTTGGCGAAAAACAAGGTGTGAAAATTGGAATGCCGATGCGTGTCATGCGCGATGACCGCAAAATTGCGACATTGCGAGTGGTGGATGTGCGTCAGAAAATTTGCGGTGCAGTGATTCAAGAAATGGATTCGGAGAAGGAAAAAATAAAAGTGGGTGACCGCCTCCAGGTGGATGCGCAACCCAGTATGACTTTAAAATAATGGAAGTTAGGTCGATATATAAGTATGCGCGGATTTCGCCGTTCAAAGTACGCGAAGTTACGCGTGAGATACAGGGCCTGCCGGTTTCGGCGGCGCTCGATGTGCTCGCTTTCACTCCGAAGAAAGCGGCATTTCTAGTCGGCAAAACCCTCAAGAGCGCGGTCGCCAACGCAGAGAACAACGCCAATCTTAAACCGGACGGCCTGGTGGTGAAGGAGGCGATTGTCGGCGAAGGCCCAACGCTAAAGCGACTGATGCCGAGAGCTCGCGGCAGCGGCAGTCGCATTTTAAAGCGCACGAGTCATATTCGCATCGTGCTGAGCGATGAGATTTTAATCGAAACGCGGGAAACAAAAAAAGCGAAACGAGAACAAGAAAAGAAAGACTTCAAGAAGCAGGCAACAGCCAGCGAGACGAGCGAAAGATCGACAACGGCGTCGAAGACCGGCGCCAAAAGCAAGAATCGAAAGAAGAAAGCGAAAAGGTAATTTATGGGACAAAAAGTTAATCCGATTGGCTTCCGCCTCGGCGTAAATCGGGACTGGCGCTCGCGCTGGTACGCATCGCCGCAGGATTTGCCGGGATTCCTGCATAGTGATCTCGAGATTCGCAATTACGTAAAGAAGAAGCTGCAGTTCGCCGCTGTCTCAAAAATTGTCATCGAGCGTGCGTGGAACAGCATTCGCGTCACGATTTTCACGGCGCGTCCCGGGATCGTAATCGGACGTAAAGGTGCGGAAATTGAGAAGATGACCGAAGAGATTTCGAAGATGGCGCAAGGCAAGCAAATCAAGATCGACATCCAGGAAATCAAATCGCCAGAGCTCGACGCGCAGCTGGTCGCGGAAAATGTTGCTTTACAAATTGAGCGCCGCATCGCGTATCGGCGCGCGATGAAAAAAGCGGTGCAGACGGCGATGGATTTTGGTGCGGAGGGGATTCGCCTGCGTTGTTCGGGACGTCTCAACGGCGCGGAGATCTCGCGCTCGGAATGGTATCGCGAAGGCAAGGTTCCGCTGCACACGCTTCGGACGGGAATTGATTATGGTTTCGCCGAAGCCAATACAGTTTACGGCAAGATCGGCGTGAAATGCTGGATCTGTAAGAAAGAAGAAGCACCCGCTCAACCCGCGCCAGCGCCCCCGCCACCGCCGCTGCCAATTCCCGAGCAAGTTTAAGGAGGAATCGCCATGCCATTGATGCCCAAACGTGTGAAGTATCGCAAGTCCCAGCGAGGAAGTCGCAAAGGGACAGCTTCGCGTAACCTCAGAATCGATTTTGGTGAGTTCGGTTTACAGACCCTCGAGCGAGCCTGGATCACCAACACGCAGCTCGAAGCCGCCCGTGTGGCCCTTACCCGCAATATGAAGCGCAAGGGCAAACTGTGGATCCGCATCTTTCCCGATAAATCGGTGACCTCCCGCCCGCCAGAAACGCGCATGGGCAAAGGCAAGGGTCAACCCGAACATTGGGTCGCGACGGTGCGGCCGGGCAACATTTTGTTTGAACTGGACGGCGTGACCGAGTCGGTCGCGCGTGAATCTCTTCGGCTGGCAGCGGACAAGTTGCCAGTGCGCACAAAGTTTCTGGGTAGGCACCACGTCGCCGCCTAACGAAATCATGAAAATGAAAGAAATTATCGAGCTGAGCACAGACGAGTTGCTAACCAAGAGGCGCGACTTTCGCCAGGAGAGTCTGCACCTGCGTTTGCAACAGCAGAGCGGTCAGCTCGAGCAACCAAGCCGCCTGCGCCTGCTGCGGCGCGACGTAGCGCGAATTGAAACTGTGCTCTCGAAACGCGCGACGGAAACGAAAAAGTAAATTTTATGGCCGAACAAAATCAACGATCGATTGCTCAACCGCCGCCGCTGCCTGCCTCCGTGACTCGCAGTTCGCGGAAGACCCGCACCGGCGAAGTGATCTCGAGCACCATGAACAAAACCATTGTAGTGAGGACGGTCACGCGCGTGCCACATCCGAAGTTCGGGAAAATCGTCAACCAGATGAAAAAGTTCTATGCGCATGACGAGGAGAACAAAGCAAAAGCGGGCGACACGGTCCGTATTATGGAAACACGGCCGTTGAGCAAACTAAAGCGCTGGCGATTGGTGGAAGTCGTCCAAAAATAGCTTCGGAACTGATTCGCGAATAAATTGTCGATCTTATGGTGCAAATTCGATCCAGACTTGATGTTGCAGACAATAGCGGCGCCCGCATGGCGACGATGATCGGCGTCATTGGGAAAGGCGCTGCTCAGTTTGCCGGAATCGGCGATGTGATTACGGCAAATGTCAAAGAAGCGAGCGCGACCGGGACAGTAAAGAAGGGCGAAGTGGTGCGGGCTGTTCTCGTTCGCACGAAACAGCCGATCCGGCGCGAGGATGGCTCGCTTCTGCGCTTCGATAACAATGCAATCGTGATTATCGACAAAGATTTGAATCCGCGCGGCACGCGCATTTTTGGACCGGTGGCGCGCGAATTGCGCGAGCGCAATTTCATGAAAATTGTCTCGCTTGCTCCGGAGGTTTTATGAACCGGATCAAGTGTCACGTAAGGAAGGGCGACCAAGTCGAGGTGATCTCGGGAAATTTCCGAGGTTCCTCGGGGAAAATCCTCGCAGTGCTTCCACAGAAGCAGCGCGTGTTGGTGGAAGGGGTGCGTATTATTAAGAAACACCTCCGCAAATCGCAGGACAACCCAAGTGGCAAGATCGCGGAACGCGAAGGCCCGATTCACATTTCCAACGTCAAATTGATCGAGCGTGATGGAAAACCGGTGAAAGGCGAGAAACCGAAACCGAAAGCGAAAAAAGAGACAAAGAAAAGCTAGCCCATTCAGAAGATGGAAAACGAATTTTATCGCGATTATAAGGAGCGAGTCATGCCGGCGCTGCAGAAGCAGCACCGCTATGAAAACGTTCACCAGGTCCCGAAGGTCGAGAAAGTGGTGATTAACACTTCCGTTGGCTCGCAATCGGACGTGAAACAGGCGCTGGAGGAGGCAAAGGCTGAACTAGCCTTGATCACGGGGCAACGCCCGGTGGAGACCCTTGCCAAGAAGAGCATTTCAAATTTCAAGCTGCGAAAATCGCAGGCGATCGGCGCCAAAGTAACGTTGCGCGGCGAGCGCATGTATGAATTTCTCGAGCGCTTCATTAAGGCAGCGCTCCCGCGTATTCGCGATTTTCGCGGCGTATCGCCGCGCTGTTTTGACAATCAGGGCAACTACACCCTCGGAATTTCCGATCAATCGATTTTTCCTGAAGTCGAGCTCGATAAAATCAAGCGCAACATCGGATTTGATGTTACTATCGTCACCACGGCACGAACGGATGAGGAAGCCAAATCGCTCTTGAGCGAAATGGGAATGCCGTTCAGCGACCGGGCAAGGAAGCCCGCCGCGCAACCGACTCCCTGATTTGATGAGCCCTGTTACCGATCCCATTGCCGATTTTCTAGCGCGTGTCCGCAACGGCACGCGTGCGCAGAAGACCGAATTGTTCATTCCCTACTCGAAGATGAAAGCGGAGATTGCTCGGATCTTGAAGGACGAAGGCTACATCTCGGACTATTCGATCGACACGAGCGCCGCGCATCCGCGAATTAAGATCACGAACAAACTGGCAAACCGCTTGAGTGCGATCACAGGCCTGCGACGAGTGAGCCGGCCAGGATTGCGCCGGTACGTCGGCGCGGATGAAGTCCCGCGAGTGCTCGGTGGCATGGGATTGGCGATTCTATCCACCTCGCGCGGTGTTTTATCGGGGCGCGAAGCCAAGAAGCAAAAAGTTGGCGGGGAGCTGCTGGCCTACGTTTGGTGAATTATTTTATGTCGCGAATCGGTAATAAAGCAGTCGAGATTCCAGAGAAGGTCAAGGTCAACATCGACAACGACGGAGCGGTTTCCGTAGAAGGACCAAAAGGAAAACTGAGCTGGAGACTGCCGCGCGACATCAAGGCAAGCGTGAAGGACAATCGCGTTTCATTGGCGCGCGAAGCAGAGACGCGGAGTGTGAAGGCATTACACGGACTTTCACGAAGTCTCGTGCACAACATGGTGCAGGGCGTTAGCGAAGGCTTTACCAAACAACTCGAGATCGAAGGAGTCGGTTTCAAGGCTGCCGTGCAAGGATCGACGCTCAATTTAAGTCTCGGGTTTTCCCACCCAGTTCCATTTTCGATCCCAAAGGAAATTAAAATTACCGTAGCAGACAGCACCAAGATCACGATCCAAGGCATTGACAAAAAATTAGTTGGCCAGGTAACGGCGGACATCCGCCGCTTCTATCCGCCGGAGCCGTACAAGGGCAAAGGCGTGCGTTACGCGGGCGAGCAGGTTCGGCGCAAGGAAGGCAAAACGGTTCAGTAAGTATGACCACGACTCGTAAGCTCGCGCGTCAGCGCGTCCATCAGCGGATCAGGAAAAAAGTTGCCGGCACCGCGGAACGGCCCCGCCTCGCCGTTCATTTTTCCGGTAAACACGTTTACGCACAGGTTATCGACGATGACGCTGGTCGCACGCTGGCTGCTGCATCGACGACTGAGAGCTCCTTAGTCGGCACAGATAAATCCGCGGCCAACCGTGCTGCCGCGGAAAAGATCGGCAAAGTGATCGCGGAACGTCTGCTTAAGAAGAAACTCGATCGAGTTGTTTTTGATCGGGGCGGTTTTTTTTATCACGGGAAAGTCAAAGCTTTGGCGGATGCAGCGCGCGCGGGCGGTTTAAAATTTTAATTCATGGCTTATACACCTTCAGGCAGGCGACCCGACTCGCGCAACATCGATAGAACTCCGGCAGCGAAAGGCGATACGACCGAAAAGGTCGTTTTCATCAATCGCTGTGCGAAAGTGGTCAAAGGCGGGCGACGTTTTAGTTTCAGCGCGTTAATTGTGGCCGGGGACCACGATGGGAAGGTTGGCTGCGGATTTGGCAAGGCGAACGAAGTCTCGGAGGCGATTCGCAAAGCTTCTGAGGCAGCGCGGAAAGCGATGGAGAAAGTTTCGTTGCATGAAAATACGATTCCACACGAGACGATCGGCCAGTACGGCGGTGGTCGTGTCCTGTTGCGACCCGCTTCGCCGGGCACAGGTGTGATTGCTGGGGGCGGAGTGCGCGCGGTGGTTGAAGCAGCTGGCATCCGCGATGTGCTCGCGAAATCGCTTGGCTCAAGCAATCACGCGAATGTGGTTAAGGCCACGATTGAAGCGCTCCGGGCATTGCGCCGTCGCGACGAAATTCTAAAAGTGCGCGGGATTCGGCCCGGCGACGGAAAGGTGAGCAATCATGATTCATCTTCATAACTTGCGGTCACGTCCCGGCTCGCGACATCGGGTCAAACGCCTTGGTTGTGGCGAGAGTTCAGGACACGGAAAGACGAGCGGTAAAGGTCATAAGGGACAAAAAGCGCGTTCCGGCGGGAGCATTCGGCTCGGGTTCGAAGGCGG
>WNGP01003964.1_pt1 | contig 12367 bp, 12 predicted proteins | sample 5407671 | NCBI WGS metagenome assembly WNGP01 (sample SAMN13153381, study PRJNA577476) | soil metagenome | isolation source: 40 cm soil or saprolite under Garry oak tree replicate 2 | place: USA:California | collected 2016-06-15 | reverse complement strand
GGGGTGGGACAGGGCTTGTCCGTCAGCCAGACGGGAGTACCTGTGCTGCTGATGGCCTCGGCGACTGCTACCGCAATGCGATCCGATGAATAGCGATGGTCGTAGCCGATGAGCACGCCCTTGCGCGCATCTTCTCCGCGAACGACGTAACGGGCGACGGCATGCGCGACGATACGCGCATTCGCGAAAGTAAAATCTTCCGCGATCACGCCGCGCCAGCCGTCGGTCCCAAATTTGATAGCAGTCATGGGTGGCCAGGAAAGTATACGCGAAGCGATATCTCCGCTGAACATCCGGATTGGCCTGCTTACCAGGCGACGCTCATTTCATCTCATTTCATGAGGACTGCGGGCAACCAGGCGGGTACTACAAGAGCTTCTTTAGTTTTTGTTCCTCCAGCCATTTCACGATTTTTCCAACATCCTGCGCGCGGTCGCGAGGACAGACTAACAGCGCGTCGGGTGTTTCCACCAAGACCAGATCGCGAACGCCGATAGCGGCGATAAATTTGGACGGGCTCCACAGGAAATTGCCTTCGGCGTCGAGCACGTGGCCCTCGCCGGCTAGAACATTTTCGCGTGGTTGCTTCGCGAGGAGCTCGTAGACGGCAGCCCACGAGCCGATATCGCTCCAGCCGATTTCCGCGGGGATCACTGCAACTCGCGCTGGCCCTTCCTGGCGAGTGGCGGGTTCAAGGATCGCGTAGTCCACGGAAATGTTTTCGAGCTTTGGATAAATGGCGCGCAACTTGCTTTCGTAGGCGCGCGTGCCAATCGAGGCGGCAAGTTTCTCCACCGCCGCTTGAGTTTTGGGCAGAAATTTTTTCAAGTTGTCGAGAAACGTCGAAACGCGCCAGAAAAACATGCCGGCGTTCCACAAGTAGTTGCCGGACCAGACGTATTCCTTGGCCAGGGCCAGCTCCGGCTTTTCCGTAAAGCGCCGCACGGCAAAAACAGGAAACTCCCGCGAAGCAAATGGCTCGCTGGCTCGTTCGATGTAGCCAAAGCCTGTTTCCGGCCGGGTCGGTGGGATGCCAAGTACGACCATGCGCTCCTGTTCGCGGGCGGCGTGCAGCGCCGCGCTTACGATTCGCCGATATTTCTCCGGCTGTGCGATGAAATGATCGGCAGGCAGCACGGCCATCAGCGCGTCGCCGCCCGCCGCCTGGCGAACATGAATCGCTGCGAACGCGATGGCGGCAGCAGTGTTCCGTCCAACAGGTTCCGTGAGCACGCGCCTGCGTGCCCCGGCCGGTAGTTGCTTGCGGACCGCCGCTGCCTGTTCCGCGTTTGTAACCGTCCAGATGCGCTCGGCGGGAATCAGAGGCCTCAGGCGCGCAACTGTCTGCTCCAGCATCGTGTCTTCGCCGGTGATGTTGAGCAATTGTTTGGGAGTGCGCGTACGGCTCCGCGGCCAGAACCGCGTGCCGCGCCCTCCGGCAAGAATCACAGCATGCGTTGTTAGTTTTTCCATTGCCCTACGCTTCCTGTGTCAGCCGAAGACCGTCTCTGCAATTTCATTCTCAGAAAGACCCTGACGATGCAGGTCCGCTTTCAACTTTGCCAAGTCGGGAACGTATGTTCTCAGGAGCTTTGTAGATTTCTTCGAACTTAGCGTGAAAGGCCCAAGCCCCGCTGGAATCAGCCAGCACTCGCCAGGTTGATACTCCGCCGAACCATCCGGCCACGTGAGGTGCCCGTTTCCTGACAGAATCACCAACAGGTCAAAATGCTCATCGTTCGATTGAATCTCAATTTGCGTCAAGATTTTCCATCTTTCTGTTGCGAAATAGCGGCATGCCACAAGCAGAAATTTCTGGAACCGACGCTCGGGTAAAGGGATTCGCGAAACTTTGCCCACAATAGGGCCGCCGAACTGAATTACATCTAGAGCTTTCTTGATGTGTAGTTCGCGTGGTTTGCCCTGCGCATCCACGCGGCCGTAGTCGTAAACGCGGTACGTCAAGTCTGAATACTGTTGCACCTCACAAAGCACCATTCCTTTGCCGATGGTGTGAGGTGTGCCCGCAGGGACGAAGAAGGAGTCTCCCGGTTGCACGCGCCAGTGGACGAAGAGTTCTTCAATTGTGTTGCCACTGAGCGATTCGAGGAATTTTGCCTTCTCTACTTTGGGAATCAATCCGATAAGCACGCGCGCGCCATCCTCGGCGGAGACCGCGTGCCACATTTCAGTCTTGCCGCGGCCACCGGCGGCTGCTTCGTGCACAGCCGCGTAAGCGTCATCTGGATGAACCTGAATGGAGAGTTTGTCGGTAGGGAAAATGAATTTCACCAGCAAGGGAAATTCCGTTTCGTGCTGAAGTCTCGAGCCACGCCACGGAATCGTCATCTCTTTCCATGCTTGGCCCAGCGTCAGTCCCTCGAACTGGCCGTTAGCGATGCGGCAATCAAGACCAGTCAACCAAGCTTCGCCAATCGGCGGCGTGAGGTCATGCATTTCCGGAAAAAGTGGCGCGAGCGAGCTCGCACCCCAAAGGCGTTCGGAAAAGATCGGTTCAATGCGGAACGGCTCGGGGGCTGTCGGCCAGGCACTCACGATTCAGGCCGCGGCTTCGGCGCGCGAAAAGAATCGTTCGAGGCGGCTCAAACCTACCTCGATTCGTTCGATGGAGGTGGCGTAGGACAGCCGCAGGTAGCCTGGAGCGCCAAAGGCTTCACCGGGGACGACCGCCACATGCACTTTTTCGAGCAGCAACTTTGAAATTCCCGTGCACGACTTTGCGAGCGCCGGCCTGCCCGACGCGCCGGAAGTGTGCGCCGAAATATTGGGAAACGCGTAGAACGCGCCGCCCGGCCATTCGCAGGTAACTCCCGGAATCGCGCGCAAGCCTTCGACGATGCGTTTTCGCCGCTTGGCGTATTCCGCCAGCATGACGGGTACAGTGTCCATCGTTCCGCGCATCGCTTCCAGCGCTGCATATTGCGCGATTGACGTAGCATTGGAAGTGGACTGGCTCTGCAGCTTGATCAGCGCCTGAATGAGCGCTTCCGGCCCCAGCGTGTAGCCGATCCGCCAGCCGGTCATCGCGAACGTTTTCGACATCGAGCCGATAATGATGGCGTTTTCCTTCGAACCCGTCGCGCTGGCAATCGAGTAAGGCTTGTGTGGCTCGTAGGTAAAGTGCGAATAACACTCGTCGCCCATCAACCACACGTTGTGCTTCTTGCAGACCGCCAGGATGCGTTCGTACTCATCCCGTGGCACCACGCCACCCGTGGGATTGCTCGGCGAATTCAGGATCAGCAATCGCGTTTTCGGCGTGATGGCTTTTTCAATCGCCGCTGCCTTCACGCTGAATCCCTCTTCCGGCTTCGTTTCCACGAAGACCGGGGTGCCGCCCGCGTACTTCACGATGTCCGGAAAGCTCACCCAATACGGCGCGGGGATGATCACTTCGTCGCCCCGCTGGATCAGCACGCTCATCACGTTAAAGATGGAGTGTTTGCCGCCAACGCTGACGACGCATTCTTTCGCTGCAAACGATGAGCCGAGCTCCCGCTTGTGCCACGCGCAGATGGCTTCGCGCAGCGGCATGATTCCGCCTGTCGGCGTGTATTTCGATTTGTTTTCCTCGATGGCTTTGATCGCCGCTCTCTTGATGTGGTCGGGCGTCGGGAAGTCCGGCTCGCCCGGCCCGAAGTCCGCGACGTCCACGCCGCGCGATTTCAGCTTGTCCGCCTCGGCGATCACCGCCGCGGTTGGCGAGATTTGAATGCGGTTGATGCGGTCTGTTAATTGCACCTTGGCTCCTTCAAAGAAGATAACAGTTGTTAATTATCAGTCCACAGTAACGAGAATTTCGCGCGCAATCTCCGCTCGACGATCGCGGGCACCAGCCCGTTCAGTGGGCCACCATGCTGCGCGATTTCGCGCACCAGTTTCGAACTCAAGTAGCTGTACGGCTCGCCCGGCAGCATGAACACCGTCTCGAGCCGTTGCTCGAGCTTGCGGTTCATCAGCGCCATCTGCAATTCATATTCGTAATCCGAAACGGCGCGAATGCCCCGCAGAATGACTCCCGCGTGACGCTTCCGTGCATAGTCGACCAGCAAGCCTTCGAACACCTCCACTTCCACGTCGGCCCATTTTCCCGTGACCTCGCGCAGCATTTCTACGCGCTCGGGCACCGTGAACAGCGGCTGCTTTTCCGTATTCCGCAGCACCGCCACGATCAAAAGGTCAAACATTTTCTCCCCGCGCTCGATAAGGTCCAGGTGGCCGTTGGTGACCGGATCGAAAGAGCCGGGATAAATAGCGATCGATGTTTTCATCGTGGATTCAGGAGCGCCACACTTCAGAAGTTATTCTAACTCAGGCCGGGAAAACCTGGCTTTGTAAACTTTTGGAGAGGCCAATGTGGACTTCTATTGCCACCCAACGAATCCACTTCGCACGACGCTGAAGGTATGACAGTATGCGGAGGCTGGTGCTACATAGCACTCGTCAGAGGTTTGGCGCTTTGCGTGGGAGGATTTCGCGGACCATGGCTCATAATGCGCGGTGGCAAAACCTTGGCATACTTGTTCTTTGCGCTTTGTCGTACCCGTCGATGACCACTGCTCAACAGTCCGCTTTGAATCTCATGCCTCTTCCGGCGAGCGCGCAACCCGGAACGGGGAGCCTGCGAGTGGATTCGACGTTTTCGTTGGTGTTCACTGGCTATACCGAACCGCGGCTCGAGCGCGCGGGCGAGCGATTCTTGCGGCAACTCGCGCGCCAAACGGGTCTCCCCCTTTCCTTCAAACCGGCCAAGATGGCCAAAGCGACGCTCGTGATTCAGACCGATCACGCCAGCAAAGAGATTCAGGAAGTTGGCGAGGATGAATCTTACATCCTCGACGTGAGCAGAACGACCGCAAGGCTCCGCGCATCCACACCGCTCGGAACGATGCACGGGCTACAGACACTTCTGCAATTGGTGGATGTCACTCCCGACGGTTTTGCAGCGCCGGCTGTCACCATTCAAGACACGCCACGTTTTCCATGGCGCGGTTTGATGATCGACTCCGCTCGCCACTTCATCCCGCTCGAGGTCATCCGCCGGAATCTCGACGGCATGGAAGCCGTGAAGATGAACGTCTTCCATTGGCACATTTCCGACAATCAAGGATTCCGCGCGGAGAGTAAGAAGCTTCCAAAGCTGACCGGTTTGGGCTCAGACGGTCACTATCACTCACAGGAGGAGATTCGCGATCTGATTGCGTACGCACGCGACCGCGGCATCCGCGTCGTGCCGGAATTCGATATGCCTGGACACAGTTCATCCTGGTTCGTTGGCTACCCAGACATTGCCAGCACTCCGGGGCCGTTCAAGATCGATGACGAGTGGGGAGTCATGGACCCCGCGATGGATCCAACGAACGAGAAGACTTACAAGTTTCTCGACACGTTCATCGGCGAGATGGCCAGGCTGTTTCCAGATCACTACTTTCACATCGGCGGAGACGAAGTAAACGGAAAGGCGTGGGACGCGAATCCGAAAATTCAGGAATTCAAGAAGGTCCACAATTACAAAACGAACGAAGAGCTGCAGGCGTATTTCAGCCAGCGCGTGCAAAGGTTGGTGAACAAGCACGGGAAAGCGGCCATCGGCTGGGACGAAATTTTCGTTCCCGGCGCGCCGAAGGACATCGTCATTCATTCGTGGCGTGGAACACAGGCGCTTGCTGCCGCGGCCAAGCAAGGTTATCGCGGAATTCTTTCAAACGGCTACTACATTGATTTGATGTGGAGCGCGGCCCGGCACTACGCGGTGGACCCGCTGGGAGGCGCCGCAGCAGATTTGACGCCGGAGCAGAAGCAGCTTGTGCTCGGCGGCGAAGCCACGATGTGGTCCGAATACGTCAACTGGGAAAATATGGATGGGCGCATCTGGCCCAGGACAGCGGCCATCGCGGAGCGCTACTGGTCCCCAGAATCGGTGACGGATGCGAACTCAATGTACGCGCGCCTGGATATAATCAGCCAGAGGCTGGAGTGGCTTGGACTAACGCACCGCACCCAACCCCGCAAAATGCTTCACCGCATTGCCGGGCCGGCAACCTCCGAAGAATTTGCGGCGCTGGTAACTCTCGCGGACGTGCTGGAACCGGTGAAAGACTACACCCGCGGGGAGTCCACATCCTATCAGGCGATCACAACTACACCGTTGAACCACATGGTGGACGCGGTACCGCCTGAGAGCGATGCGGGAAGGCGCTTCGGCGAGCTCGTGGACAAATTCATCTCGACGTCTTGCCTCGACGGCAATACGCGGGAGCGGCTCCGCGCGCAGTTCGTGGTTTGGCGCGACAACGATGCAAAACTTCAGCCGCTCGCCCAGCGCTCTTTCCTGGCGAAGGAAGCCACCGCGAACTCGCAGGATCTCTCCACTCTCGGGACGGCGGGGCTCGCCGCCCTCGACAGCATCGCAAAAGGGCAGCCAGCGCCAGACGCCTGGAAAGCGCAGCAGCTCGCCATCATCGAACAGGCCAAAAAGCCCAAGGCGCAGTTGCTGTTGATTCCCGCGGACGCTATCCAGAAGCTTATCGAGGCCGCTTCCGCAGGTGGTGCTTGCTCAAGCTCGAAGCCTCAGTAAGTTTCCGAAAAAGTGATAACCATCCCTCTCAAGGCCCAATCCGGTTGTGGCCCTAAGAATCTCAACCTCAGCTACTTGCTATTTCGACCACCTAATTTGCCTGCGGCTACCTACTTGGACTCGCTCGGCTGGTTGTGGCAGACGCCGCTGCCGGAATCTCGAAATGTCTTTCCCTCTTCAGGGATAAATTCCCAGGCATATTTTCCAGCCGTGAGCGTGAGCTTCAGCACACCGAATGTCTCCCATTCGCGAACTTCGCTGTTCGGAGTGGCAAATCCAAGCGGATCATGGCTGCGTCCTCCTGTTCCAACGACGATCTCCCGGATTCCATGCGTCGGGTCGGCATGGCCCTCAGGATCTTGCGGAGCAAAGCGCTCGTATGAATGCTCGTGCCCCGCAAGAACCAGGTCAGCGTGGGCCGCATACAAGTCTGCCCAGAGCTGAAGCAACTCGGGATGCACCGCATGCCTCTTGAAGACGCCGCTGCTGAACAGCGCATGGTGCCCGTAGGCCAAAATGCAGGCATTGGGATGTTCGCGAAGGTCTTCCTTCAACCACATCTCCTGCTGCGAGTCCTTGTCGCAACCGCCCACGTTCCTAAAGCCGCAATTCGTGTTCAACACTACAATGTGCCACGCGCCCAGATCATAACTGTAGTAGCCCTTGCCCGCCGGTCCCGCTCGCGTGCCCCAATACTCAAAATAAGCGTGGGCTCCCGCTCCCGGAACGCCATATTCATGGTTCCCCAGAGCCGGCCTCGTACGGTCCTTAAATCGTCCCCAAGTCGGGTCGTAGCAGGTCTTGAATTCTGTGGCGCTCCCCTTCTCGTAAGCTAGGTCTCCTGCGGCAAAAACTGTCCCAGGAGTTTGCTCGATCAGCTTAGCTGTGGCCCTTGCGCCTTCCGGGCTCTGGCAACTGGCGATATCACCTGCACCTACCAGAACAAAGGTTCCGTCCTGAGCCTGCTTCTTCTTCCTTTTTGCTTCAGAATGCTTGGGTCGATCGGCTGCAGGAGGCGTTTGTGTTTGCGTGGGAGTATGTGCCGGAACGAGGAGGATTAACAGGATCAGCCGGCAAGCAGATTGGCGCCAGGGTTCTTTAGTTGCACAGATGTGTCTCGGCATCCCTCTTGTCCACCCACGGTCTAGGCTATCACGGGGTGATGGCAACCTTTTAGATTGTCCTTCACCTTGGACTCTGAGCCGTTCGCCATACCAATAGACCGTTTACTGAAATCGTTTTGGAACTAAGACTAATTTTGTCTTACTATAAGTTGTTAAAAATACAGGGGTTATATTGGTGACAGATAATGCTTGAAGTTGACTTTCGGCTGCCTCTGGGGATATACTTCATGTGCGACTGATTCAGTCGCATATTCTAGAGAGTTCAGAGAGCCTCTCGAACGATGTTTAAGCTTTCCAAAAAGGCCGACTACGGGCTGATTGCCGTCAAGCATTTGGCGATGCATCGGCACCAGCATGCTTGCAGCGCCAACGAGATTGCCGAGGAGTATGGCATCTCCGCTACGCTCATGGCCAAGGTGCTGCAGAAACTGGCGCATCGCGCATTGGTAGCCGCGAAGCATGGCTCCAGCGGAGGGTACCAGTTGGCAAAGGACCCAGCGCAGATCAGTGCATTGGACGTGATTTCGGCGATTGACGGTCCCGTGTTGATCACTTCGTGCGTGACTAACCACGGGAATTGCGATGCCACCGAGCGATGCTCCGTCAAAGAGCCGCTTCGCCGCGTCAACGAAAGCATTCTGAGCGTGCTCGGTGCGGTCACCATCTCGCAGATGAGCGAAGATCCGCACGAGCCTGCGCTCGTAGCGTTGTCGAGCGCTTCGCGGTCGCACATGAGTTCGACTTAGGGGAAGAGGGAATATGGCCGTCAAGCTGCCGATTTACATGGACAATCACGCGACCACGCCGGTGGACCCGCGCGTCGTCGAAGCGATGCTCCCGTACTTCACGGAGAAATTTGGTAACTCCGCCAGCCGCAACCATTCCTTCGGCTGGGCCGGCGAAGAGGCCGTGGAAACCTCGCGCCAGCAGATCGCCTCGCTGATCAACGCCACGCCCAAGGAGATAATTTTTACAAGCGGTGCCACCGAATCCGATAACCTGATGATCAAGGGCATCGCGGAGATGTTCCGCGAAAAGGGCAACCACATCATCACCCAGGCCATCGAGCACAAGGCCGTGCTGGACACCTGCAAGAACCTCGAGAAGCACGGATTCGAGGTGACCTATCTGCCGGTGCAGCGCGACGGCCGCGTCAGCATCGAGGACTTGAAGGCCGCGATTACTCCGAAGACGATTTTGATCACCATCATGTACGCCAACAACGAAATTGGCGTGATCAATCCGATAGCGGAAATCGGCAAGATCGCCAAGGAGCACGGAATCTTCTTCGCCGTGGATGGCGTGCAGGCCGTGGGCAAGGTTCCCGTCGACGTCCAGAAGGACAATATCGACATGCTGGCCATCAGCGGCCACAAGATTTACGGGCCCAAGGGCGTTGGCGCCTTGTACGTTCGCCGCCGCAATCCCCGCGTCCAGCTTTCCGCCATCATCGACGGCGGTGGACACGAGCGCGGCATGCGTTCCGGGACTTTGAACGTGCCTGGGATCGTCGGCCTCGGCAAGGCCTGCGAAATCGCCCAGAAAGAAATGCCGGAAGAGGGCGCGCGGCTTCTTGCGCTTCGTGAACGTCTTCGCAAGGGCCTGGAAGCCAAGCTGGATGAGGTCTTCATCAATGGCTCGATGGAGCACCGCTTGCCGAACAACCTGAATATGAGCTTTGCCTATGTTGAAGGCGAATCGCTGCTCATGGGCATAAACGACATCGCGGTTTCTAGCGGTTCGGCCTGTACTTCGGCAACCCTGGAACCCAGCTACGTACTCAAAGCATTAGGAGTCGGCGAAGATCTCGCCCACACCTCGATTCGTTTCGGCCTCGGCCGTTTTAACACCCAGGAGGAAGTTGATTACGTCATCGAGAAGATGGTGCAGGTCGTCACCAAGCTGCGCGAGCTGTCTCCGCTCTACGAAATGGCCAAAGAGGGAATCGATATTTCTAAAATGAAGTGGCAAACAGCCTAAAGGACTGAAGAAACATGGCAAACGAAGGAACAATTCGCATTCATCGCTCCATCGGCGGCACCGGCGCTGCTTTCCGCGTGACGTTTGTGCCCTACGGTGGAGAGGGGGAAGAGGCCGCCGTCGCCGGTGAGCGCTCTTTCCATGAGCTGCAGCAGGTCCGCGCCTTTCTGAAGATGCTCGGCCTCGGCGCGGAGTTCATCAAGGACGCTCTTCGTCAGTTGACCGCGGGCCGCTCGGCTTCCGTGCCGAACGTTTCGCTCACGGACAAGGCTGTCAAGAGCGCCGGTTTCGGCAATCTCGTGAATCTGGCAAGGAGCAACGGCTAATGGCATACAGCGATAAAGTGGTTGATCACTACAACAATCCCCGCAACGTCGGCAGCATGCCGAAAGAAGACCCCAATGTCGGCACGGGTCTCGTCGGCGCGCCGGAATGCGGCGACGTCATGAAGCTGCAGATGAAAATCAATCCCGATACCCAGGTTATTGAAGAAGCCAAGTTCAAGACCTTTGGGTGCGGGTCGGCTATCGCCAGCTCCTCGCTCGCCACCGAGTGGGTGAAGGGCAAAACGGTCGATGAGGCGCTCTCCATCAAGAACACGGACATCGTGCGCGAGCTTTCGCTCCCGCCGGTGAAGATTCACTGTTCCGTGCTTGCCGAAGACGCCATCAAGGCCGCCATCGGCGACTGGAAGAAAAAGCACGGCGTCGAAGTCCCGGTCCACGAAAAGGCGTCGCACTAAGCCCGCAACCGGCTAATTTTGCTGACGCCGGTGCCTGCCGAGGCGGGCTGCGCCCTTGCTTGGCGCGAGTGAATCTGGAAAGGTTTTTTGGAGCATTTGATCATGGCAACAGAAGTCGCAAGTCCGAGCATCGCGAAAATCCACCTTACCGAACGCGCCGCGCAGAAAATCCGCGCGCTGCTTGAAATGGAAGGCGTGTCTCCCGATATCGGCGGCTTGCGCGTTGGCGTGCAGGGTGGCGGCTGTTCCGGTCTCTCCTATGCCATGAAGTTGGATGCCCAGTCGCGCGACCGCGACAAGATCTTCGAGGAATTTGGCGCGCGCCTCTTCGTTGACCCGAAAAGTTTTCTGTACTTGAACGGCACCACACTCGAGTACGAGGAAACGCTCATGCGCCAGGGTTTCGTTTTCCAGAATCCCAATGCGGCGCGCAACTGCGGCTGCGGCAGCTCTTTTACGGCTTAGTAGCACAGTCGGAACCTGTCCCGCCCGGGTCGGGAGTCTGTGCTCTTCGCCTCTGATTCGGTTACGGTGGGGGAAAGAACGCTCGCGAGCCTGACAAGTGGTTGGCAGCCGCACCCGCCAGCCACTTTTTTTGTGCCTTCTGGGGATTTTCTTAGGGAACGCTTCATGAGTACAGCGCCGACATCAACGACCCAATCAAAGACAGTGGATTACTTCGCTATTTTCGGTTTGCCGCGCAAGCTCTGGATTGAGATGGGCGCTCTCGAGCAAAAATTCCTGCAGCTGAGCTGGAAGCTCCACCCGGACAATTTCGTTAACGCCAGCGAAGCCGAGCGCGATCTTTCTTTGACGCGCAGCTCGGAATTGAACGACGCCTATCGCACTTTGCGTGATCCCGTGGGCCGCGTCGAATATCTTCTGGCCGTCGAAGGTGCGCGCAAGGAAGGCGAACACAAGCAGCAGGCCCCGCCGGAACTGCTCGAAGAAGTCTTCGAGCTGAACGAATCGCTCGACGAACTTCGCGAAGCGAAAGTTTCAGGCGGCGATCTAGGTGCCTTGAAGGCACGCCTCGAATCCGCCGAGAAGGGCTTCCAGGAAAAACTCTGCGAAGTCGACGCACAGCTTCAATCGGCCGCGCGCGACTGGGACGCCGCCCTGCAAGGCGAAGCGACCAAGCGAAAAAAAATCATGACGCAGCTGAACGACTTGCTGAATCGCCGCTCTTATATCCGGAATCTGGTCACTAGCGTTCAGAAGGAGTTGCTGTAGCTTAGGCCTTCAGGCTTGAGGCTTCTTCGAGGGTACCCGGCAATTTATGGGACGCATCGTCGGAATCGATCTCGGCACTACCAACAGCCTCGTCGCGTACCTCGACCCGCAGACGAGCCAGCCGAAGTGTATTCCGGGTCCCTACGGCGACACGCTTTGCCCTTCTGTCGTCAGCCTCGATCCTGACGGCAATGTAATCGTTGGCGAAGCCGCACGCCGCCGCTTGCTTACGCAACCGGAGCGCACGATTTATTCCGTGAAGCGCCTAATGGGCCGCGGCCCTGCCGATATTCAGGATGAGCTAAGACTGTTTCCGTTTCGCATCGATCCATCGAGCAAGAATGTCATCCGCGTCATGCTTGGCGACAAAGTTTTCACCCCGCCGGAAATCTCCGCTTTCGTCCTGCGCGAGCTGAAAAATTGGGCCGAAGCCTATTTCGGCGAAACTGTCGACCGCGCCGTCATTACCGTCCCTGCCTATTTCAATGATGCCCAGCGCCAGGCCACCAAGGACGCTGGCAAAATCGCCGGCCTCGAAGTTCTCCGCCTCGTCAACGAGCCCACCGCTGCCGCCCTCGCCTATGGCCTCCACGAAAAACAGCGCGGCAAAGTCGCCGTCTACGATCTCGGCGGCGGCACCTTCGACATTTCCATCCTCAAACTGATCTCCACGAGCGACGGCGATATTTT
>WNGP01005925.1_pt1 | contig 12381 bp, 13 predicted proteins | sample 5407671 | NCBI WGS metagenome assembly WNGP01 (sample SAMN13153381, study PRJNA577476) | soil metagenome | isolation source: 40 cm soil or saprolite under Garry oak tree replicate 2 | place: USA:California | collected 2016-06-15 | reverse complement strand
CGTGTGCTGATCAATCTTCACGGCGGCGGTTTTAATTCCGATTCGGGCTCGCTGTCAGAGACCATCCCTATCGCGAATCTCACAGGCACAAAAGTAATCGCCGTGCTCTATCGCCTGGCACCCGAGCATCCGTTCCCTGCTGGCGTTGACGATTCCGTCGCCGTGTACAAAGAACTCCTGAAAACGTACAAGGCGAGCCACATCGGCATTTACGGCACGTCCGCAGGAGCGATTCTCACTGCCGAGGTAATAGTCAAGTTAAAACAACTCAAGCTGCCGCTCCCCGCAGCCACCGGAATTTTTTCTGGTCTCGGCGACTTGGGCCATGCCGGAGATTCGGTCGCGCTCTATGCCTTGAACGGTTTCTCCGGACACTTGGACGACCCGCATCCGGACAATCGCGGCAGCAAGGAATACACCGGCTCAACTCCTCTCAATGACCCAGTGCTCTCTCCGCTCTATGCGGATCTCACCGGATTTCCGCCAACCCTTTTCATCACCAGCGGCCGCGATCTCCTCTTAAGCGGCACAACCATTCTTCACCGCGCCTATTTGCGCGCCGGAGTCGACGCGCAGCTCGTGGTCTTCGAAGCCCTCCGTGGTGTGTGCCGCTTCGAAAATTTAGTTGTACCACTCTTAGGACTAGTAGAACGCTCCAGTGCGCACCGCCAATAAAGCTTTCAACCTTTATTGCCGAAGGTTGCAACACATGGCGTCGCGACCGGAAAGTGGGCAGCGTACCCGCGCTTGTTGCATTGCCCGGTGTTTGCCACCACTAAGACGGGTCATTTCTTCTTAAGTTCCTCGGTCCAGTTGGTGATGACATTTAGAGGCAGGGTGCTCGTGTCTGGGGCGGCGCTTCCGATGAAGCGCTGGCCGTCTCTTGGGTCGACGTCAAAAATTGTGCATACAAGACCGGTGAGAAACGGCGATCGAAACAACGGGCGCACCCCTTCAACCTTGATGGTTTCGGCGGATACTCGAATTGAGGCAACCATCATATTTCCGTCTAGTGCGACGAAATAGAGTTCCTTTCCGTCCGGTCGCCACAATGCCGCGGGAATGACTCCGCCCGAGCTGACCTGCCACTTGCCAATACCACTGGGAAATGAGGTCACGTAGATCTCCCCGGGACCCGATTCCGCCGACATGTATGCCATCCACTTTCCGTCCGGCGAAACCCGGCCATCCGAGTGGTCATACGTGGCTTTGGGAAACAAGGGGAACGGCTTGCGGTCAGCAAACATTGGCGCGATCCAGATTCGCTGGGAGCCCAAATTGCCGCGATTGATGACGAGGTATCGGCCGTCTCGCGTCCAGTCTGTCGGGTGGTCCTTATAACCGGAAAGCAACAACTCTCGGCCACCAGATCCATCCGCGTGCTGCAAATACACGTCGGTGGTTCCGGTGCCTGGCTTGTCGGTTGAGTACGCTACTCTTCTTCCATCTGGAGACCAGGCAACAAACCACACGAGCTCTCCGAACGTGAGTCTTGTCCGTGCGCCTGTCTTGAGGTCGTACGCGGACACATCTGCCTGAGGTCCCTCAGCACTCACTATGGCAACGCGAGTTCGATCGGGTGACAATCGTAAATCCTGCACTTGTCCCGAAATCGGCGCAGGCCCGATGCGATGCCCGCTCCGGTCGCTCCACACGACTGGATATTTCACTTCTCCCCGACTCTGAAAGACCAGAACTCCATTATCTGAAGCGGAAGCGATCGTTCCCCAATTTCCACTTTCGTGAAGTACTTGGGTTATGGGTCGGGCCTCTGCTCGTAGTTCTAAACGGTTCGCGTCAAACTCCTGCGCCATCAGACTCCCATCTCGGAAGTAAAGCAGATTTCCTGAGGAGTAGTAGGCGTTGCCGTTGGTGTGCAGGATGAATTTTGGAGACCCGCCGTCGATGCTTCCTGCATAAATCCCAGAAGTACTTTCCTTGACGTTCCCGTGGTTCGCGGCCAAGTAGAGAAAGTGTTTCCCGTCCGGAAGGAAATAGGGCCACCGATGCGTCGTGTGCCGAGGCCGGTCGAGGGTCGTGACGGGAACAGGCTTGCCGCCCGAGGCAGGCACGCGATAAATTGCCTCGTAGATGTATGGACTGTAGAGAATGACGTCTCCCGCCCATGTTCCCCCTCGCGCGTCGGTTGCTGGACCCAAGTCCATAGGTGGACCGCCAGCAAGATCCAGCCGCTTGAGTTGTTGGTCGGCGAAAAAGCCAATGGACTTACTGTCCGAAGACCAAAAGGGGAATTTACCGCCTTCGGTGCCGGCTAGCGGCTTGGATGTTGCACTATCTAAGCGATGCAGAAATAGCATCTGCTTCCCTTCCGTTAGCCCTGCGAACACTAGACTGCTGCCATCAGGCGAGATAGCTGGAGCCCCGGCTTGATCGCCGAGTGTGACAAGGGTGACGTCTCGCGGCAGGGTGAGAGTGGCACGAACCACGGGCATCGGACTGTCGCGCCGCGCCATTAGAAGCTTCGTTGTGAGGCCTGCGGCAGCGAGCACGATAGCGGCCAGCACCAGCAGAGCAGCAATTGCTCTGGTGCGGAGCGTCTTGTGCGATGGCGCAACGAATCCAGTGGAACTGTCGGCAGATGCTTGCGAGATCCAACTGAGCTCATGTTTGATGTCTGCGGCGCTCTGCCATCTGTCATCTGGAATCTTTGCGAGACATTTTCGCACCACATGATCGAGTGCCGGAGGCGTCATGGGCTTTACCGCCGCGATCGGCGCAGGCTCTTTCTCGAGGATCGCGGACACGACACTGAGCTGGCTCTTGCCTTCAAAGGCTCGCTTGCCCGTCACCATTTCATACAAGACTGCTCCTAGCGAAAAAATATCGCTACGGCCATCTACTTCTTTACCTTCCACTTGCTCCGGCGACATGTACTGAAACGTTCCGACGATGACTCCTTCCCGTGTTGCCGACGTACTCTGCGTCGTCGCGGATGGGGTGGCTTCGCTAAGCGCCGCCAGCGTCAGCTTCGCCAGACCAAAATCGAGCAGTTTCGCACCACCCGGTGTAAGCATGATGTTTCCTGGCTTCAAGTCACGGTGCACGACACCGCTGCGGTGTGCTTTATCCAGTGCATCTGCGATGTGCGCTCCGTATTTCAGCAGCTGCGCCAGCGGCAGGGGTCCTTTCTCCAATCGCTTCCCCAGCGTTTCCCCTTCGATGCACTCCATCACCAAATAATCGATATCGTCCTGATGACCGATGTCGTGCAACACGCAGATATGAGGATGATTTAGACTGGAGATCGTTTTGGCTTCTCGCTCGAATCGCTGCTTGCGTACAAGATCAGTGGATACCTGCTGCGGCAGAATTTTGATCGCAACTGCCCGCTCGAGCCGTGTATCGCGCGCGCGATACACTTCTCCCATCCCGCCCGCGCCCAGCGGGGCTGTGATTTCGTAGGGGCCAAGGTGTGTACCTGGAGCGAGAGGCATGACTAGTGCGCGATTATAACTCCGATAATCGCTCACGGCGCGCATACTGCCGTTTGCCAACCGAAAAGTTCTTGCCGCAGTCCGCTCGCACAAATATCATCACTGGCGCCGTTCTTAAGAGGTGAACCATGAAGCGATTCGCGGGAATGCTATTTGGACTGATTGGCGTCGTGATGGGAATTGCCCTCTGCGCGCAAACAGCCGCCGCGCAAGAATGGTCACAGCCCTGGGCGCGCGAGCGCATCGCAAAATCGCCGCGCCACAGCGAGTGGGTCACGGTAAAGCACGACGGCCGAAATGTGGAGACTCTCGTCGTCTACCCCGAATCGAAAGAGAAACGGCCCGTGGTGCTGGTGATTCACGAAATTTTTGGATTGAGCGATTGGGCGCAGGAACTTGCCGATGAAGTCGCCGCGGCGGGCTACATCGCCGTCGCGCCGGATCTTCTCAGCGGCATGGGACCAAACGGTGGCCGCACCAAAGATTTTCCTGCAGGCTCAGTCACCGAAGCCGTCAGCAAGTTGAATCCCGATCAGGTCACGGCGGATCTGAACGCCGCGGCGGACTACGGCAAAAAGCTGCCCGCCTCAAACGGGAAATTGTATGTGGCGGGCTTCTGCTGGGGCGGCGGCCAAACTTTCCGGTTCGCAACAAATCGCGGTGATCTTTCTGCGGCGTTCGTTTTTTATGGCCCACCGCCGGCCAAAGACGCGCTCTCGCGCATCAAGGCGCCCGTTTACGGCTTCTACGCAGGAAACGACGCGCGCATTGACGCCACAATTCCGGACACCATCGCCACGATGAAAGCCGCCGGAAAAACGTACGAGCCCGTGACGTATGAGGGCGCAGGCCACGGCTTCATGCGCGCCGGCGAAACGCCCGACGACACCAACCCCGCTAACAAAAAAGCCCGCGAAGACGCCTGGAAGCGCTGGAAAACTCTCCTCGCGCAGTAGCCCTTTCCGGGAAACTGCTTCACCAGAACGAGCCCCGCAATTTCCGGCACACTTCGCAATGACCACTTGGTCCCGCTGTGGTATTCCTGCGAAACCAGTTACAATGCCGCCGCATGGTGCTCACGCAACGGCTTTCTTTCACCATCGCCGCGCTCTTCATCTCTACACTTTTTTTCCTGGTATGCGCTGGCGCGCAGCAACCTTCGTCCTCCGTCGCGGATACTCCGCTCATCCTCAACCATGTCACCGTCGTTGACGTGCGTGCCGGCACGCTGCGGCGCGATCAAAACTTGATCATCGAGCACAAACGCATCGTTTCGATCGGCCCCGGCAAGTCCGCAAAATTCCCGCGCAACGCGCCAATCATTGATTGCAGCGGCCTCTTCGCGATTCCGGGCCTTTGGGACATGCACGTTCATCTCGTATTCGGCGATTGGTTCCCTGGCGCAAAAGATATTTCGTTGCCCCTCTTCATCGCCAACGGGGTCACAGGCGTTCGCGACATGGGCAGCGAACTCGACGTCGTTCAGAACTGGCGCAGCGAGATCGAATCCGGCCGCCTCATCGGACCGCGCATTTATACCTCCGGGCCCATGCTCGACGGCCCAAAGCCGCGTTTTCCAAGCTCCGTCGCCATCGCCACGCCAGACGATGCGCGCCGCGCTGTCGCCGACCTCAAGCGTCGCGGCGCGGACTTCATCAAGCTGCAGTCGCTCGTCTCACGCGACGCCGTCTTCGCCATCGCTGACGAAGCCAAGAAACAGCGGATCCCTTTCGAGGGCCACGTTCCCGATTCCGTCAGCGCCTCCGAAATGTCCGAAGCGGGCATGAAAAGTTTCGAGCATCTCATCGGCATCTTTGAAGGAAGTTCGCTCGTCGAAGACGAATTCCTGCAGGGAAACAAGACCGAAGCGCGCTTCCTCGCCACCTACGACCCCGCGCGTGCGGCCTCACTTGCCGCGACCCTGGCGAAGAATCAAACCTGGCAATGTCCTACCCTCGTGTGGGAACGTGGCGGCAATTTAATCGATGTCACCGACTTTGCCAAAGACGCACGCGCGAAATATGTTCCCGCTTCATGGAAAACCAAAACCTGGAAGCGCTTCACTGAGGAAATCAAGCAAGGCTATGGCAACGACGATCTGACCATCCGCAAAAAATTCCTGGGCAAGGAACTCGAAGTCGTTCACCTGCTCCACAAAAAAGGCGTTCCGTTTCTCGCCGGAACCGACACGCCACCCGGCGTCTACATTTTCCCGGGCTTCAGCCTCCACGAGGAATTGCAGCGCTTCGTCGCCGCGGGATTCACTCCCCTCGAAGCATTGCAGACCGCCACGCTCAATCCCGCGCGTTTCTTCGGCGTGGAAGATCAACTTGGCACCATCGAAAAAGATAAGCTCGCCGATCTTGTCCTTCTCAGCGCGAATCCCCTCGACGATATCGCCAACACGCAGAAAATCTCCGCCGTCATCGCGAACGGCCACTATTTTTCCAGCAACGATCTGCAGACGATGCTAGCTGCGGTAGAAGCCGCTGCACACGACCAACTCGCGGCAACCCGCTGATTGCAGTCAGTTATCGGCCTACGGAAAGCTCATTCTGAACGTACCGTCCGAAGTTGCGTTAATTTAATCTTGTTGCGTTATATTTAAAGTTCGCGCCAAGGTCCTGCCTCCACAGGAGACGTTCTATGGGTCATCGCATCCGCTTATTCGTGCCCGCCGCATTTCTGATCGTCGTGACTTGTATTCCTGCGCTCTCCGTACTCGCTATACAAGAAACAGAAGTTCCGCCTCAACTCCAGCCTCCCGTTGATGAGCAGCTCCTTCTCCAGCTACACGCCAAAGGCGACCAGATCTACGCTTGTAAAAGTGAATCGGCCCAATTCAATTGGACCTTGAAGGCTCCCGACGCTCAGCTCTTCGACAAGAAAGACCAACTTTTCGGTAAGCATTTCGCCGGACCTACCTGGCAGGCAAATGACGGCAGCCGCGTTACCGGCAAAGCCGCGGTCACGATTGCTTCGCCGGATGCTGAATCCATTCCCTGGCTTCTCGTCAAGGTCGTTAGCCACGATGGCAACGGCATCCTCTCCCGCGTCACTACCATCCAGCGGCTCAATACTAAAGGTGGCAAAGCACCTGGCTCCGGCTGCGACTCCGACCATGTCAATCAGGAAGTCCGCGTCCCCTACTCCGCCGACTATTTTTTCTACAGCCCAAAATGAATTCGTACAAACTTTTCCGGTAAGCGTAGCTTAAAAAGGTGGCAAACCTTTTTGAACGTCATTCCGAGGAGCCGGCCTGCCGCAGGCGGGCGAAGCGACGAGGAATCTCTGTTTCTTGGTCTCATCTTGATCCTTTTTCGCCAAGCCGCCGATGCTAAACTCACAAATCGTTAGCCACCAGTCGCCAATCACCAGTCACTTTCTTCCATGACCAAACTCATTATGTGGAATTTGCTCTCCCTCGACGGCTACTTCGAAGGCGCCAAAAGTTGGGACCTGGATTTTCACCAGTCCGTCTGGGGTGACGAACTCGAACGTCTTTCGCTCGAACAGTTAAGCTCCGCTGACGGTCTTCTTTTCGGCCGCATCACCTATGAAGGTATGGCTGCGTACTGGCAAACCGCAACAGGCGAAATCGCTGACTTGATGAACCGCCTGCCGAAAGTCGTCGTCTCACGAACACTCGAACGCGCCAGTTGGACCAACACAAAATTGATCAAGGACGACGTCGTCGCCGAAATAAAAAAACTCAAGCAACAAGACAACGGAAACACATTCGTCTTCGGCAGCGCCAACCTCTCAGAAACTTTGCTGGAGCAGGCTCTCTTCGACGAGTACCGTCTCGCTATCGCTCCCGTCTTGCTCGGCTGCGGCAAGCCGCTCTTCCCCCCAAATTCAAATCGCCTCAGCCTCAAACTTCTCGATTCCCGCAGCTTGTCTAACGGCTGCGTCATCCTTCGCTACGCGCCACCACACAGCAGATAATCGGTGTGCTCGCAAAGGGAAGATTTATCCACGTGCGCAAAAACCACAGCGGAGGATGGACAAGCAGCTCGGATACTGCAAGTCCCCAACCTAGTCATGGCCTCAATGAGGAAAGAAGACGCCGTTGCGCTCGTGCCCGACCTGCGCGGAAAGGCTCGAAGAACTCTCCTCAAGTCCTGAGACAAAGCTTTGTCCCGCGCTCTCCGCGGACCAGGCCATCGTCGCCGTATTCCTGATAAATTCTCCCGCCATCCCGGTGGCCTCGTCGCGCACCTTAAAATGCTTTATTCCAGGCGCCCAATGAACTTCAAACGAAACAGCCACCTCGTTAGACGTTCCGTCCTGCGGCGCATTAATCACGTTGAAGTTTCTTCCATTTCCAGGTCGCTTACAACCAGCGATGCCCTTCCCGATCCCGGATCAACTTGCACGCTGTTCTTATCCAAAGGAACCGTCCAGAACAATCGATTGTCCAAACCCGGATCAAAATCGTGTACCTGATTACTGAAATCGGGGGCAGGCCGCCCCACGCCGGGCGAGTCGATACTAATCCCGTCGCTGTCATCCTGAGGCCAACCACGAAGTTCGCCGAAGGACCTCAACCTTCAACATATCCCGAAAGTGTCGAACGAGATTCCTCACCGCCTGCAACTCTTACGGGCTGCTCTTCATCGAGTTTTGCCGGTTTCAAGCTCCGGTCATAACCGGTTCCAGCCAAAACTCGTCCGGCATCTTCAAATCCGGCTTGCCTATCCAGCCAGTTTCGACCTCGATGTAATATGCCGACCGTTTCGCGTTCGGGTAATAGCGGACACTCTGCAAAGCAATCTGATCCCGCCATTTTTGGACGCGCAGAAACTCATCCGTGAGAGAAGCTGCGTCGCCTTCAAACATTCATTTTCTGCATCCGCTCCCTGAAGTACTCTTTCCAATCCTCGGGCAACGCACCGACTTGTAAAGCGCGCCGCAAGGACACCAGCTCTTCCCCTCCCCACCGTTTCGCACCGTACAGCCGCGTGATTTCAGAAACAGGAACCGCATTTGAGTCTCGCGTAATCACCGCGAGCTCATCGCCTGCGCCGACCTCTCCTTCACGCGTGACGGCAACATAAAATCCCGTCCGGCCGCTCGCCAGAAACCGCTTCACCATATCGTCCGACCCAAATCGCACGCCCAGTTTGTAACAAGGCAGCCGCGGCTGTGTCACCACAACCTCTGCAGTGCCTAACGAAAACCGGTCGCCAAGATGCACTTCCTCTTCAAGCAAACCATGGACGGTAAAGTTCTCTCCAAACATTCCCATTGGCAGCTCTCGCCCAGGCAATTCCTTCTTCCAATAGCCGTAATGCTCGACGGGATAACAGTAAACCGCTTTGTACTCGCCTCCATGAACCGTCAGGTCCGCCTGCCTGTCGCCGTCCAGATTCAGCTTGCGTAACGCAACGCGCCCCGCCACCGGCTCTTTGAAAATCCCGGTAGTCACACTCCTCCCGTGCCACGGCACTTCCCGCGGCATGCCGACATTAAGCGACACGATTTTCATAGACTCTCTCGCGGTCAAGCCACACTAACACCGCTCTCTCGTTGTTCATCTCTGAGCTGCGAAGGGCTCCTCCGCTGCTCTTCAATATTTCACTTGCGTTTAGCAAGTAAAGTTCGCAGACTTATTCATGGTGCAGGTGGAAACAACCCACCCAAACAAACTAGGAGAAGGATCATGTCCACAGCAAAGGGAGCCTCGCTGAAACTCACGCCACAGCCCGAAATTATCACGTGGCCCGAAACCCATTACGTTTTCCTTGAGAAAATTGGGCCTTTCCAAAACACCGCGGCTCAAGCCTGGCAAGAGCTCCAGCAGTTCGTCCCCAGGATTGCCGAACACAACAAGATCATGGGTTTCATGAGCCTCTACAAAGTGCCGCCAAAGATCTATCGCGCTGGTGTTTCACTCGCCGCGGCGCCGCAGAAGCTCCCTGAGGGCCTCCAGTATTTCAGATTCGATGGCGGTAAATACAGCCGTTTCGTTGTGACCGGACCTTATTCAAATTTGCCTGAAGCATCCAGTCGCGTTTTCCAGATGGTCTCCGAGCAAAAAATTCAGGTTCGCGACGACTACAATATCGAGAACTACGTCAACGATCCAAAAACCACGCCTGAGGATCAGTTGATCACCGAAATCCTCATCCCCACCACCTAGAGCATTAGCGCAAGGCCTTTGTTTGCACTGAGGCCCCGAATCCCGAAGGGCTTATCTGCAGTCATAGCGGCGGTCTGTCATCGTTCGCTCGACAATCGCTCGAAACAGACCTCTGTTTTTACTGTGAACTGTCGACTGTGAACTTCCCCCTTCACTCCTGCTTCGCCTTCGCCGCTTTCTTCTTATCCGCTTTGCTGCCAACTTCCTGAAACCGCTGCTCCAGCGCAGCCTTGGTGAAAAAATCCGGCGCCAGATTCGGAGTGTACGTGCACGTATCGTAGAACGCCTGAAAGATTCGCCGTCCCTCCCGTGTCCGTGCTACCTGCAGGGCAGTCTGCACGCCATCAAGCGCATGATAATTCGCGTAGGACGTAACTTCTTCGGTCCGCTCGCGGCTCACCGAATCTCGCGTGATCACTCATGCCCTCTTCCTTCAGGCGGTACCGCAAAAGATGTTCCGGATCTTTCGCCAACTGGTCGGTGAATTCGTCCACCCGGTCGGCCGGCTCTTCGCTCACGCCGTCGTGGTCCATCGTCCAGCCTTCTTTTCCGTTGAACAGATCGATGATGTTTCCCTTTTTCCCGTAGTCCGTGCGGTTCTTGTCCGGATACCGCCAGTAGTCCTTGAACTCGAGGTAGGACGTCAGATCGTTGTTGTGGCCGAAATGCGAAAGCCGCCCGCTGCACTGCATTTCGCGAACGTGCATGTATGCTTGCCCGCCCATCGCATCCAGCATCTGCGCAAGAATCTGCTTGGCCTTCGTCGCACTCGCTTCCGGCATCATCGTGTCCGGATTCTGCGCCGCCGCGAGCCGGATTTTAGGGTTTGCACTTGCAAACCCTGACATGAAAAACGTCGCCGCGAGTGCAAGCAGCAGCACAGCCGCGATATTTGCAAACTTTATCCGCAAAGCACCGAACCCCCATTTACATTGATGATTTCGCCGGTCATGAAGTTGGCCAGGTCGGACGCCAAAAACAGGATGGGACCCGCAATCTCTTCTGCCGTCGCTGCCCTCCCCAGCGGAATCGCCGAAGCCGCCATCTTCTGCCCGGCCTTTGTGTCCAGCACCGGATTCGACATGTCCGTCGCCACCCACCCGGGTGCCACCGAGTTCACCAGAATCCCGTGCGGCGCCAGTTCCGTCGCGAGCCCTTTTGTAAAAGCGATGACCGCCCCTTTTGTTGCGCCGTAATGCGTGTGAAAAGATTCGCCACGCTGTCCCGCTGTCGAGCTGATCGGAATAATTTTTCCGGACTTTTGTTTGATCATGTGCGCGGACGCAAAATGAATCACCGAATACACGCTTTTCAGGTTGATGCGAATCATTTCGTCCCACTGTTTTTCGGTCATTTTTTCAATGGGCTGGTCGTCGATGTTCCACACGCCTGCGTTGGCAACCAGAATGTCGATGCGTCCCAACCGCGCAACGGTTTGGTCCACGAGTTTTTTGTTCTCGGTATGGCGGCCAACGTCGGCCTTGAACGCTTCCACGCGTGTTCCGTGTTTGCTCGATTCACTCTCCACCAGCGTCGCCGCATCTTTCGCTTTGTTGTAGTTGAACACCACGTCCGCGCCGGCCTGCGCGAATAATTTCACAGCGGCTGCCCCAATACCTCGCGAGCCTCCGGTAATCAGTGCCGCTTTCCCCGCCAAAGAAATCATGTTTCCCCCAAGTAAAATTAGAAAAACTTTTCTGCGCCAGACGCTGCCCGCGGCGCAGCGACTTAGTGCTCCGCGCTTTGGCTTATCGCTTCGCCGCTGTTTCCAGATGAACTTTACGCGCCGCACTTACAAAATCCTCAAACAGTCTTTGCGCGAACACATCTTCCGGCATTCTTTCCGGATGCCACTGCACACCAACAACCCAGTCGCCCGCCGATTCCAGTTCCACGCCTTCGATAATTCCGTCCGTGCCTCGCGCCGTCACGCGCAGCTTTTCTCCGGGCCGCTCAATCGACTGGTGATGGCTGCTGTTGATCCGCACTTCAGTCGCGCCAGCCAGCTTCTGCAAGTGACTGCCTTCCGCAAGCGTCGCTTCGTGCTCCAGATCTTTCGTCGTCGCACTCGCCGCCAGGTCCGTTTTGCCGTGCGCGTCCGTTCCAGGTTTCTCGGCCGGAATATCCTGCACTAGGGTTCCGCCCTGGTGCACATTCAGGATCTGGCAACCGTAGCAAATCGCCAGCACAGGTTTGTGCGCCGCCAGAGCATGCTCCAGAATCGCGCTGTCTGTCCGGTCGCGATCTCGATCGAGAGTTTTGGTCTTGGCGTGTCGCGGCTCGCCATACCTTACCTGATCGACATCCGCAGGACTCCCCGGCAGTACAAACGCATCGAGCAAAGCTGCCTGCTGCTTCAGTTCCGCTTCGGACAATCCCAGCGAAACCTGCTCCGGTTTGCCGCCGGCGCGTTGAACGGCCTCGAAGTAATAGTTCAGCTTCTCAAGGTTGCCCGCGAGTTCTTCTTGCCGGGTGCGCCACGGAATCCCGACGCGCGGTTTGCTCTGGATTTCCCTGACGGTTTGCTTTTCGGGGGACATGGGAGACGCAAAATCCTAGCATTCGCGCGGAAAGGCGGCAACCACAGCGAATCACGAGCATCTCCTAGCTTATAATCCTATTGTTTACAGGTACTTAGCGGAGTGCGCGAAACGTTGCGAAAGGCAGAATTCTTCGCGATGGAAGAAGGCCGGAAGCTGCCGGAGCCGCTGCTCCAACTCGTCAGCCGAATCGGCACGCAGGGTCAGGTGGCCAACCTTGCGCCCGGGACGCAGCGCCTTG
>WNGP01005399.1_pt1 | contig 12382 bp, 11 predicted proteins | sample 5407671 | NCBI WGS metagenome assembly WNGP01 (sample SAMN13153381, study PRJNA577476) | soil metagenome | isolation source: 40 cm soil or saprolite under Garry oak tree replicate 2 | place: USA:California | collected 2016-06-15 | reverse complement strand
CGGCGCCGTTTTCGTCCAGAAACTCGCGCCTGGTCCGCCGTGGGCCAAGAGAATTCACACTGTTCACCGCAGATGTCGTATAGCTTGCGGCAAGGCCAGAAAAGCGCGAATATTCACGCCAGTTCGCAGACTGATCCGGGAAATCCCGTTTAAAGCAAGACGCCCAGGGAGGGAGGAAGCAATGAAGCCAGTGGTAGTTCTCGTAGGCGCCGACAAGGGCGGCGTGGGCAAGACGACGATCACGCGCACGTTGCTCGACTATCTCGCCGCGAGAAACACGCCCGCGCGAGCGTTCGATTCCGAATTTCCGCGCGGCGCATTGAAGCGCTTTCACCCGAAGATCACACAGATCATCGACCTCGAGACCGCAGCGGATCAGATCAAGGTGATTGATACGCTTTCGACCAGCGACGTCAAAGTGAGCGTCATTGACGTGCGCGCCGGACTGCTGTTGGACACGCTCAAAACCTTCGCCCAGGTGGGGTTCTTCGATCTCGTCGGCGCCGGCGAGTTCAATTTCATCCTGTTCCATGTCATCGGTCCGTCGATTGCCTCGCTTGAGGAAATCGCCGAGATCAGGCCCTATGCCGATGGGCGCGACTATCTGCTGCTGAAGAACTTCATCAATGAAACCAGCTTTTTCGAGTGGAATCCCGAGCTGCACAGAAACTACTACGATCTGGCGAAGGACACCATCGAAGTAGCCATTCCGAAGCTCAACGAGATGGCTTTCGAGCAGGCAGAGCTTGCGAGCGTTCCGTTCTCGGCCTTCATCGCCAACAAGACCGCCGACGGCCAGACCGCGAGTAACTCGCTGGTTCTGCGCGGTTATGTCCGAAGCTGGATGAACCAGATCACCAGCGGGTACGACCGGATCGGCCTCATCGACCGGCTCTCCGATCGAGGCGAAACAACCCGAGCGGCCTGATTCAGGCGGCCATGCCCGGCGCGAGTCTTGCAGCGATCGTTGCTTCGTTGCATGGCCGCAGCGGCAAGACGCTTCTAGCCCGGGCACTGGTCGATTACTTCATCCTGTGCGGTGGCAAGCCATATATTCTCGATACCGACGCAGTAGAGCGTGGGCTTCAGGCATTATTCCCCGCCGCAGCCCGCGTTGTCGATCTCGCGGTCGTGCGAGACCAAATGGAGCTGTTTGACACGCTCGCCAAGCCATCCCCTCAGATGCGGGTAGTCGATCTGACGCACCACTCACTGACAAAATTCTTTCAGTTATTGCGGAATACCGATTTTATTTTTGAGGCTCGCTCACACGATATCACGCCCGTGATCTTCTACGTTCCCGACGGCAACGCCGACTCGTTTGAGGCGGGTGTTGTCTTGCGAGATAATTTCGCCGATTGTCGTTTTATCGTCGTCGAGAACACCTTTTTGAAAGAGCCGAAGCGCAATGTATGTCAGGACCCAGCCTATAAAGCATTGAGGGTCCATAAAAGGCGGTTTGTTATGCCAAAACTCGCCGATAGCGTTGTTGCCGCGCTGGAAGATCGCAATCTGTCAATTAGCGATTTCATGCAGCAGCCGATATCGTCCGGTGGAGACGCGCCAGCACCCGACGGCCTGTCACCCGACATAAGCGTTGAGCTCCGCGGCTGGGTTTTCAAAATTTTTCAGGAGATCCACGGTGTCATGACCGCACTGGCAAACAAAGACGGGCCACCCGATCATTTTACCGGCACGCCACCATCGGTAGCAGACCTTGAAGACTGAGCACCATCGGTAGCAGACCTTGAAGACTGAGCCTCAGGAGCGAGTACGACGAACCCGCTCCGAACGCCTGGGACTTAGGATCGGAAGGCTTGGCGGCGGACGTACGGGAAAATTTCTATCGCAGTGTTGCGGAATTGGCACGGTAAGCTGAGCCACGATGGTTTATTTTGGAGGCGGGCTAAGGGAAGCCCACTGACCACCGGGGTTACCATTTGTAGCCGGCAGGGGTCGTCGGTCGTGCCGCACGCGTAGCTCGTATGTTTCGATGCCGCAATTGGGGCCGCATTCCCCCACATCTGAGATTCTTCGTCGCCGATGGCCGATTACTACCAACTCATCGCCCGAGCCGTCGCAGGCCTCGGCAAGAACACCGGCAAGGCCTGGCGCGCTGCGCTTTACGCGCGTGCGCGAGGGGCGCTGGTGATTGAGCTCTGTAGTATTACACCGCCGCTGAGCGAACCAGAGATCACCCACGAGTGCTTGTTGTTCGAGGAAGCGGTCCGCAAGATCGAAGGGACTTTGACTCGGCCGTTGTCCACAGCGACAGTTCCGGCACCCTTGCCGAGCGGCCCGGAGCACTCCCAGCAGGAACCGCTAATATCCAAGCAGGGCGGGTCACCAATTACTGGGCGGGAGCCTTCCCTTGAAGCATACATGCCTAATGGCAACAGCTTGGGCGGCCTCGAACCGCCGATTGAGCTGAGCGATGAGTGGATTGCGCCATGCCCAATCCCGCTCCGTACGAGCGACCTCGAGCCGAGCATGGACATCTCGATGGGGGAAGGCATCAATAGCTATACGCTAGAAAAGCCCGTGGCCGACTTCCACCACGGCTCGTTGTGGGAATTCGTTGATTTCGAATATGAGACCTGCCGGAAAGATTTTGGAATACAGCGAAGGTTTCCGGGGGAAGTTTTCTACAGGGCTGTGGACAATGTATTTCTCGGCAAGGAAGCCATTCCCGCGATCGTGGCGGCGTTGGAGGGCACAGTCTACAAGATCTATTTTGGGTTTGTGCACATCACGGAAAAGGACTGCCTAGCATTTCTGCGCAGTGCCAGTGATTACTTCGGTGCCAAATATGGCCTACCATCCGGGGACCTTGAAATTAATAAGGAACAGAAGGCGGTATTTTGGGATAGGACTTTTGGTAACGTGACCCTTGAGACGGATTTATTTTGGCGTCGGAACGCAATCATCTACACCTCATGCGTTGTGCATCCAAAAAAGAGGGCTTGGTTCGGCCGCATTCTTCGTCGCGTGTAAGATCGATAGAGGTTCCGATGAGTACTCTATAAGCTCCGAGCCACACCCAATCCGGGCTGACAACGGAGATAACTCACCAAATCCCTGTCGGAACGGACGTTGGCGGTAGCGCGGGGCGGGTCACCAAGCCAGCCGGCAGCTTTGGGGGCGCAGCGGCTTCGAGCTCTTTGTGTCAGCGTTCCCCGGCTCCTTCTCGATGGGCGCGAATTTCCTCCCTTAGCTTCGCCCCTTCCTCGGCAAGTGATTTCAGAATCGTTCGGCGTTCGGCCTCATCGCTCGGGTTGCCAAGCATCCGGCGATAACGTTCAATATTCCTCTCACTGAAAAATCTTTCCATTCCATCCTCCCTCTGCGGTTCTTGGTCAGCCTTGACGCAGGATTATCGCTCTAACAACGAAAGCTTTATGACGCGGTTAACTCAGGAGCGCGAATTTTCCAGACCCAAAACCGATGCGAACGCAAACTCATCGCCACTACTCTCCTACTCGCGCTATCCAGTGCGGCTTGGGCAGGGGAAACCAGTGAATCAGAACGGCACGTCTGAGGTAGGGGAGCCGGGAAAAGCGGGGCACTCAGTCCGGGCGTCCGGCTGGCGCTATTCCGCAGCGGTTGCATTGACGGGAACGGCGGGCGGAGGCTCGTGGCGCGGTAGCTTGGCGATTCCAAGTTTGGCCAACTGCTGCACGTAATCCGCATCGAAAATCAGATTTGAACTCCCGCGGATGGGGATCGATCGGCGAGCATCTATGTCACGCTCCCAAAGCCCCTGTCGCAGGATTGCCGCATAGGGCGTTTGGAGAAAATTTGGTCCAAGAAGCTTGTAGCGAATCGCGAGGCCAGCTTGGCGAGCAGGCGCGACCCCGCGTCAAAGCGGATAGAGGCTCTCGCCCGCACCGACTGCCCAGTCCGCCCAGCTTCCACAACCGCGTTCACTACGAGCAGGTCGCGTGCTTGGATGGGATCGTTTGGATCCGGTCTTTTGAAATGGTTTAACCACTCGGCAGGCACCTCGGCGTTAATGATGAAACGCGCCACGTTCCGAAAATGCGCCTTTAACCGTGGGCCGCTATCCGACAGACTTGTCCGATGAGCAGTCGGCGGTCGTGGCCCCTCTCATCCCACCGCCAAAGCCCGGCGGCCGGCCGCGCACGACTGATGTGCGCCGTGTCTTTGAAGCGTGCTTGTACGTCGTCAAGACCGGCTGCCAGTGGCGCATTCCGCCCTGGCGGGGCCCGCTGCGATTTTGCATCAGGGAAGCCCCAGGGCGCCCTCGACGCTCGGGTAGTCTTTCTCCTGGCCAGAACCTCGCGAGTTCGCCGTCCTTGGGCTCCCCAGGGCCGTGGCGGGGCATCGTGGCGCCGATATTGTCCACCGGTTGGACACGCCCAGCCAAAACTCCGGTTTTGCTGGCGTTGCCGCAATCTTGTGCCGCCCGAGCAAGGCAGCTTTAGCCGAGTTTTCGGGCCGCCGGAACGCGCGAATCGTCATGGTCCGTAGCCCGGATGGAGCGCCCGCGCAGCGGGTGCGTAATCCGGGGGTCGAGTTCGCCGCTCGAAGTCCCCGCTTTTCGCGGGGACGGTGGCCTCCGGCCGCCGAATTGCCTCTCCTCCGCCGAGCTGTTAGGCGGGGTTCGCGCTTGATCCGCTCCGGATGCCGCCCGCTCGCCGATGGACGCTTCGCCCGCCGCCAAAACCGAAGACCTTTGGGTGTTCGCCTACGGCTCGCTGATGTGGCGACCGGGGTTTTCGTACCTCGAGCGCGTGTCGGCGCGGCTCTACGGCGCACATCGCGCGCTGTGCGTGCTCTCCCACGTCCATCGCGGCACGCCGGAGCGGCCGGGCTTGGTTCTGGGGCTCGACCGCGGCGGCACCTGCCGGGGCATCGCCTACCGGACCCCCGCAAAGCATCGGGATGCCACGGTTGCGTATCTGCGCGGGCGCGAGCAGGTCACGGCGGTCTACCGCGAGACCGTGCGGACCGTGCTGCTCGACGGCGACGCGGGGCGCCGGGTACAGGGGCTTTGCTTCATGGTCGACCGCTCGCATCCGCAATATGCCGGCGAGCTCGATCTTGCTTCCCAGCTGCATTATGTCCGCCAGGGTCACGGGCGCTCGGGAGCCAATCGCGACTACGTGCTCGCGACCGTAAAAGAGCTCGAGGCGCTCGGCTTTCGCGACCGGGATCTGCATCTCCTCGCCGAGCGCCTGCATGGCGTGCACGAGGCGCACGGCGGAGCCGGGTAGCTCCGTAGCCCGGATGGAGCGAAGCGTAATCCGGGACCCCTTTCCCGGATTGCGCGGCGCTGCGCGCCGCTCCATCCTGGCTACGAGGTCTGCTCGCCTTCGGCGATGAGCCGTGCGGTCGCGGTCTCGATCTCGTGCTGCAGCCGGGCCAAGAACGCGTCGGGCGCAAGCCCGGGCGGGATCGGATCGAGAATTTCGACGCGGACCACGCCCGGATGGCGCAGGAACGAGCGGCGCGGCCACACCAGACCGGAATTGAGCGCGACCGGCAGGCACGGCGCGCCGGTCGCGGCATAGAGCTTGGCGACCCCGAATTTGTAGGCGGGCGGGGCTCCGGCGGCGCGGCGGGTGCCTTCGGGGAAGATGATGATCTGCCGGCCGCGGCCGATCTCGAATTTCGCCCGCTCCGTCATCGCGAACAGCGCCTGCGATCCCGCGCCGCGATCGACCGAGATCATGTCGGCCCGCCGCATGCACCAGCCGAACACCGGGATCCACATCAGCTCGCGCTTGACGATGAAGGTGGGATCGGCGAACAGCGGCAGCAGCGCGAAGGTTTCCCAGACCGACTGGTGCTTGGCGGCGACGATCAGGGGTCCCCGCGGGATCTTGTCGAGGCCGCGCCATTCCACCTCGATGCCGCAGATCGCCCGCAACAGCCGCAGGTTGGTCCGCCCCCACGATTTGGCGACGCCGAGCATCGCGTGGCGCGGGAACGGCAGCGCCGCCAGCGCGACGAGCAAATAGAGGACCAGCGTCAGATAGAACGCGAGGTTGAACGCGGCCGAACGCAGCGCGATCGAACCGGTCGGACCGGATCGAGGCGCGCGCCGGGAGGCACGGTCAGCTCCTGGTGCGGCTCCGGTCACCGGCGAAATCCGTCGAGGCGGATGCGGGCTCGAGCCGCGTGCGGACCTGGGCGACGAGATATTTCACGTATTCGAAGAACAGCAGCCGCATCGAGGCCGCGGTCCACCACGGCTCGTTGCGCATCTTCTCGCTGATCACCGGAAACGGGATCAGCTCGACGTCGGGCATTTGCCAGGCGAGCTCCACCATGGTGCGCGGCATGTGATAGCTCGACGTGACGACGATCAGCGAGCGAAAGCCCCGGTTCTTGACCCAATGCCGGGTCTCCACCGCGTTGCCCAGCGTGTTGACCGCCGAGTGATCGAGATCGACGCAACAGGCGAGCAGGCGGGCGTATTCCGGCACGGTGCGGGCGATCTCGCCGGTCGTGGTGCCGCGGTGCACGCCGCTGATCAGTAGCCGCTTGCCGCGCCCGGCCGCCAGCAGCTCGATGCCATCGAGGATGCGCGAGGCGCCGCCGGTGAGCACGACGATGCCGTCGGCGCTGCGGGCGAGCGCGACCTCCTCGCTCGGCATGCGCCAGACGAACCACAGGAAGCCGGCCGCGAACAGCACCGGCACGGCGATCAGGATCGCGAGCGCCGCGCCCAACGCCCGCTTGAGGCGCCCGGCCTTGCCGGCCCGATCCGCGGTTGCGGCGTTCCCGGTCATGTCGGCTCCCGGCTTGCATTCCGCCGATCAGGATACCGCAGAGCGCCCGGAGCGGTCGATGTCGGCCGGCGTTCTGTGCTCATTCGATCGACGCCAGGGTGCGATAGACGGTCAGTCGCGAGGTGCCCGCGGTGACGACGGCGATCAGCACGACGAGCCCGGCGATGGCGCCATAACCCGCGGCACCGAGGCCGAAGCCGCCGAACAGCGCCGCGAGCTGCTCCTCGGTGGGGGTGCCTTTGAACCAATCCGCCAAGAACCCCGCGATCGCGAACAGCAGCATCGCGGCGGCGCCGCCGATGACACCGCCTTTCAGCCCGAGCCACAGGAAATGCCGCTGGAATTGTCCGGCGATGAACCCGTCCCGGGCGCCGACGAAATGCAGCACCTCGATGACTGGGCGGTTCGCCGCCATCGCGCCGCGGGTCGCGAACGTCACCGACAGCATGGTCGCGGCGACGACGAGCGCGAGCACGCCCAGCCCCGCGGCGACCGCGGTGCGGGCCATGGTCCGCATGCGCTCCACCCAGTCGCGGTGATCGTCGAGACTTGCCTCCGGGACCTCGGCGGCGAGCGCCTTGCGCAGCGAGGCGAGATCCGGGGCGCGGTCCGCAGCCACGCGCAGCACGACCAGGCGCGGCACCGGGAGATCGTCGAATGACAGGTCGGCGCCGAGCCAAGGCTCCAGCAGGCGCGCGGATTCCGCCTTGGAATAGGCCCGGACCCCGACGATGCCCGGGGTCGCAATGGCGAGATCCGCCGCCTTCTTGACCTGAGCGTTGGTGTCGCGGCCCTCGACCGGCCGAACCTGGATGGTCACCTCGCGCGCGACCGCCGACTGCCATTCGCCCGCGGCCCCCCGCACCAATACCACCGCGCCCAGCGTCAGCGCCGCCAGGAACGTCATGATCGCCACCACGGCGACGAGCGCGCGGCCGGCAATGGAATCCGCCGGAACGATCGAGGTCCGATGGGGCGGCATCGCCGCGCCCGGCGGTTCGGATAGGAGAGCCTGTTGCGTCATCGCGTCCATGCGCGCGGAAACCGGGGTCAGTCGTAGACGTGGATCCTGCCTTCGTGCAACACCAGCCGGCGGGCATCGAACAGGTCCATCAGGGCGATGTCGTGGGTGGCGATGATGACCGAGGTGCCCGACTTGTTGAGCTCGACGAACAGGCGCAGCAGCCGCCGGGCGAGCACCGGGTCGACGTTGCCGGTCGGCTCGTCGGCGAGCAGCAGGTGCGGCCGGGCGATGACGGCGCGCGCGATCGCGGCACGCTGCTTCTCGCCTCCCGAGAGCACCGCCGGCAACGCCAGCATCCGTTCGCCCAACCCCACCCAGCGCAGCAGCTCGACCACCTCGTGGCGGTAGCTTGCCTCGTCCTTGCCCAGCACGCGCAGCGGCAGTGCGACGTTCTCATAGGTCGTCATGTGGTCGAGCAGGCGGAAATCCTGGAACACGATACCGACGCGGCGCCGCAGCGTCGCCAGCGAGTCCTTGGAGAGCGTGGCGACGTCGTGGTCGAACAGCGAGATCAAGCCTCGCGTGGGCTTGAGCGAGAGGTACAGCAGCCGCAGCAGCGAGGTCTTGCCGGCGCCCGAGGGGCCGGTGAGGAACTGGAAGGAATGCGGCTCGACGCTGAAGGAGAGGTCGCGCAGGACCTCCGGGCCCAGGCCGTAGCGCAAGCCCACGTTCTCGAATCGGACCACGCCGTCCTCCGAATCGGCCCGCGCTTTTCCTGTTGTCGCGCCGGCGCGCTTAAGGATGCATTAACTATAGGGCCTCACAATCGTTAATCTTTCAGTAACGACATACCGGGCCTCCCCGGCGCAGGATGGGCAACGACGGTCTCGCTCCCTCCGCGCGGGCAGGGAGCTATGTTGTTAGGTCGGCCTGGCGGTCCGGATGTCGTCCAGATCTACCGTGGGCAAAAACCCGCCCCGCGAAGGCGTTCCGCTCCGAGGCTCGGTTGACGGGAACCGGATGCGCATTAGAATACTGCCGGACTGGCGATGGAGTTCGCCGTAACTGCCCTCCGGGCTGATGACTCCTGTCGAAGCACCGCTTATCGAAGCACCGCTTTGATCGGAGTCGCCATGGTTCCCCTCAGAACTGGAGATTCGCGGACAGCCGATCCGGGCGCATGGCCGCGCCTTGGGCCGGATCCTCGCATTCGGCGCGGCCGTGCGGCCGGCGAACGCCAAAAGTCTGCCTCCCATCAGCACCCGAGACGACGATGACCTACGCTTGGACGCTGGCTGCCCTGTGGCTCGGATTGGCGCTTCTCGCCACGCTGTTCGCGCTGTGGTTCCGCGTATCGACGGCGCTGACCGAGATCATCGTCGGAACGCTCGCGCAGCTGATCCTCGGATCCTGGTTCGGCGCCGACGTGCTCGGAGGCAACGAATCCTGGATCAAATTCCTGGCCGGCGCCGGCGCCATCGTGCTCACGTTCCTGGCCGGCGCGGAGCTCGACCCGGTCGTGTTCCGGCGCAATTGGAAGGAAGCGACGGCGCTGGGGCTGATCGGGTTTTTCGCGCCCTTCTTGGGCTGCGCCGCGGCGGCCTATTGGATCCTCGGCTGGGCCTTGATGCCGAGCTGGCTTGCCGGCGTCGCGCTCTCGACCACGTCGGTCGCGGTGGTCTACGCGGTGATGCTCGAATACGGCTTCAACAAGACCGAGTACGGCAAGATCGTGCTGGCCGCCTGCTTCATCAACGACCTCGGCACGGTGCTGGCCCTGGGCTTCATCTTCGCGCCGTTCACGCTGCGAACCTTGCTGTTCGCCGCCGTCTCGGTGGCGGTCTTCGTCGCGCTGCCGTGGCTGACCCCGCGGCTGTTCCGTCGCTACGGCAACCGCCCCTCCGAGCTCGAGGCCAAATATCTGCTGCTGGTGCTGTTCGCCTTGGGGGCGCTGGCAGGCTGGGCGGACAGCGAAGCCGTGCTGCCGGCCTACGTCATCGGCATGGTGCTCGCCGGCACGGTCGGCCGGGATCATGCGCTGATCCGCCGGCTGCGCACGCTCGCGCTCGGGCTGTTGACGCCGTTCTACTTCATCCGCGCCGGCTCGTTCGTGTCCGTGCCGGCGCTCATCGCCGCGCCCGTCGCGTTTCTCGTCCTGCTGGCCGCCAAGATGGTGACCAAGTTCGTCGGCATCTATCCGATCACCAAAGTGTTCGGCTCGCCGCGCAAGGAATCGATGTACACCACGCTGCTGATGTCGACCGGGCTCACGTTCGGCACGATCTCGGCGCTGTTCGGGCTCTCGCACGGCATCATCGATCAGGCCCAGTACTCGGTCGTGGTCGCCGGGGTCGTCGCCAGCGCGGTGATCCCGACGCTGATTGCCAATTGGTTCTTCCTGCCACATCATCTGCTGCCGCGGGAGGAGCCGCAGGCATTGGCGAGTCCGGCCGTGCCGGCGCCGGCGCTCCCTCCCGAGCAAGCCGGCTAGCCGGGATGGCGGGTGATGTTCAGCAAGATCCTGCACGCGAACGACGGCTCGGATCACGCTTTCCATGCGCTGGCGCTGGCGCTCAAGATCGCCAAACAAACCGGCGCGGAGCTGCACATGGTCTCGGTCGAGGAGATTTCCTATCTGCCGGAGACGATCGAGGAAGTCCGGGAAGAGACCGGCGTTGCCGCCCGCCGCTTCCACGGCGTGCTCAATCGCGCCCGCGAGATGGCCGGCGAGGCTCAGGTCAAGCTCAAGACTCACGTACTGACCGGGCACCCGGTGCGGGACATCGTCGATCTCGCCGCCGATCTCAAGGCCGACCTGCTCGTGGTCGGCGCGAGCGGCCATTCGGCGCTCTATGGTCGCATGCTCGGCAGCCGGGCGGACCGGCTGGTGCACCTCTCACCCTGCCCGGTGCTGGTGGTGAAATGAGCCGTGTCCCGGACGAGCGAGCGCGAGGCGCGAGTGACGATCCGGGACCCAGGAGCAACTTCGCGGAGCGGCAATACGACTTGCTATGCGCAAGGCTCGTCCAGATCGGACAGATCGAATGAAGGACGGTTTTTCGTTTACACGCTGGCGAGCCGGCGAAATGGCATTCTGTAAGCGTAGTTGGAAACTCGAACTGATCGAGAAAAATGACCCGAATTGGCGTGATCTTTCAGATGATCTGCAGATGTGAGAAGAAGTAGACGTGCTTGCGAACCGCAGAATGACACCACGGCCATCGAATATTGACGCTTCGCGAAGTTACTCCTGGGTCCCGGCTCTTCGTTCGCTTCGCTCGCTCGTCCGGGACACGATAGGCCGCAGGCAGAATTGCTGATGTCGCCGCTAGCTGCGCGATTTTGGGACGACTGGCAGACGGTCGCGGCCCTCGTCATCTTCGCGGGCACCTATCTCGTGATCGCGGTCGGGAAGCTGCCCGGCTACCGGCTCGATCGCGCCGGCGCCGCGCTGCTCGGCGCCGCCCTGATGGTCGGCCTCGGCGTGCTGCCGCTCGAGGCGGCGTACCGGGCGATCGATTTCGACACGATCACGCTGCTGCTGGGCATGATGATCCTGGTGGCCAATCTCAAGCTGTCGGGCTTCTTCCGGCTGGTAAACGGCTTCATCATGACCCGCGCGCGGCACCCGCTGGTGCTGCTCATTGCCGTGGTGCTGGTGTGCGGTTTCTTTTCGGCGTTCCTGGTCAACGACACCATCTGCCTGATCATGACGCCGATCGTGGCCGAGCTCGTCATCTCGCTCAAGCGCAACCCGCTGCCGTATCTGCTGGCGATCCCGATGGCTTCCAACGTCGGCAGCACCGCCACGATTACCGGTAATCCGCAGAACATGATCATCGGCAGCCTCTCGCAGATCCCCTACGGGAATTTCGCCGCGGCGCTCTCGCCGGTCGCCGCCGCGGGCCTCGTACTCACCGTGCTGCTCATCGCCGCGATCTATCGCGACGAGTTTCTCGGCCGCGCCGGCCTCGCCCAGCCGCCGGCGCGTTCGGCGCGATATCACGGACCGCTCGTGGTCAAATCGGTGCTGGTTGCGATCGCCATGATGGCGCTGTTCTTCGCCGGCCTGCCGGTTGCCGGAGTGGCGATCGTCGGCGGTGCTTTGTTGCTGTTCACGCGCCGGGTCAAGGCCGACAAGGTCTATTTCGAGATCGACTGGCCGCTGCTGCTGATGTTCGTCGGCCTATTCGTCGTGGTCGCCGGCCTCGAGCACGTGGTTCTCACGCCCGAGGCCGCAACCGCGATCGGGCGGCTCCACTTGCAATCGGCGCCGGTGCTGGCGGCGCTGACGGCGGGTCTGTCGAACGTGGTGAGCAACGTTCCGGCGGTGCTGGTCCTGAAACCGTTCGTGGCGGGCCTGCCGGACCCGCAGCGCGCCTGGCTGGTCATCGCCATGGCCTCGACGCTTGCCGGCAATCTCACCTTGGTCGGATCGGTGGCCAATCTCATCGTGGCGCAGCGCGCGCGCCGCTACGGCGTCACCATCGGCTTCTGGCCGCACTTCCGGGTCGGCGCGCCGCTCACGTTTTTGACGATCCTGGTCGGCCTGTGGTGGCTGTGACAGCAAACGTTAATATCACCACTATCACCCGCCCGGCTTCGCGCTCGTGGCCGAGTCCGCGGTCGCCTGCGTGACGATCTCGGCCACCGGCTTGAG
>WNGP01005805.1_pt1 | contig 12386 bp, 9 predicted proteins | sample 5407671 | NCBI WGS metagenome assembly WNGP01 (sample SAMN13153381, study PRJNA577476) | soil metagenome | isolation source: 40 cm soil or saprolite under Garry oak tree replicate 2 | place: USA:California | collected 2016-06-15 | reverse complement strand
TTCTTGCAGAGGCCGCATTCAGCGACCTTGGACCAAGTCTGGAATTCCTTGGAATCGGCTGACTGTCATTAACACCGTGCTTTAGCGCGGTGATAGCGGGCGAGATCGGTTGAAAGCCGTTTAAACGGCTTGATGCGAGCGTGCCGGCACTCGCCTGACTAAAGCCCCGTGTTAATGCGAACGTGCTGATCGAGGAACACGGCTAATTACAAATCGCCACGCTTTTTCAGCCGCGCGATCGTTTCGCGCATCATGCGATAGCCGAAATGGCCCTGGCACACTCGCAGCAGTTCCGATCCCCGCCATTTTTGGTGGATCGCCTCGATTTGCTCGGCTGGCGCGATCAGATCGAATTCGCCAGCTACGAATAGAACGCGAGCAGAATCACAAAGCGGGTCATTATGCAGCGGTGAGCTCAGATGAAAATGGCGAGTGACGAGAGACGGCTCGATATTCGCGCGATGCAACTCGCGTCGCATGAATCGCGCCGCCGGGCTCCCCCAGATCGCGTGCTCAACATTCACGATCGGTGCCATCAGCGCGACGAAACGAAAATCCGGCTCAACCATCGCCAAAAGGGCACCGATCCATCCGCCGTAACTTGCTCCAAGCACACCGAACTCTTCGCACCCGCGCTCGCGCAATTTCGCCATCAATTGCCGCGTCTCGATTACCCCCTGGCGCAACCCCTCTGCGTTGCGAATGAGATCGGCAGTGATCGCGAGCTCACCGTTCCAATAGCCACGCGGTACCCGTGAGTAATGGTACGGGAGGTGCACGAAGCACGCATTCCAACCGAGTTCATTAAAGCGCGCAGCGGAACGACGATACCCGATGTGACTCGCGGACATAAGCGCGTGTAAGAGAAATACCGTCGGTGCGCTGGTGCCTTTTCCACACGGAAAGAAATCCGCTCGCGCGATGTTGTTAGCGGGGAACGATGTCTCGATTGGACTGCGCCATGTGACGGTCGCGCGACCGTCCCCGAACTGTTTGGCAAGATCGACGTCATCCGGAGCGACGTAATATTCCTGCGCGGTAAGCCGTTCGCATCCAGCCAGGTAATGCTCCATATCCTGACGGCTGCGCCTGTTCAGCCGGTGGCGCGACTGGAGGAGATTCATCGACGCGCATAGAAGTCCATCGATTCCGCTCGCGGCAAAACGTGCAATTTTAGTGTGCGGCGATGCGCCAGCTACCGGAACGCTTTTTAAAGCGCGAACGCGGCCGCGCTCTTCAAAACGCTCTCGCGGCGGGTGCGGCAAGTCGTTCGTTGTTAGGCGAAATTTTTGTTGCAGTTCGGCGTAAAGATTCTTGAATGCCGCCGCCAGCTCGTATTCGATCCGCTCGCGCGCCTCTGATTTTTGCAGCTCTGGGAAATGTGAGATTGGATTCCCAAATGCGATCCAGATTGGCGTGCGACGCAGCCCCGAAAGCTTTCCGGATTTCATCGAATAAAGCCGATCGCTGCCGAGGATGACGCAGGGTAAAATTGGAACCCGAGCGATGTGCGCAAGCGTCGCAGCACCCGGCCGCAACGGCGCGCCTTCGAGCAGCGAGTGTACGCCATCGCGAATCCCGCCCTCGGGAAAAATACCGACGACGCGGCTGGCTTTCAGTCGCTCGATTGCAGTGCGAATGGTTTTTCGATCAGCGCGATCTCGATCTGCCGGAAATGCATCGACCGCACGCAAAAAAAATCCCACAACGGGAGACCGAAAGAATTCCGCCATCGTCATCCAGTCGATTTTTCGTCCGACTACTGATGAAATGATGAATGGATCGAAATGACTGATGTGATTTGCTGCCAGCAAAAATCCGCCATCGTGATTTGCATTTTCACTCCGCACAACGTGGACGCGGGCAACGCATCCAAACAGCGCCTTCATTAACAGCGCAGCAATACGGTTCGCAAACGAGTGAAAATGCGAGGGCATCGAATTGTGATTTGTTATTCAGATCCGGATGCGCCGAAGGATGCGCGCGAGTTTCCCGGTCTTCTTCCTTTTTTCCTTCAGGTACGCTGCTGCCCACTTGTCCGACATTCGGGTAGCTTGTTTTTGAAACGACGGTGCGATTTCAAAAGTTGGCGAAAATTTTCCCAGCCCGTTTCGTGCTCGGCGACGCGCTTGCACCATTCGTCAATCGCCTTGAAATCGAACCGGGGCATAGCGCGCGGTTTCGGGTTTGCGCCCCTTTTTTTGGCCCATACACCTGTCTGGCATGCCATTGCCCACGATACAGCTTGCTCGACTCGGTTGCGGCGGCGCATCCAGATGTATTTGGGGTCGTGAAAAACAGCGGCCAAAAGTCGCGATCCGGCGAGATTCCTGTATGCGGGAATGTCTTGCAACAGTTGCAGCATCCGGTCGAGATAACTCCACATCACGACAGCGCCGAACGCGCCGCTGGAAGTCGTGTTTTGCTGTAGCACGTGTTCGAGGTATGCGGCGCGCGACGAAGTGCCCGAGCGTTCTTCCCAAGTTTCCCCAGGCCTGCATAAGAAAAACTCACCCGGCGAGCCGGCTACCTCGGTGCTTCGAAGGATGCTGCAAAGCAAATGCGTACCGCTACGCTGAACAGAAGCGATGATGTAAGAAGTGACGGGTTCCATGTCAATGGCGAGTACGGTGGAGCTAGTCGTTCCGAGTTGGCTGCGCTGAGATGTTTTCCCCGCGGGCGGGGATCTGCCAATAATTTTTCAGGCTGATTCCTTTTTTTAACGTGGTATCATAGCTCGCGGTTCCGGACGAGTTGTGGGCCAGAGGCTATGAAACCGAGGAGTCCTTCCATGGACGGCAAGGGGCGATTCCCGCCGACGGACTACTGTTTCCATTCCGGTTTTGGCCACTGGCACGGTGGGTATTTCTCTCCTTATGATGGAGAGGACAAATCGGATTTCAGGAATTTTTACAATTTAGGGCGCGAATACCGGCTCGAAGCTGCGCGAGAACGGGCAAAGGAGATGGCGGTATTTGGGTTGATTGTTCTGACCTCCGCATGGCCAGTGCTGTACATGGTCGTCACGGTGGTGAAGTTGCTTAGCAAAGGGCGGCCGTAACTGTTTGCCTGAAGTCTTAGTTCGGTCTTGGCCAGAGAAATTCGTCGCGATATTCCGGCGTCTGTTCCGGCGCGAAGCCGTGTCGAGTAGTGTTTTCGGTCACCACGCGCGGGACAAGGAAGTTCAGAAGATAATCTTCGCCACCTGCCTTGGTACCGCTGCCGCTCATTTTGAATCCCCCAAAGGGATGACGCCCGACAATCGCGCCGGTGCATGAACGATTGATATAAACATTGCCTGCCTCCAGTTGAGCTTTGACGCGCTCAATGTTGTCCGGGCTTCGCGAGAAAAATCCGCCCGTCAATGCGTAATCGATGCCGTTCGCAACGTCGAGCGCTTCATCGAGATCGCGCACTTTTAACACGCTCAGCACCGGGCCGAAAATTTCTTCTCGCGCGATGCGCATGTTTGGTTTGACGTCCGTAAAAATGCTGGGCGGAATAAAATAACCCTGGGGCGGGAGTTCCTTTGCTTGATAGGCAAGCGTGGCCTCGCTTTTGCCCACCTCGATATAATCCAGAATGCGCCGGTAAGCGGCTTCATCGATCACCGGCCCGACCATGATCCCCGGTTCTTCAGGGTTACCAATGCGCAGACTCGCTGCGGCTGGAATCAAGCGTTCCATCACGCGATCATAATTTTCCTCAAGAAGAATCAGACGCGATAGCGCAGAGCACTTTTGTCCCTGATAACCAAACGCGGAATAGATCGAATAGCCAACTGCTTCCCCAACATCGGCGTCAGAGTCCACGATCATCGCATTTTTGCCACCCATCTCGCAAATGACCCGCTTTAGCTCGCGCTGACCGGATAGAGTGATACCAGCCGACTCCCAAATTTTTAGACCGACTTCACGCGATCCGGTGAACGCGATCAAATCAACGTCTTTGTGGTCGACCAAATGGGCTCCGATCACAGACCCGTGCCCGGACAGAAAATTCAAAACGCCTGGTAGAACGCCCGCTTCCTCGAACACTTGCATAAGCATGGCGCCGCACACGATCGATTGCTCGGACGGTTTCATGATCACGGTGTTACCCGTTACGACTCCAGCCGACGCCATCCCGCAGAGGATGGCGATCGGAAAATTCCACGGCGCAATCACGAACGCGACACCGCGAGGCCAATAGTGGTGGTAGCTTTCCTCGCCGGGAACCCGCTGTGTAAGCTTCGGGCGCCCGAGACGGCGCATCTGGTCCGCGTAAAAGCGGCAAAAATCAATCGCCTCGCGGATATCGGCATCTGCTTCGTTCCATGGTTTGCCTACTTCGAAGACTTCAACCGCCGACAGTTCGTATCGGCGCCGTTCCATGATATCCGCGGCGCGCTCCAGCAACCGCGCCCGCTCTTCGACCAATGTGCGGCTCCACTTGCCAAATGCCTCGCGAGCAGCTTTGACTGCCCGTTCCGCTTCGGGAATTCCCGCTTCCGATCCATAACCGACAATCTCGTCCGGAGCGCTCGGATTCACTGAAGGTGTGAGCTGATCGGTCCACAGCTTTTCGCCGCCGATGACGAGCGGATATTTTTCGCCAAAGCGATTGCGCACTTCCCGCAGTGCGCTGCGCATTTTGTCCTGGCTGTCCTTGTAGACGAAATTCACGAGCGGTGAGTTTCGGTAAACATCGTCCGAAGCAGTGTCAACCAAACCGCTATTTTGACGATGCTGATTTTGCGTAGTGATCGTGGTTTGTGATTTCATCGGGTTCTCTCCATTTAATTTTATTAACTCTCTTGGATCGCGCAGCAATTCTTTCGCCGAGACGTTCTCGGCAAACTTCGCGCGCAGAAATCCTTCATTCGACGTGTTCTCGAGCAGTCGTCGAACCAGATATGCCATGCCGGGAAGCAGTTCGCCGACGGGACAATATTCCCGGACACGATAACCCATTTCGACGAGTGCCCGCTTAATTGGGCCGGCCATGCCGTAGAGCAGCTGAAATTCGAAGCGGCTGTGGTCGATTCCGAAGTCCTCCGCGAGCGCTTGTGCGTGGGCGATGCTGCGAACGTTGTGCGATCCGAAGGCAGCGGTAACTATCGATTCATTTTCTAAAAGTAATCGCGTGAGAGTCTCGAAATTCGCGTCGCTCTGCGGCTTCTGAAAATAAACCGGGCAAGCCCAGCCGTTCTGCAGGGATTTGGTTGTTTCGTAATCCCAGTATGCGCCCTTGACCAGTCGCACGGCGAAGCGCGTGCCTCGTGTGCGGCCCCAGTCGATCAGTTCGCGCAAATCGGCTTCCGAATCGCGCAGATACGCTTGAATAACAATCCCGGCATGTGGCCAATCTTTAAACTCGTTCTCGATCAAAATCGTTTTGAAGAGCTCAAGCGTGGTATTTTTGTGCGCGTAACTTTCCATGTCGAAATTGATAAACGCCCCGAGCTCTCGAGCGCGTCCCAGAAACGGCCTCAGCTTCGGCGCGAGTTGCGCAATAGCGTCGACAGGATCCGCCGGATTCATCTGCGAGTAGAGCGCGGAAAGTTTAACCGACAGATTTACGACTGGAAAAAGCTCCGAATTCTTCCCCAATGGGTCGGTCCAGTTTTTTGTTTCCTGCGCGAGTCTCTCCAGCAAATCCAGGTAACGCGCCGCATATTTATCCGCATCCGTTTCGCTTACGACGGCTTCTCCCAAAAGATCGACCGTAAAGCCAATTTTCTGCGCGCGGCGCTTGCGCAATGTAGCCATCACGTCGTCTGGATTTCTTCCGGCGATAAACTGGCGTGCCATTCCAGAAACGTTCCAGCGCAGGAGTGGCCCGCTCACCCACGGAACAATGCGTGCCAGCCGAACGCCAGCATCAACAAGCGGACCAAAACCGTTATCGGAGAAATATTCATCGAGATGCTCAATAATTTGACTGGAGCCGCGCAGCGAGGGCAAGACATCGACAAACCGAAACAGTTGCACCTTGAACTGCTCGTCGCGCATGGAGAGCGCCATTAATCGCTGATACAATCCCGCCTTGCTGAAAAGCGGCTCTGGATGCTTATCGACCAGTTCGAAGATGCGGCTGCCGCGCCGCTCAATTTCGTTTTGGACGGCCGTCATTTACGAAACTAGTCCGCCGCTGTGCGTTAGGCAAAACAGACCCGGCGGGTTTTCGGCGCGTAAAATATTTTCTTAGGGGACACGCTCACTTGGCCGCCTCTATTCGAAAATAAGAATGAAACTGGTGCACGCGATTTGAAGAGCAAATCGAACGAGATTTGCCTGGCAGAGTTCGGAGGCCCAGGGCTCTGAGCTGTCAGGCAATCTCTTTTGTGTTGATTGATCCGGCGCAAAAACTCGCGTAGCAAACAAGCGAGATGACCGTGGAGCGCCATGAATTTGCGAGCGATAACGTCGCACCGATTTGCCCGGAGGCCTGGGCCGCATTGGAGGAAGCTAATTTGCAGTGCGCGCCATCCTATGGCGAGGACCGCTGGACTGTGCGCGTGTGTGATCGAATCCGTGAAATCTTTGAGACCGACTGCGATGTTTATTTTGTTTTCACCGGCACAGCGGCGAACGCGCTGGCGCTCGCGCAGCTGTGCAAGCCGTTCCAGAGCGTGATTTGTCACCAGCGTTCTCACATTGAGACCGACGAATGCGGCGCGCCTGAATTTTTCACAGGAGGATCAAAACTGCTTTTGGTGGGCGGGGCCAGTGGGAAAATCGACACTGGCCAGGTCAAAGCGCTGCTTACCCGCCCGAACGAGTTGCATTCGCACAAGCCGGCCGCGGTCAGCATTGCCCAAGCGACCGAGTTCGGAACAGTGTATAGGCGCGACGAAATTGCGGCCATCGTCGATTTGGCGCGCGCGCACCAACTGTCCCTCCACATGGACGGCGCCCGTTTCGCCAATGCAATCGCATCGCTTAACTGCGCGCCAAAAGCGATCACGTGGAAGGTTGGAGTTGACGTCCTTTGTTTTGGAGGGACAAAGAATGGAGCGACTGCCGGCGAGTTGGTGATTTTTTTCGATAAGAAAAGTTCACGCGAGTTTGACTATCGAGCGAAACAGGCCGGACAGCTCGGATCGAAGATGCGTTTTCTCGCTGCCCAGTGGCTGGGCCTGTTGAACAGAGACGCCTGGCTACGGAACGCTCAGCATGCAAATCAGACAGCGCGCGGGCTTGCGACTCGTCTCCGAACGGAAGCAGGAATCGAGAGCGTATTTCCAGTGGACGCAAACGCAGTCTTTGTGGCGATGGATGAGCGACTCGCCAGCGGTCTCCACGCTCGCGGCTGGCGTTTTTATAAATTTATTGAGCCCGACGTTTATCGTCTGATGTGTTCGTGGTCAACGACCGAGGAGGAGATCTCAACTCTGGTTGCCGATATTGTGGCGATTAAATGATTGAACAGATTGAGACGGCGGCGCATCTGTAACAGACGAAATGAACATAATGGAACGAGCTTTGCTGATTGCGGCGGTCTTACTTGCTGGATGTGGAACTACCCGCAACGTCGCAGTGACTTCTTACCATGTAACCCGCGACGTTGCCGTCGGCTCGTATCGGGTCGCTACTGCGCCGGTGCATTACGCCCTAAAGGGACGTGGTGAACCAAAGATGGTTGGAACCACAGAGGCAGCGTCATCGGATGTCACGGAGCCCGGTCAACCCGTTTCAACGTCGGAGGTCACGTCGGCGCCCCGGCGCCGCTCGAAGCACCTGGCAGAAAGCAGTCAAAGCTCGGCCAGAACAACTTCGCAGGTGGCTCGCAGCGAAACAACACAGCCAAATCCAAAACCGTCATCTGCGCAGGCTTCATATCCGCAGACGCAATTGCCGACTGCCAAAGCGGTGCCTGACAAGCCTGGGTATGTGTTCAGCCCCTTTGATTCCAGCGGAAGATACGTCGATGTGAGCGGTTACGCGTCCGGAACCAAAGTGAAAGATCCATGGACCGATAAGATTTTTATCGTTCCGTAAGTTGCGGAACGCCCCAGCGGTGGCGTCCCTACCGTTGCCGTACAGTTTGCGGAATGTTACCTACTAGCATGAGAGTGCCATCGCGATTTGCGGCTTGGTGGCTTTTCTGCTGGTTGATTGTTGCCACCGTGCCGCACGGCCTCGGCCAGACGTATCAAGGAAAACAACTCGTCAAAGCGGAACTCCTGGCCGACACGAGCGCGATTGTGCCCGGAAAGGCGTTTACTGTCGGGTTGCTGTTGCGAATGGCTCCAGGCTGGCACACTTACTGGAAATTTTCTGGTGACGCCGGTCTTCCGACAGAACTGAAATGGAAGCTGCCACAGGGCTGGAAAATCGGTGAGATTCAGTGGTCGATTCCATTAAAAACCATCGATCCGGGCGACATTGAGACTTACGGATATGAAAATGAAGTCCTGCTCATGCAGGACATCACGCCACCGCCGAAGATTGACGAGTCATCTGTTAAGCTTTCTGCGGAGGCAAACTGGCTTGTGTGCGAGAAAATCTGCATTCCTGGGGGTGAAACGTTACAGTTGGAGTTGCCGATATCGACAACCAGCCAGCCAGCGAACACGGAGCTCTTTGCGCGTTATCGCCGTTTGTTGCCGCAAAACTGGCCGGGAGCAGACGCGGCGACTACCGAATGGAGTCGAGCTGGATCTGATCTTCGGCTAAAAGTCGCAAGCGTCGCGCTCGCAAATTATCCCGCAGTCGACTTTTTTCCCTTACCGGAGCAGGGCACTGTGGTCGGTCATCCAACGGTCGAGTCACGCAACAAAAATCAAATTCTCTTCCGCATTCCGATTGAATCGTCAGGAAAGAGTGTGTCGGCCATGGCGGGCCTTGTCGTTTTTTCCCAGCAGCCAAACGGCGATGATCGGGCAGCGTGGCAGATTACACCTCCGTCGATTGTTTCGGCGGCTCATCCTGTGCCTGTGCGAGGCATCTTCACTTTTCTACTCTTCGGTTTTCTCGGCGGCATCATCTTGAACCTGATGCCGTGCGTCTTGCCGGTGATCTCGCTGAAGATTTTCGGATTCATTCAACAAGCGGGCCAGAGTCGGCAGAAAATCTTACGGAGCGGCGTCGCTTTTGCACTGGGCATTTTTGCGTGGTTCATCGCGCTTGCGCTGCTGCTGATCGCACTCAAAGCCGCGGGGCGCGACGTAACCTGGGGCGGATTTCAATTTACCAACGCCTATTTCGTTCTCGCGCTGAGCGTGATTGTCCTCGTATTCGCCCTGAATCTCTTCGGTGTGTTCGAAATTTCTTTGCCGCAAAGCATGACGCGCGGCTTGCTTTCGACAACCGAGCGCAAAGACGATCTCGGCTCATTTTTCCAAGGCGTGTTCGCCACAGTGCTGGCCACACCTTGCACTGCACCATTTCTCGGCACCGCGCTAGGGTTCGCGTTTTCACAGTCGCCCGCCATCATTTTGGCGGTGTTCGTGGCAATCGCCGCCGGTATGAGTGCGCCTTATCTGCTTTTGAGCGCTCAACCCGCCTGGCTGCGGTTTCTGCCAAAGCCCGGCTCCTGGATGATGCATGTCAAACAATTCATGGGTTTTCTGCTGCTGGCGACGCTGCTCTTTCTCCTTTACGTGCTCGGCGCCCAGCGCGGTCTGGAAGGAGCGATTTGGGCCAGCTCTTTCCTGCTGGTAATCAGTGTCGCGTGCTGGATAAAAGGCGCGTTTGTTGTGCCAACAGCATCCGCCGCGAAGCGAAGTGTAGCGGTCGTGTTAATGCTCGTGCTCGTGTTCGCGAGTGGCGTTTATTTCATCGGCGACAAATTTTACTCTGCTAGCGTCGCTGCCACCGATTCACGACTTCGAGGCGATTGGCAGGCGTTCGCGCCCGATCGGTTGCAAGCAGAATTGGAACAAGGCCATCCCGTGTTTGTCGATTTCACCGCCGCGTGGTGCCTTACCTGCAAGTTCAACGAGGCCAACGTTCTTGAAAGTCAGGAGGTGCGGGAAGCATTTCAACGTCGCGGCGTCGTGAAACTAAGAGCCGACTGGACCAACGGCGATCCGGTCATCACGAAATTGTTGCAACAATTCGGCCGGCCTGGCGTGCCACTGTACGTGCTTTATCCCGGGAAAAGCGAAGAGCCAATAGTCTTTCCGGAGTTGTTGACCAAAAGCATGGTCCTGGAAAAACTCGACATCGCCGCGCGCAAAGTCGCTTCGCAATAGGCAATGCCTCGGATTTTTGTAAGCACCGGCGTGAATGCGCCGGCGCAGAGAGTACGGGTTATAAAGGCCGGTAAGTTTCTTCGAATGCGAGCTGCGTCACATTTGAAATTCTTCCGGCCACTGCCAATGTCTTACTCGCCTGGAAAATTGAACCATCTCAGAAACTATGTTTTCTAATGAATCTATGAACATGAAAATCACATTAGCCGTTCTTACACCAATGATCGCTACCGCGGCCTTTGCCTTGGAGCCGCCGGCAGTGGGCAGCGCTGCACCGGGTTTTTCGCTACCGGATGCAAAGGGCCAGACGCACTCGCTTTCGCAATACAAGGGTAAATACGTCGTGCTCGAATGGTTTAATCCGGAATGCCCTTTCGTGAAGAAGCATTACGGCAGCGGCAACATGCAAAAGTTACAGGATCAATACACGAGCAAAGGAGTGGTCTGGCTGACCATCGATTCCAACGCGCCCGGTACGGAAGGCAACATCACGCCGGAACAGGCGCAGAAGATCAGTGCATCGTGGAAGACGCATGAGACCGCATTGCTGCTCGATCCGGAAGGCAAAGTCGGTCGCGCTTTTGGCGCCAAAAACACGCCCAACATGGTAATAATTAATCCCGACGGGAAAATCGCCTACGAAGGCGCGATCGACAGCAAAGCGTCGCCAAATCCGGCGGATATTCCGAGTTCTACCAACTATGTTAAGGCGGCGTTAGATGAATCGTTGGCAGGCAAATCTGTCAGCACGCCGCAAACCAAACCATACGGTTGCTCGGTCAAATACAAATCCTCGTAGACCTGTAGCGGGTGTGTAGCCTGCAAAAAGCGTTGTGAGCGGCGGTCGAGCACGACCGCCGCTTTTGTTTACATTTGGCGATCGTGAATATTTCCGGCGAATTCAAAGCATTCGCGACTAGGAACGAAACCCTCCTGGTTCTGTTACTATGTTTCCTTGCTGCTCTTCGCGTATTAATTTTCTCAGCCGCCTTTCCGTTTTTTAGCAACATTGATGAAGACCTGCATTTCGACCTAATCACGCAGTATTCGGAGGGACGTTTGCCGCGCGTCTTCGAGCCGCTCAAGGAGGAGAGTCTCAGCTGGATTGTTCCGTACGCCTCACCGGAAGTTCTTGTTCACTTCAGATCAGTTTCCGTGCGCAAAATTCCCGCCGCCTTTATGGAAGATGTCTGGACCCGGAGTTGAGCCGGAGATTGCGGCGACAAGAGCTGCGTGGAGCAGCGAAATCAATTTCGAATCCTCTCAGCCGCCACTTTATTACATAATTGCGAGTCTTTGGTGGTGGATTGGAAAGCACATCGGACTCGCTGGAATCCAATCCTTGTACTGGATTCGCTTCCTGAATGTTCCGCTAATCGCGATCGTGGTTTGGTTGGGCTACATGGCTGCGCACATAATCGCACCCGAACGCTTGGATTTACATATCGGCGTGCCGCTGCTGCTGGCTTTCATTCCTCAAAATGTGTTTTATGCGATGAACAATGATGTCCTGTCGCCCGTCTGCTTTGGTGCGCTGTTTGTGTGCCTGCTGCAATGGTTGCGAACGAACGCGCCAAGTTTCTTGCTGGGAGCATCCACGGGTTTGACGATCGCAGCCACGTACCTGACAAAGCTCTCGAATTTGCCGCTTATTGCAGTCGCGCTGGTCGTGATCTTTGCAAGATTGTTGCCGATGATCCGGCGGGCGCCGCGCAGTGGCATGATAACGCTTGGAGCAGTTGTGATCTGTGCTGCAATTCCGGTTTGCAGTTGGATGCTATGGACGAAGCATCAGTTTGGTGACGTGACCGGATCAACGGCGAAAATTGCTTTGCTCGGCTGGACACGAAAACCGTTTACGGATTGGTGTCACCATCCGATTTTTACAGTGCAAGGTTTTTGGATTTTCTGGAGAGACCTCGTTGCGAGTTTCTGGCGGGGAGAGGTTAAATGGCACGGACAAATGTTACGTTGGCCTATTGCCGACAGATTCTATGCAATTTCCTCCCTGGCACTGCTTCTCGCGGCAGTGATTGGATTGCGAAAGAACAGCGGCTTTTCCACGTTTCAACGGCAGGCAATTGGAATTGCCGTGTTAAGCTTCATCGTATCTGTTGGATTCATGGCGTTGCTTTCAATCCAGTTCGATTTTGGCAACTGCATTAATCCCTCACGGGCGCATCCCTACTTCACGTCAGGTCGATTG
>WNGP01007613.1_pt1 | contig 12389 bp, 9 predicted proteins | sample 5407671 | NCBI WGS metagenome assembly WNGP01 (sample SAMN13153381, study PRJNA577476) | soil metagenome | isolation source: 40 cm soil or saprolite under Garry oak tree replicate 2 | place: USA:California | collected 2016-06-15 | reverse complement strand
GGACGGCCCGGCCAATCGCGACATCCTCGTCGAAACCGCCGGGGTCCGGGTAGTGGTGGACCCCAAAAGCGCGCTTTATGTCACTGGCAGCGAGTTGGACTATCTGGAGGCGCTGGATGGCGGTTTCAAGGTGAAGAACCCCAACGCCGCCACCAGTTGCTCGTGCGGTGAAAGTTTCAGCGCCTGACCCACGGCGACGGCGCGCCAGCGCGGCGAGCTGCTGGTTTGCAGTTGAGATCTGATGTTTTCGGAAGGCAGAGCAACCTGAGCGGCGCGCACGGAGTGACCCGCCCTACCTTGTATGATTGATTGCTTTGCCCTGTTGGATGAGCGACGCCGGCCCTGGATCGATCCTGACTCGCTCAAACAGAAGTTTCTTGCGCGCTCTGCCGAAGTCCATCCTGACCGGGTTCACTCGGCCAGCACGAAAGAGCAGCGCGCCGCGCAAGGGCGTTACACGGAGCTCAATGGGGCCTACAACTGCCTGCGCGATCCCAAGGAACGGCTGGCACATTTGCTTGAGTTGGAGCGCGGGGCCAAACCGAAGGAGGTGCAGCGCATTCCATCCGGTTTGATGAGTCTGTTTTTGGAAGTCGGCCAGATTTGCCGGGAAGCGGACGCTTTCCTTTCCGAAAAAGCCAAGATCACTTCGCCGCTTCTGAAAGTGCGGATGTTCCAGCGCAGCCAGGATTGGACGGAGAAGCTCCTCGAACTCCAAAAAACACTCTGCTCCAGATACGAGGCTGTTATCGCCCAACTCAAGACCATTGATGCCGATTGGGAGGCCAGCGGATCTACGGATTCCCCAAATCGCAGTGCTAAGCTTGACCGGCTCGAAGAACTAGCCCAACTGTGCAGCTATTTCGCGCGTTGGCGCCAGCACATCCAGGAACGAATCGCGCAGCTTTCTTTTTGATCACGCAAGGAACGCCAGGGGAATAATTGGACGGCAAGACCCGTTTAGGTGTTCTCCGCGACGCCGGAGCTGGACGCGTTTCCACATCGAGGCGAGGCACGCCTCGGCGCCGGTAAGAGACAACTTGTTGACATTGGTGTCCCGAAAATGGACAGGAGCCGGCGGTTTCCAGGTTTCTTTCGTGCACGTTCTGCATTCATTCCGGCGCGCACGGAGTGGCGCGCCCTACCACAGTTGCTGTGTTTGGTAGGGCGCGCCACTCCGTGCGCGCATCTCCTGGGGTACCGTCATCTCCAAGCTGCGCAAGCAGAAACGCATACAACAGATTGGAGCTCTGTGCTACGACCTCAGTTCAGTGGTGTGGATACTTATCCTGAACGCGGACTGGAGCAAATCAGAGGTCTTTTCCCCATCTGGCACATCCCCTGCTGTTACAAGCCATATGCGAACATTGCGAAATCCGAAATGTATGCGGGTTTCGTGTGTCCCCACCGCCTCCGCCATCAGGGTGAAGGCGCAAAGGCCCACCTTAAATCTGCTGGAATGCGTTGCGCCTCCCGCGTAGCGCGCTTCTACTCCTTGGGTTTGGTTTCTGGCGGCCTGCGCGAGCAGGCCGCCAGTTTTTTACGCCCAAGCAGCGTCCTTCGCTCAGTTTCCATGTACTGCCTCAGATTAACCGCCCTGCATTGAGCAGACACGCCGCGTGGGGTTAGAAGGGAGAAGGCGTAAGCCTCCCCCCGATCTGAATCCTGATTCGGGGCACCCACGCTTCTATTCCGGTCGGAAGGCAATGATGCTCAGCGGCGGCAAAGTAAATTTGGCTGAATGACTTTGGTTGTGCGACTTGAGGTCCTCAGCCAGCACCCCGCCCAAATTACCCACGTTGCTGCCTCCGTAGATGGCCGAATCGCTATTGAGCACCTCTCGCCATTTGCCAGGCCGTGGCAAGCCGAGTCGGTGGGAAAAGCGGGGCACAGGAGTCAGGTTCAATATCACGACCAATTCCCTGGGTGGCTCGGCGCTCCGACGGGCAAAGGACACGACACTGTTTTCGTGATCCGAGCAATCGATCCAATAAAAGCCGTCGGTATCGAAGTCAGATTGCCACAGAGCCGGTTCTGCCAGGTAAAGGCGGTTGAGCTCCTCGACGAACCGCTGCAGGCCGCGGTGATACGGTCCGGCTTCGAGCAGCCACCAATCCAGTTGTCCGTTGGCGTCCCATTCGCTGGTTTGGCCGAATTCGCTGCCCATAAAAAGCAAAGGCTTGCCGGGGAACATCCATTGATAGCCCAGCAACGCCCGCAGGTTGGCAAATCTTCGCCAGTCGTCGCCTGGCATGCGTCCGAGCAAGGAACCTTTGCCATGCACAACTTCATCGTGGGAGAGCGGCAGGATGAAATTTTCGTGGTGATGATAAAGCATCGCAAAAGTGAGATCATTCTGATGGTACTTACGATGGGCAGGGTCGCGGTTGAAATAGCCCAGCGTGTCGTGCATCCAGCCCATATTCCACTTGAATGAGAACCCAAGGCCACCCAGATACGGAGGCCGAGTGACCAAGGGCCAGGCAGTTGATTCCTCGGCAATGGTCATCACGCCGGGAAATTCAGTGTGGGTGAGTTGATTGAATTTGCGAACGAAATCGATGGCCTCAAGGTTCTCGCGCCCGCCGTATTGGTTCGGAATCCACTCTCCTTGGCGCCGCGAATAATCCAGATAGAGCATGGAAGCGACGGCATCAACGCGCAGGCCATCAGCGTGAAAGAGGTCGCACCAGAAAAGGGCATTGGCCGTGAGGAAATTGCTGACCTCGTGGCGGCCGAAATTGAAGATGAGGGTGCCCCAATCCTGGTGGGCGCCCTTGCGAGGGTCTTCATGCTCGTAAAGGGCAGTGCCATCGAAACGGGCCAACGCCCAGTCGTCGCGTGGGAAGTGGGCGGGCACCCAATCGAGAATGACGCCAATGCCGGCCTGGTGAAGTGAATTGACGAGAAACTGAAAGTCCTCCGGCGAGCCATAGCGGCTGGAGGGCGCATAGAAGCCGGTGACCTGGTAACCCCAAGAAGGATAAAACGCATGCTCGGCCACGGGCATGAATTCCACGTGGGTGAAGCCCAGTTGTTTGACGTACTTGGCCAGCGGCCCAGCCAACTCCCGATAGTTGAGAGAATGACCCACCGATTTTTTTTGCCAGGAACCGACGTGGAGTTCGTAGATGCTGAGCGGCGCGCGTAACGGGTCGCGCTGCGGCCGTTGCCTCAGCCAGGCTTCGTCCGTCCAGGCGAACTTGCGAATGTTCCAAACAATCGAGGCATTCTTGGGAGGGGTCTCGAAGAAGAATCCGTAGGGATCGGTGTGCAAGCCAATGGCGCCGTGGAGAGATCGAATTTCATATTTGTAATGGGCCCCTTCGCCGACGCCGGGAATAAAAATCTCCCAGACCCCGGAAGAACCGAGGGAGCGCATCTGGTGGCAGCGCCCGTTCCAGCCGTTGAAATCGCCGACGACGCTAATGCGCTGAGCGTTGGGGGCCCAGACGGCGAAGCTGGTGCCGGGCACGCCGTCAATGGTGCGCAACTGCGCGCCGAGTTTGTCGTAAATCCGGCGCTCGTCCCCCTTGCCGAAGAGATACAGATCGGCTTGACCGAGAGTGGGGAGGAAGGAATAGGGATCGCGCGTGCGTCGAAGGGCGCCGGCTTTGTCGGTAACCACCAGGTCGTAAGCATACACACGGTCGGCTTCGGTTGTGGCGCCTTCGAAGACATCGGTTTTCGGTATCCGTTTGAGTTTTATGACCGGCTTGTCCTTTTCGTGGACGGGCTGGAGTTCAACCTTGGCGGCGTCAGGCACAAGCGCCCGCGCGATAAGGCCAGAGCCGTCAGCGAGGGGATGAAGTCCGAGCAGTTGATGAGGCGAACGCTGTCTTGCCTCGACCAAACTGTCAAGTTCGTCCTGGGTCAGTCCCATGGTCCGGACAACATAACAGAGGCGGGGTGAGATGCACCGGAAAAAGCGCGTCCTTCATGAGACTCTCACAGCCGCTAGTGTAGTGTCCCATAAACGACTGGAGTTATTTTATGGCTGAATTCTTTGGCAATTCATCAGCTTACGGAAGAAACGCCAATAAACATAACACCAGCCAATTGCGATACACTACACTAGTAGGTCAGGTTCAGAATCCCTGACCCGGTGGAAAATTGTGGAGCTGTGGTGAAGGAATGTTGGAGTCATGGAGTGATGGAGACTCCAATATTCGGTCTTGGGGTCAAGTCTTCCCTGCTTGCCAACAGCCAGGGAGGCGGTAGTCTTGCCTTACAGCATGCGAAGTTATTGCTTCTGTGTTTCGTTGCTGCTGGCAGGTCTGGCGGCTGCCGCAGAACGCCAGCTTAGTTTCAGCGAACTTCATGAAAACCAAGCCCCGTCTGGGTTTCGCAGCACCGTGACCGCTAGCGGCAAGCCTGGGGATTGGAAAATTATCCTGGATGATGTTCCCCCGCTGTTGGCCCCCCTGACCTCCAAAGCGCCCGCCGTCGCCAAACGGGCTGTGCTGGCCCAACTGGCGCAGGATCCCACAGACGAACACTTCCCATTGTTGATCTTTGAGGAGGAAACCTTCGGCGACTTCACGCTGACGACGCGCTTCAAAACCGTCCGTGGCGCGATGGAACAGATGGCGGGGATAGCGTTCCGAATCCAGAATGAGACCAACTACTATGTGGTCCGCGCCAGTTCCCTGGGCAACACGTTCCGCTTTTACAAAGTTGTCAATGGCCAGCGCGGCACGCTCATTGGCCCCGAATTGCCCATCGCCAAAGGCGTATGGCACGAGCTAAGCATCGAATGCAAAGGCAACCAAATCCGTTGTCAACTCAACGGCAAGGAAGTGATCCCGGCGCTGACGGACAACACGTTTGCCCGTGGCAAAATCGGGTTTTGGACCAAATCCGACTCGGTCAGCTATTTCGCTGACACCAAGATCGTCTATACGCCTCAGGAAGCTGCCGTCCAGGCGCTGTTGCGGGAGCTCTCGAAGAAATATCCGCGGTTGCTAGGCTTGAAGGTCTATGTCTCGGGCAGCGCCCCTCAGACGACCCGTCTGATCGCGAGCAAGGACGAAAAGGAAGTTGGCCAACCCGGCGCGAAAACCGAACAAGCGGTCATCAGTCAGGGAGCAATCTACTACGGCAAAGACAAGGGAGCGATTTCAGTGATCATGCCCTTGCGCGACCGGAACGGAGATACTATTGCTGCTGTGCGTGTAGTGATGAGGCCGTTTACGGGCCAAACTGAGCAGAATGCGATCGTCAGAGCGTCGCCGATTGTGAAAGAAATCCAGAAGCGAATCCAGTCACTCCAGGACCTGATCGAGTAAGCGCCCCGGTAGGAGACTCCAACCACCAGGGGTGGTGCATTGTGCCAAGGAACCCGCAAGGCATCGGAGGTCCGATGGTATGCCTGGTTGGAGCACAGAGTCCCCCGCCCTGCGCAGTTGGCCCCACCACCCATGAAAACTCAAGCCGAACTATGCCTGCATACACTACTATTAATTACTATTATTGAGACAGCGTGCCTGAAAGCAGGACGGTTTATGCCAAACAGGTGAGCGAACGCGTGCCAGTTCCATGAGCCGACCGTCCCCCTGGTTCGCAGCAGGCTGCCTGACCTTCGTTGTCCGAAAATTTCGAGCGTACCTACGCAGCCACCGAGTCTGCCACCGATCACAGACTTCCCGCGCGGGCCGCCGATGGGCGTAAGGAGGGAAACCAATCCGGCGCTGGCCACTCTCACTTTTGAGAGATGCATGTCGAATTTTTTGCAACTTTTGTGGGGCCACATTCTTTTTTCAGCGCGGTGCGGTGTTGGGCGAGGTTTATGCTCTCTCGGACCTATGAAGCAGGCTGTATTTATTGAACGAGACGGTGTGCTCAACGAAGTCCGGGTTGAGCGCCAGAACCAGGTCAGCCCCTTGACGCTTGAAGAATTCAAGCTCAACAAGGAGGCGGTGCCGCTGGTGAAAAAGCTCAAGACCGCCGGTCTAGTCGTCGTTGCCACGACTAATCAACCCGGCTTGTCGCGCGGCTATCAGTCCCGCCGCGAGTTGGACCGGATGCATGATTTGTTGCGCCGCACCTTTCCGTTGGATGATTTATTGGTCTGTCCCCATGATGAGACGGATCGTTGCCCCTGCCGCAAACCCAAACCCGGATTGCTCGTCGAAGCCGCTTTCACCTGGCATTTGGACCTGGATCGCTCGTTCGTGATCAGCGACAAGTGGCAGGATGCCGAAGCGGCCCGGACTGCGGGCTGCACGTCGTTGCTGCTGCAGTCGCCTTGGGTGCGCACGGTGCACCGTGACTTCGTGCTGCCTGACTTGGAGGCCATCGTCACGAAAATCCTGGCCTTGAAAAGCACCAGGCGCATGATGGCAGCGTGAAGAGATTCGTGCTCGGTAATTGGGCAGCGGGTCCCCGATCACAAATCACTAATCACCCGTCACCGATCTAAAAAGTAAAGCCGAGCGAGGAGCGGATTTGCAGATCGTTGTTGGGCACCGACTGCGCCGGTTGAGTGTCGTAAAGGTCCACCACCGTCAGGTTCAACGAAACGTGCTGCCAAATGCCGTAGCTGACCGTGGATTCAAAGCGGGCGCGATATTCGCTCAGGTCCACTTGCGGGAAGAACTCGAACTTCTCCGAAAAGGTAAATTGCTTGTTGAGCTTCCAGGTGACGTCCTCAGCCAGCCGATAAAAAACCCTCTCCGACGTGGTGTTGTCGGAGCGGTACTGGGCCTGATAGTTGAGGCCGCTTTCGGCGTTGGCCACAAAGTTACTCAGGGTGAACACATGGTAGCCTACACCCGGGCCGGCTTCATAATGCAAATCGATCCTGCGGATTTCGTCGTAACCGACCCCGACCGAATTGTAGGCGAACCATTTTTCCTTGCCGATGTCGAAGTCAGCTTTGTCGCTGGCATCCATCCGGTTGGCCGAAAGAACGCCTCCGGTCTTACCGTAATCAACACCGTAATCGAAGATGTCTCGGAAGAATTGTTTGGGGTTGGTGGGATACGGCAACTCGTACACCAGTTTGAATCGGCCATAGTAATTCTCGCGGTCCACGGCCCCAAGCAGAAAGTCCGCCCCCAGTTTGAGTTCACCTTTCCAATGCTTGGGCTTGGGCTTGGGTGGCGGAGCGACCGCTACCAGTGCGGGCGTGCCTGCTTTGGCCGAGGGCACGATGTTGGTCACTGCGCCTTGCGCAGCCGTGGGCGGCGGAGCCGGTTTGGGCGCGGGCGTTTCCTGCGGCGCTTTCTCGCGGCGTGCGATTTGAGCGAGCGGCACCGCTAACTCCTTGACCCAGGTGGTGGTAATGACAACACGATTGGTGTCCTCCAAAACCACGGTCCCGGCTATGCGATCGCCGTTCTTCAAGAACAAGATAACGGTCTCGGCCCTGATTACACCCAGCGTGGCAAAAAAGAGCAACGCCAAGGGCCAAGGCGCAAGGCGCAAAGCGCAAAGCGGCAGGCGCCAGGCGCCAGGCGCAAGGGGCCTAGCGCTTTGCGCTTCGCGCTTAGCGCTCCAAAGGCTTGGACGTTTTGGCATCGTTTGGTTGGGTTGCGAGGCCCAGAGCAGGCAAGTCAGTTGCAGTCATCCGGCGTACCCCGCCAGCCACAGAGAAAGTTCCCGCAGCATCCACTTGCAGCCTTGGCCGCGAGTTGAGGAAATCGTAGGTTCGACGCGCAAGGACGTTGCCATCCGGACTGAAAATAGTATAATTGAAGGAATGCGGCCCGTTAGCAAAGAGGACGTGCAAGTTGCTCAGCTTGTCCACTTGCGCCTCCGGCCGGCTGAAGGAGAGCATGCGTCCGATGGGAAAGACCCGAAACACTTTTGCCCCGGAAGCGTCTGTCACTCGGAGATAAAGCCGAAGCTCTCCCTTGAGGTAATTGGCTTGCTGCAAGATGTATCTTCGGACTTCGGGAGCGGCATTGGTCGCCCCGGCAGGCTCGGGCACCCCGAACTCCTGCTCCCAGAGCTTGGCGCCCTGGATGATATCGAAACCTTTAGGCGGGCTGGTGACCCGGTGGTCCCAATCTTTGATGCGGACGGTTGCCAAGACCGTATAGTGCCCGGGCACACCTAAAGAAAAGTACGGGGCAAGGTCCACCCGCTTGGTCGCCATCTTGGAAGAATCCAACACAAACTCACCGGCTACCGGTACTTCGCCTGTCTTGGCGGCAACCATGCCATCAAGGGACTCGACGGAGAAGGTGAGCCAATCCTGCTCCTTGCCCAGGCGGAGTGTCTGGCCGGCACGGTTGATGATCCGCACTGCCGCCGGCACCGATTCGCCCGGCAAGAACTGGTCCTGCTCCTGGAGGATCTCCACCGTCACCTGCGCCGATGCCGCCGACAGCGAGGAGACCAACAGACCGAGCCATAAACCAAATTCTTTCATTAGACCACTTTAAAGAGGTTCAACACAGTGGCAAGCCACAAAAACCGACGTAGCATTCCGTGGGTTTATTCAAGAGCAGCAGCACGGCGCATGGCGCCGGTGCGGTGTCCAGAAGTCAGACCTGCGCCTCTCCGCATGACGGTAGTCGTCTTGTCCTCGTAATCGAGCTTCTGCGGGTGTTTTCGATTACGCGGACGATTGCGATTAGGACGATGAGGGGGAGGATGATTTTGGGTCATCAATCCTGCGCGAGGTTGATTGCAGCAATGCCAATCGCCTGCACACGGCGTGAAAAACTGCGGAGGGTGGGAGCGCGCGCAAACATTCCAACGGTTTGACGTAAGTGCAATAGGGCTTGAGGCAGGGCACGCAGGGCAGGTCCAGTTGGAGGCAGTGCCCGATCTGGGCGTAAGGTCCGGTGCGGTGTGGCGACGTGGGACCAAAGAGCGAGACCACCGGCTTGGCCAGCGCCGCAGCAACATGCATCGGGCCGGTATCGTTGGTTGTGGCCGGTCCTCTTGTCCGCCAAGAATTGCGAACCGCAAATCCGCCTCGGCCGCAGCCAGGCAGCGCGTCAGCTCAGCGAAACAGTCAACCGGCCAGCGTTTGTTGAGCCAGCGCGCGCCGGGTTGGAGGATAATCCAGCGCCCATTGCCGACCGGCCACTTCTGCCGCACCGCTTCCGCCACCTTGGCGCGCGCCGGCAGCCATTCGAAATTCCAATCCACCGGCACGCCCAAAAACGGCAGCAATGCCAGATACCAGTCCACCGCGTGTGCGTGTAAAGAAGGGCGCCGCACGGCTACGTCGTAATAGCCCCTGGCGCCTTCGCGGGGTTCGTCCAAGCCGATGGTCAGTGAGCCGTTGGCGAGCCAGGCGAAGGTGCCGCTGCGCGCCAGGCTCTGCAGATCGATGACCCAATCAAAGGATTGGGCTCGCATCCACCGGATGCCGCGCCAGATCTCCAGCCAGTGCCTTGGCGCGGCCCACCGCTGCCGATCAAAGCGAATGATGCCACTCAGATCGGCGTCGTCCTCCAACAACGACGCCAGGTTTGAGTCAATCCACCAATAAATCTCGCTGGCAGGAAGATTCCGTTTGATCAACCGCAGCACCGGCAGCGCTTGTACGACGTCACCGAGCGAGCTGGGTTTAAGAATCAGGACTTTCATCGGAGCGTGGAGCGTGGAGCGTCGGAGCGTCCTCGGCGCTCTGACGCTCCACGCTCCACGCTCCAACGCTCTGACGCTCTACGCTCCACGCCACCCCCGCTCACCGGCCGAGGGCCAGGCGCTCGGCCAGGCGGGGGGGCAGACCGGCCTTCCGGATTTTCTCCTGCGCGGCAGCGATATCATAATCCAGGCGCCTCAGTTCGATAGTGCCTTCTTCCACGTCGTAAACCACATAGGCGGCCTTGGGGTTATTGTCTCGCGGCTGGCCGATGGCGCCAACGTTGACGAAATATTTCTTGCCCGGCTCGACCTTGAATTTGGAATACGTGCCGCCCCGCACCATGGTGTCACGGATGAAGGCCACCGGCACATGCGTGTGGCCGAAGAAACAAACCGCCGTGTTCTGATAGGTAAAGCTGGCTGCTGCCGCCAGCTTGTCAAACACATAACCCCACCGTTGCGGGCCGTCGAGGGTGGCGTGGACAATAGTAAAGCTGGTCACCATGCGCACGTATTTCAGCTCCCGCAACCACAGGCGGTCCTCCGCGCCAAGTTGTTTGCGCGTCCAGCTCACCGCCTCGGCGGCTGCGGGATTGAACCCGGTCAGCGGCTCGTCTGAGGAGCAGTATTCGTCGTGATTTCCTTTGACCACCGGTATGTTCATGCTGCGGACGATCTCAAGGCACTCCTTGGGGTTGGCATTATAGCCGACAACGTCGCCCAGGCAGGCATGATGAGTGCAATTCTGCTGCTTGATGTCCTCCAAAACGACCTGAAACGCCTCCAGGTTGGCGTGGATGTCCGCTATGATGGCAAACTTCATGTAGCTTCTTATACGATCTCAAACCCGCGAAATTCGTTCTTGGTGTCGTTCCAACTCACCTGCTCATTGCGGATAAAATGACCCAATCCGCACTCTCGAATCGCCTGCCCGAATGCTTCCAGCTCGGCTTGGGCGCCTTCGGCAACTAATTCGACCCGGCCATCGAGCAAATTGCGCACCGTGCCCACTACCTCGAAGCCACTGGCCACCGATTTTGCTGTGTAGCGGAACCCGACGCCTTGCACGCGGCCCGAGTAAAGAATTTGCATTCGCCTGCGATTCCGCGCACTCACCGCTGCCAATGTGCCACAATCGGCCTGCTCCGGGGAGACAATTCACGCTGCCCCCGCTTTTGACTGCACAGATAAAGCCATAATCGGGCCGTGGCGCGCAATGCTTTTTGTTACCCTTCTGTGGGCAAGCCATCCCACTACGGCTTGCGTCTTTGAGCGCGCCGTTTGGCTTCGAGCAACCGGCTGGTCGTGGTTGCCGGAGGCGGCGTCTCTGCTATTCCAACTGGCTCGCTCACGGGCGGCTCGGCTTCCCCCAATGCAATGGTGGCCGATTCGGTTCCCGGCATCTGCACAACGGCGGGCTTCTCCGGCCGAAACAACTCCGGCCTGGGTTCGAGCGGCAGGGCCGTCTGCTTCGAGCGCACAATCTCCCGGCGCGCCAAAAGCGCCGCCAAAGATTCGTCTGCCGCCTGCGGACGCGGGACCCCGCGCCAGAACAAGAGCCAGCGCCGCAAGCTTTGGGTGGCCCGCAGCCATTCCTCGCGGTCCAGTTGAATGCGCCGCACGCCTACGTCAATGGTGAACAGCATGACGGCGAATTTAAGCAACGACTCCCACAGCTCGCGTGGCTGAAAAGTCTTCTGCCGGTCATGCAAGAACGGGTTCACCGCTGGATTGCCCGGATCGAGCATCCTGCCGCTGCCGCTCTCGGCAATGCGCCGCAACAGATTGAGGTTCGGCTCCGATGCGGTGAACTCCGGCGAATAATTGACGCTGGCTCCGACGACTTGCGAGCCGCGCACCTGGCCATCTTTCATTTCCGTCAGATTCAGCAAATAAGCGCCAACCTCCTTGGTCGGAAACCGCGCTTCATAGTGGCCCGGTCCGGACTGCTCCACCCGCACGGTCTGCTGTTCGCCCTTTGGACTGACGACGATGGCCTGCAGGTTGACAAAATTACGATAGTTCCCTTGCTCGTCGAGCGCCTCAACATTGATCAAGCCTTCGCCCTTATCAACCGTCACCTCGGTCGTGAAGTCGGCATTTTCCAATCGGCGCAAACTCCATTGTCCAATTTGCGACCAAAATTGCTTGTACTTGTCCCAGTTCAACCAAATTTTTGCCCACCGCGCTTTGGCGTCTGAAGTGAAGGCCACCGCCCGGCCCAAGCCGTATTGCCAGTGGGCCAGCAGCGGATCGCCCTTGTCGGTCCACAGGGGGGTTTCTGCGCGGGGCTTGGGCGTCGTCGCAACGTAGCCCAGCAACGACGGATACTCGCCGGCGCCAATGCCCCGGATGACTTCGCTGGCGGCCCGCAGTTGCGGTTTGAACGGCTCTTCGTAGATGGCCGACTTCAGAATCACGGCAGTTTCTTTGATGAAAATCTGCGGCAGATCGTTGGGGGATGTGACATTGTAAAAGCGGCCTTTGCCCTGGTCGGCTATGGAAATCATCGTGTCCGGCCCGGAGTGACCGGCGATGAGCACCGTGCTTACGGTGATGCGATCGCCAACGATGTCCTGCATTAGCGCCGCCGACGGCGCGCCGGGATCGCCATCGCTGAACACGATGATGTGTTTGAGGTTGGCGGTGGATTTTTTGAGCGAGTCGTGGGCCATTTCCAGGATGTGCTGAAAACTTCCCAGGTCGCCTTGGTTCATGCCGGCGATTTGCTGAGCCAGGTCTTTTTTGTTCTGCACCTTCTGCAGCGGAAACAGCCAGCGCTCCAGACCGTCCCACAGCAGGACCCCCATTTCGTCGCTGGGGCCGAGCGCGGCCAAAAC
>WNGP01003952.1_pt1 | contig 12389 bp, 10 predicted proteins | sample 5407671 | NCBI WGS metagenome assembly WNGP01 (sample SAMN13153381, study PRJNA577476) | soil metagenome | isolation source: 40 cm soil or saprolite under Garry oak tree replicate 2 | place: USA:California | collected 2016-06-15 | reverse complement strand
CCGCCCGCGCACTCATGAGCCTGGCGCAAGGATTGGTGGGTGGCTTTGCGCTGCCGGGGGCCCTATGACGAGCCCCATCATCCGTGACCCGACTGGGGGGGGCTTCGTCGTCGAGCTGGAGAAATTCTCCGGCCCACTCGACCTGCTGCTCCATCTGATCCAGGAAGACGAGGTCGACATCACCGATCTGCCGATCGCGAAGATCGCGGACCAATTCCTATCGGTGATCAACGAGCTCGGACTGAATCAGGCGGCGGATTATCTCGAGATGGCGGCGCGTCTGCTGCGCATCAAGGCGCAGATGCTGCTGCCGCGGCATCTGGGCGACGACGAATGGGAAGATCCGCGCGCCGAGCTGGTGCGCCGGCTGCTCGAGTATCAGCAGATTCGCGAGCTCGTGGACTGGCTGGGTCAGGCCGCCGCCCGGCGCGCCGAGCAGTTCGGGCGCGGCTTCGCTCCCGAGCCCGCGGCCGCGTCGCCCGCCGCCGTGCCCCTCGTGATCGAGCTGAACGACCTGCTCGCGGCGGCGGAACGGGTGATCGCGCTCATCCCCGAGCCGATGCTGCACCGCGTCGTGCCCCGGCCGCTCGATGTGGAGGGCGCCACGGCGCGGATCCAGGCGCTGCTCGCCGAGCGCGAGCAGCTCGAGTGGCTCGACGTGGTCGGCGAACGGCCTGCCGTCGTGGACGTGCTCTCCACCTTCATCGCCCTGCTGGAGCTCGCCAAGCGCGGGTCGCTCAAGCTCCGGCAGCCCGGACCCTTCGAGCCGATCCTGATCCAGCGTGAGCCCCCTCGCCCGGCTGCTTGAGGCCGCGCTGTTCGCGGCGTCCCGCCCGCTCACAGTCGAGGATCTGCTGACCCTCGACCCGCAGGCGGGGGAGACGGCCGTCCGCACCGCTCTCCGCGAGATCCGCGAGGCGTACGCCGCGGAGGACCACGGCGTGGAGCTGATCGAGATCGCGCAGGGGTGGCAGTTCCTCACGCGGCGCGAGTACGCCGAAGCGATCGAACGTGCTCAGTTCGCGCTCCGCCCGCGCCGGCTCAGCCCTGCGGCGCTGGAGACGCTCGCCATCATCGCCTACCGCCAGCCGGTGGGGCGGGTCGAGGTGGACGAGATCCGGGGCGTCGACTCGGGCGCGGTGATCGACAAACTCGCGGAACGGGGACTGGTGGAGGTGGTGACCCGGGGCGAAGGCCTCGGCCGGCCGCTCTTGTACGGTACGACGCCGCAGTTCGTCGAGATCCTCGGGCTCAAAGACTTGGACGAGCTGCCGCGGTTGGAAGAGCTGTCGGTGGCGCTGCGCCCCCCCGCCCCCCCCGCCGCCGAGCCGGAATGACGCTGATGCGCCTGCAGCGCGCCCTGGCGCGCGCAGGCGTGACGTCGCGCCGCAAAGCCGAGGACTTGATCCGTGCCGGCCGCGTGCGCGTGGACGGTGCCGTGGCTACGCTCGGCGCGAGCGTCGACCCGGCGCGGCAGCGCGTGACGGTGGACGGGCGGACGGTGCGCCCGGCGCCCGTCGCCTGGCTGGCGCTCAACAAGCCCGTGGGCTACGTGGTGAGCCGGAGCGACCCCGAGGGGCGGCGGACCGTCTACGACCTTCTCCCCGAGGTTCCCGGGCTCACGTACGTTGGACGGCTGGACGTGATGACCTCGGGGCTGCTGCTCCTGACGACGGACGGGGCGGCGGCGAACCGGCTGATGCACCCGCGGTACGCGGTGCCGCGGACGTACTGGTTGCGCGCGCACGGGCTCGGCGTGGCGGAGCTGCGGGCCGCGCTGGCGCGCCCCCCCGCGATCGACGGCCGTCCCGTGCGGGTGCTCGACGCGCGGGTGCGGCCCGCCGGACCGAGCGTCGAGGTAGAGCTCACGCTCGCGGAGGGCCGGCAGCGCATCGTGCGGCGGCTGGCCGACGCGCTGGGGCTGAAGGTCGAGTGGCTCCACCGCGTGGCGTATGGACCGGTGCGTCTGGGGCGACTCGCCGAGGGCAAGCACCGGCGGCTCTCTGCGCAAGAGGTCGAGGCCATCGAGCGACTCCATGGAACTGCGTGATCGGACGGCGATGATCTTGGGCGGGAGCGGGCTGGTCGGGCACGCGGTGGCCCGCCGGCTGCTCGCGGCTGCGCCCCGGCGCATCGTGCTCGTGGCGCTGTTCGAGGAGGAGGTGAAAGCCACCGCGGAGGCGCTGGAGCCGTATCGCGGCCGCGCCGCCATCGAGGTCGAGTGGGGCAACGTCTTCGTGTCTGCGGCGCTGGCGCGGCTCGAGCACGGCGCCCTCGTCGCCAACGCCGAGCACCGCGCTGTGCTGCTGCGTGACGCGTTGGGCGAGCTGACCGACGACGTGCTGCACCGCAGCTTCCTCTATCAGCTGCTCATGAAGTACCGCCCCGACGCGGTCGTGGACAGCATCAACACCGCGACCGCGTTCGCCTATCAGGACGTCGTGAAGAGCGCGCAGGAGCTGCTGGCGCTCGCGGGCGCGGGGACGCTTGATCGCGCGGCCGTCGAGCGGCACGTGCTGCTGCTCACCACGCCACAGCTGATCCGGCACGTGCAAATCCTCGTCGAGGCGCTGCGGCGGGCCGAGACCAAGGCGTACGTGAAAGTCGGCACCAGCGGCACGGGCGGCATGGGCTTCAACATCCCGTACACCCACTCCGAGGAGCGGCCCAGCGGCACGCTGCTCGCCAAGTCGGCGGTGGCGGGGGCACAGTCGTTGTTGCTGTTTCTGCTGGGACGCACGCCGGGCTTGCCGGCGACGGTCGAGATCAAGCCGACCGCCACGATCGGGTGGCGCGAGATCGGGTTCGGGCCGATCCGGAGCAAGGGCAAGGCGATCCCCCTCGTGGACTGCCCCGAGCCGGTCCCGGTATCGCAGGCCTTCCGCCCCGACGCGCAGCCGTGGTGTGATCTGGGGAGACCGCTCGAGGGCGTGTTCATCGACGTGGGGGAGAACGGGTTGTTCGCCCGCGACGAGTTCGAGACGGTCACGGCGCTCGGCCAGATGGAGTTCATCACCCCGGAGGAGATCGCCGAGTATGTGCTGATGGAGCTCGAGGGTCGCCCCACCGGCCGCGACGTCGTCGCCGCGCTCGACGCCGCGACGGCCGGCCCGACCTACCGGGCGGGCGTGCTGCGGGCGCACGCCATCGAGCAGCTGCGGGCGCTCGAGCGCCAGACCAAGAGCCGCAGCGTCGCCTACGAGATGCTGGGACCGCCCCGTCTCACCAAGTTGCTGTGGGAGGCGCACCTGTGCGCCTTGCTGCGCCCCAGCGTGCGGGCGCTCGCCCGGTCCAACGCGCAGGAGCTGGCGACCGAGGCCCACGCCTTGGTGACGCGCGACGCAGCGCTGCGCAGCCATATTTTGTCGGTCGGAATCCCCATCCTCGCGCCCGACGGGGAGGCCGTGTACCGCGGCCGCCAGGTCGTCGTGGCGGACGACGGGGCCGACCCGCGCGCGGCGGCGCCGCGGGGGTGGGTGGATCTGCGCCCCGAGCAGTTCGGGATGTGGGTCAAGCGTGCGCGCGAGATCGTGGCGCAGGCGGAGCGGCGCCCCAGCCGCGCCGCGGAGTCGGGCTCGGGCGTCGACTGGACGGCGCTCGCTGCCGACGACGCGATCGAGCCGGCCCGGTTCGCCACCTGGGTGTTCCGCTACGAGGACCGGGGGGAACGCATCAAGCGTTGAGCTCATGGCTCTCGACACCGCAGGGGTCGACCGCGCGCTCGGCGCGATCGGGACGACGTTCCGCCTGACGCGGCTCTACCCGCCCAGTCACCCGGCGGTGGCGGAAGCGCTGCGCCAGATCGCCGAGACGCTGCCCACCCTCGCGGCGCTCGGCATCGTCGAATGGAAGGTGGGCGTCACGGGACTGCACTGGCAGGGCCAGCATCTGCTGCCGCGCAACACCCAGATCGCGGAACTGGCGGGTCTGTTGTACGCGCGCGGCGTGCGCGCGGTGACGCTCAATCCCGGCATGACCCCGGATCAGGTGCTGGCGCTGTTCCGGGTCGCGTTCGGCAGCATCCCGCCCGACGATGCCGCGCTGGGGCGCGTCACGCTGAGCCTGGGGCGCCGCTCTGCGGTGCGGCTCGAGCGGCTGCCCACACCGACCCCGGGGCACGACGTCCCGGCGGTGCCGGACACGGCGCTCCCGGCCGCGAAAACGCCGCCGGTCGCGTCCGTTCCCGAGGCGGCAGCGGCGAAGCGGGGGAGCCAGGTCTTCCGGCCCGACGTGCTTCCCCCCGATGTCGAGGCGCACCGAGCGATCGGGGTGCTCAAGGCGGCGGCGACGCCGGAGGAGCAGCAAGCGGCGATCCAGACGCTCAACGCGCTCGCCCCCGGCCTGCTCGAGCGGCGCGACGTCACGACGGTGGCGGAGGCGATCGCGACCTTGGACCGGCTGCTCCCGAACGCCACGGATCCGGCGCTGGTCGAGGCGATCGACCAGGTAGCGGTCGCGCTCTCGGACCGCGCGCTGGTCGAGCGCATGGTGCAGCGGCTCGGCGAGCCGCGCGTGCCGCCCGAGGAGCGGGAAGCGCTGGTCGCGGCCGTGGGCGCGCTCGCGGGGCTGTCCTTGACGCTGGTGCTCGAGGCGTTCGTCGGCACGCCGCTCGATCGGCGGGCGCCGTACCGCGCGGTGGTCCGGCGGGCGGCCGACCGGGCGGTCGAGCCGCTCCAGGGTCGGCTGGCGGACAAGGACCCGTATCTGGTCGCCGCGGCGGCGGAGTTCCTGGGGCTCACCGGAAGCCCGCAGGCCGTGCCGCTGCTCGTCCCGCTCACGCATCATCGCTCCGAGTTCGTGCGGGAGGCGGCGCTGATCGGGCTCGCGGAGGCAGGGGGCCGGGAAGTGTCCCGGCCGGCGATGCCCGCCCTGAAAGACGAGAGCGTGGCGGTGCGGATGGCGGCCGCGCGGGCAGTCGCCGCGGGGGGGGACCCGGCGTCGTCCACGGTGTTGATCCGCCGGCTGGACCAGGAGCCCGACGAAGGGGTACAGGCGGAGTTGTTGCGGGCCATCGGCCGCCTTGGCGCCAAGGAGGCGCTCGAGGTGCTCGCCCGGCACGCCGAGCCGGGGGGGAGGGTGAATCGACGCGGCCCGACGGTGCGCGCGGCGGCGGTGGAGGGGCTGCGCCACATCGCACGCCCCGAGGCACGGGGCCTCTTGGAACTCTACAGCAAGGACAAGGAGCCGGCGGTGCGCAAAGCGGCGGAGGCGGCGCTGAAATGACGACGCGCGCGGTGAAGTCGAGCGACGCGGCGCTCGCGCAAACGATGACCCGCGAGGTCGCGAAGCGGGTCGTCGGGCAGGAGCTGATGGTCGAGCGCCTGCTCGTGGGGCTGCTCACGGGCGGGCACATTCTCCTCGAGGGCGTCCCCGGCCTCGCGAAGACCCTGGCGGTGCGCACCGTGGCGGAGTGCCTGCGGATCGCGTTCTCGCGGATCCAGTTCACGCCGGACCTGCTCCCGGCGGACGTGATCGGCACGATGGTGTTCGACCAGCGCTCGCAGGAGTTCTACCCGAAGAAGGGGCCGCTCTTCGCCAACCTGGTGCTCGCCGACGAGATCAACCGCGCGCCCGCCAAGGTGCAGTCGGCGCTGCTCGAGGCGATGCAGGAGAAGCAGGTCACGATCGGCGGGGAGACGTTCTACCTGGGCGAGCCCTTCCTGGTGCTCGCGACGCAGAACCCCATCGAGCAGGAGGGCACGTACCCGCTGCCGGAGGCCCAGCTCGACCGCTTCATGCTCAAGGTCCGCGTGGACTACCCGACGCGTGACGCCGAGAAGGAGATCGTGGCCCGCATGGCGTCGGGCCGGCCGATCGAGGTGCAGCGCATCGCCGACGCCGACGACATCCTGGCCGCGCGGAGCGCCATCGCCGAACTGTTCATGGACCAGAAGGTCGTGGACTACATCGTGGACGTGGTGCGCGGCACGCGCGAGCCGCAGGCGATCGGGCTGCCCGAGCTGAAGCCCCTCATCGCGTTCGGCGCGAGTCCTCGGGCGTCGATCTACCTCGCGCAGGCGGCTCGGGCCCACGCCTTCCTGCGCGGCCGCGCCTACGTCGTGCCGGAGGACGTGAAGGGCATGGCCTTCGACGTGCTGCGGCACCGCGTGCTCCTCACCTTCGAGGCGGAGGCCGAGGACATGGACCCCGACGGGGTGATCGCGAAGATCCTGGAGGCCGTGGACGTGCCGTGAGGTACGAGGGACGCGAGCGCCGGGGCGCCGCGCCGTCCCCGGTCCGGGCGCGCCGCCGGACAGTCACTGCCGAGGTCCTCCGGCAGGTCAAGGGGATCGAGCTCCGCACCAGGGCTCTCGTCAACACCCTCTTCACGGGGGACTATCGCTCCGTGTTCCGCGGCCAGGGCATCGAGTTCGCGGAGGTGCGGGCCTACCAGCAGGGGGATGACTTCCGCGCGATCGACTGGAACGTCTCGGCCCGGATGGGGCATCCGTTCGTGAAGACGTTCCACGAAGAGCGCGAGATCACCCTGCTGCTCGTGGTGGATCAGTCGGGCTCGTGCCAGTTCGGGCGCCCCTATACGAAGGCGGGCCTCGCGGTCGAAGTGGCCGCGGTGCTCGCGCTCGCCGCCGCGCGCCATAACGACCGGGTGGGGGCCCTCACGTTCGCGGACAAGGTCGAGTTCGTGGTGCGACCGAAGAAGGGGCGGCCCCACGCGCTGCGCGTCATCCGGGATCTCGTGGCGTTCGTGCCCCGCGGCCAGGGAACCAACCTGGGCGAAGCACTCCATTACGCGACCAAGCTGCTGCGGCATCACGCGATCGTCGTCGTCCTGTCCGACTTCCGGGCGGAGGGCTGGGAGGAGCCGCTGCGGCGGCTCGCCGCCGACCACGACGTCGTCGCGATCACGATCGACGACCCCCGCGAGGTACAGCTCCCGGACGCGGGCTGGGTGGACCTGGAGGATGCGGAAACCGGCCAGCGCGTGCTGCTCGACACGAGCCACAGCCCCACGCGCACGCGGGTCCGGGTCGCCGCCGAGCGGCAGATGCAGCTCCGCACTCGCAAACTGATCCAGGCGGGCGTGGACCGGGTCGCCCTCCAGACCAGTGTGCCGTACGCCCCGCTGCTGCGGCGCGCCTTCGCCGAGCGGGCGCGACGGCTCAAGCGATGAAAGCACGTTGCACGGCGGCACGACGCCACGTGGCACGAGCCGTCCTCGGCGTCGTGGCGTCGTGGCGTCTTGCGACCGGGCAAGGGAGCGGCTGGGTGGCGACGCCCTCGAGCCCCACCGTCGGCGACACCATCTGGCTCGAGCGCACGATCACGGTCCCGGCGGGGTGGCGGGTCCGGGCCGGGAAGCTCGAGCTGGCTGCGGACGTCGAGCCGCTCGGCGATCCCGCGGTGCTGCGGAGTCCGACCGGCTGGGTGGTGCGCTACCCCGTGGTGGCGTGGTCGCCGGGCCCGCACCGGCTCGAGCTGCCCCCGATCTGGCGGCTGGGCCCGGACGGGCGGGCCGACTCGACCACGGGCGGTGCCGCAACCCTGAGCGTCGCCAGCGTCCTGCCGGACACGCTGCGGCGGCCGGAGCCCAAGGGCCTGATCGGCCCGCTGCGGCTCGAGCGTCGCAACCCGCTGCCGCCGCTCGTCGCCGCGGTCCTCGCTGCCGGCGTGGTCGTGGCCGGGATCGCGTGGCGCCGCCGCTCGCCCCGGGAGGTGGCCGCCCCACCTCCAGTTCCACTGGAACCTGAGGTCCCCGATGCCCGCTGGCTTGCCGCGGGGGAGCCGAAAGCGGTGGCCGCGCGCGCGATCTGGCGGCTCCGGGCGGCGCTCGCCGGTGCCGTCTCCGCGGCGCACCCGGCGCTCAGCACCGCCGAGTGTCTGGCGGCGGTGGAGCGGGCGCGGCCCGACATGCCGCTCCGGGAGCTGCGGGACCTACTGGAGCAGCTCGACCGCGTGGCGTTCGCCTCCGCCCACGGCACCGACGTCGCCGGGCTCGCTACGATGGCCCGCCGGCTGGCGCGGGAGATCGGGGGGCGCAGGAGCGTGTCGTGAGCTTCGCGCGGCCGCTCCTGCTGCTCGCCCTCGGCGCGCTGCCGCTGTGGTGGTGGTTGCGCGCCCGCCGGCTCGGGGGCTTGCGGGGCACCCGCATGAGCGACGTGCGACCCTCCGCGGGAGCGGGGGAGCGGCTATGGGTCGCCCGGCTACCGGTCACGCTGCGGAGCGCGTGTCTGGGCGCCTGGATCGTCGCCGCGGCGGGGCCACGCGTCGGGGCGGCGCGCAGCGAGACGCGCAGCGAGGGGATCTCGATCGTCCTGTGCGTGGACTTGTCGAGCAGCATGCTCGCTGAGGACTTCGCACCCGCGAACCGGATCGACGTGGCGAAGCAGACGGCGATCGAGTTCGTGCGGGCCCGCAGCTCGGACCGGATCGGGCTCGTCGCCTTCGCCGCGCAGGCGCTCACGCAGGTCCCGCTCACCACCGACTATGCCGTGCTCGAGCAGGGCATCCGCGGTCTGAAGATCGGGATGCTCGAGGACGGGACGGCCATCGGCACGGGGATCGCCACCGCGGCGAACCGACTGCGTCGCGCGCCGGGGAAGAGCAAGGTGATCGTGCTGCTCACCGACGGCGTCAACAACCGCGGCACCGTCGATCCGCGCACCGCGGCTCAGGCGGCCGAGGCGTTCGGCATCCGGATCTATACGATCGGCGTGGGGACGCGGGGCCAGGCTCCGGTCCCGATGGGGCAGGGGCTCGAGGGGCTGCGCTACCAGATGATGCCGGTCGAGATCGACGAGCCGTTGCTGACCGAGATCGCCTCCACGAGCGGCGGCCGCTACTTCCGCGCCACCGACACGGAATCGCTGCGCCACATCTTCGAGGAGATCAATCGGCTGGAGAAGTCGAGCGTGGAGCAGGTGGTGTACCGCCGCTTCGACGAAGCGTACCGCGTGCCGCTCGCGCTCGGGCTCGTCGCCCTGGCGCTCGAGATCGTCCTGTCCGCGACGTTCGCGGTGCGGGTGCCCTGATGAGTTTCGACGCCCCCGTGGTGCTGGCGCTTGCGCCCCTGATCGGTGGGGCGGTGTGGTTCGCGGCGGCGTGGGCGCTGCGGGCGCGCATCCGGCGGGCCGGCCTGTGGTCGGAGGAAACCGTGCGCCGGGCCCTCGCGGCCGGACGCCTCGGCCCCACCGCGCTCTCGATCGCGGCCTTCCTGGGCGTCGTCGCGCTGGCAGGACCGCGCTGGGGCGAGGAGCGGATCGTGGCAGAGACCCGAGGCCTGTCGCTCGTCGTCGCCGTGGACATCTCCCGCTCGATGCTCGCCGAGGATGCGAGCCCGAGCCGCCTGGGGCGCGCGCTGCGCGAGGCGCGCCGCCTGGTCCAGGACTTGGAGGGCGACCGCCTGGGCCTGGTGGCCTTCGCGGGCTCGAGCTACATCCTGTCGCCCCTCTCGATCGACGGCTCGGCGATCACGCTCTACCTCGACGCGCTCGATCCCGACGTGGCATCGGAGGGCGGGACCGGGCTCGCGTCGGCGCTGCGCCAGAGCGGGGAGCTGCTGCGCGCGGGCTCCGCCCTGGCGGATCGCGTCCTGGTCATGTTCACCGACGGCGAGGCGCACGATACCCTCCCCGCGGTCGTCGCGCAGGCGCAGCGACTCCAGTCCCTCGGGATCCACCTGATCCTGGTGGCGGAGGGCGGCCGCACGCCGGCGCGCATCCCGGTGCGCGACGAGCGCGGCGCGCTCGTCGGGTGGCAGAAGGACGACGCCGGTGCGGTGATCGCAACGTCGCGCCGCGACGACGTCCTCGGGGCGGTGGCGGACGCCGCGCAGGGCACGCTCGTCGCCGCGGACCTCCCCGACCAGGCGGGTGCCGTGCGCGACCTCGTCGCATCCTACAAGCGCGCCCGCGCCAGCGAGGCGCGCGCCGAGCGCGGCCGACCGCGCGCCTGGCTGCCCCTCATGCTGGCGGTGACGCTGCTCGTGGTCCAGGCCGCTTCGCGCCGGACCGCGGCGCTGATCGGGCTGGCCTTGCTGACCCTCGGGACGCCGCGCGCGGGGGGGGCCCAGCAGGCGCGGCGCCCCCGCTCGCCCGCGGAGCGAGCCTGGGACCGCCGCGATCTGGCACAGGCCCGCGACGCCTACGTCGCCGAGATCCCGCGCCGCGGCCAGGACGACACGGCGTGGTACAACGCTGGCAGCGCGGCCCTCGCCGCCGGGGACGCCGAGACGGCGCAGGCCGACCTAGGACACGCCGCCGCCTCGCTCGACCCCGAGCTCCGCTTTCGGGCGTTGTACGATCTCGGGGTCCTGGGGCTGCGCGAGGCCGTAACCGACAGCGCCAACCGCGATGCGCACCTGGCCGATGCCGAGCGCGCCTATCGGGAGGCCCTGCTGCTCCAGCCGCACAGTTTCCCCGCGAAGTGGAACCTCGAGCTCGCGGTGCGCCGCCGCGGGGGGAGCAGCAGTCAGAACAACCCACCGCCCGCGGGGGGCGGAGGAGGTGGTGGGGCACCGCAGGGCGGTAGCGGGGCGGGGGGCAGCGCCGCCCGGGGTGGCGGCGGGGCTGAAGGCGGCTTGAGCCAGTCCCAGGCGGATCAGATCCTGCGCTCGATCGGTCAGGAGGAACTGAACACGCGGCGCGACCGCACGGGTCACATGCGGCGGGCGGTCGAGCCGGGGGTGAAGGACTGGTGATCGCGGCGCTGGGGCTCTTGGCCGCGCTGCAAGGGGCGCCGCCGGACGTCACGGCGCGCGTGGACCGCGCGCGGCTCACGGCCGGTGAGGAGCTGCGCCTCACCGTGCGCGCCCGCAGCCGCACCGCCGAGCCCGTGACCGTGGTGCTTCCGGCCCTCACCGGCTTCGCGATCACCGGCTCGCGCGAGGTCACCGAGGTGACGATCGAAGGGCTCGGCGCTCCGGTCCGCACGACGACGCGCGAGCTCGCGCTCCGGGCCCAGCGTCCCGGCACGCTTGTGATCGGTCCGGTGCGGGTGCGGCAGGGCGGGCACGAGGTGGCGACCGCGCCGATCACGGTGACGGTGGATAGCGCCGCGGTGGGACTCGCTACCGCGCTTTCTCCCATCGCGCGCGGCCTGCTCGACGCCGCACCGCCGCCCGCGCGCAACGACCAGGTGGCGGTCACGGTGATCGTCCCGGGCGACTCCGTGCTGGTGGGGCAGCAGGTGGACGTGATCGCCGCGGCGTGGTTTCCGCGAGAGGTGCGCGAGCGCCTGCGCCGCGCGCCCATCCTGACGATGCAGACGCCCGAAGGCGTGTGGGCGTACCCGGGGGCGGCGCCGACGGCCGTGGCCGCGTCGCGCCTGGTGCGCGGCCGCTGGATGGACCTGTTCGTCGCTCATCAAGCCGTCTTCCCGCTCACGCGGGGCCTGATCGTGATTCCACCGGCCGTGGTCGACTATGCCGTTCCGGTCAGCTTCTCCTTCTTCAGCCGCGAGGACCGCTACTCGCTCCGGAGCGATACGGTGTCGTTGACGGCGCTGCCGCTCCCCGCGTCAGGGCGGGCCGCGGGAAGAGACCAGCGCGTCGCAGCGCAGGGACTGACGCTCGACCTCGTGATCGATCCGGCGAACGGCCGGGTCGGCGAGCCGATCGACGTGACGGCGCGGCTCTCGGGGGTGGGCAACGTGGCGCTCTGGCCCGAGCCCGGAATCCGCTGGCCTGCGGGCTTCCGCGCGTACGCCGGCGAGACGGGCATGCGGGTGGAGCCGCGCGACGGCCGGATCGCGGGGACGAAGACCTTTCACTATCTGGTTGTCCCCGACTCCACCGGCTCGTTTCTGCTGCCCGAGATCCGTTACCCGTACTACGACATGGCCGCGGGCGCGTATGGCGCCGCGACCGCCGCGCCCCGCGCGCTGGCGGTCGCGCCCGGTACGGAGCCGCGCGCGGCGCGCGCGCTGCCACCCCTGATGCCCGGCACGGCGGAGGTGTGGAGCGACGCCCTGGCGCGCGATCTCGCGCCGTGGGGCTGGCTGGCGCTGCTTGTCGGGCCGCCGCTCGTCGCTTGGCTGTGGCGGCGCCGCGCCGCGCGCGAGGTCGCCGCCGACGACGAGCTGTCTCAGGATGGGGGCGCCGGGAGCGACGGCAGGGGAGGACCGGCGCGGCCCGGCAGGCTGGGGCGGCTGGAGCGGGAGTTCCACGGCGTGCTGGCGAGCCACGTCCCCGACGCGCGGGCACGCGATGGGGATGGGTTGGCGCGGGCGCTGCGCGCGGCGGGGGTCGAGAGCGCGGTGGCGGATCACGTCATGCGGTTGCGCGACCGGCTGCGGGCGGCGCGCTACGGCCCGCGTGGCCTGGGCGACGCGGCAGAGCTCGGCGCCGAGCTGGCGCAGGTGCTGCGGGTGCTGGGCGCCGAACCGGCGGGCCGGCGCCGCCGCGTCGCCTGGCGAGGGGGTGGAACGGCGGC
>WNGP01006423.1_pt1 | contig 12390 bp, 9 predicted proteins | sample 5407671 | NCBI WGS metagenome assembly WNGP01 (sample SAMN13153381, study PRJNA577476) | soil metagenome | isolation source: 40 cm soil or saprolite under Garry oak tree replicate 2 | place: USA:California | collected 2016-06-15 | reverse complement strand
GTCACCGCCGCGGCTCCGCACTCAGCCGCTGCAGGGCGGCTCGGGCCTCCCGCACGTAAGGCTGCAGTTCCTCGTCGGCCGACCTCCATGCGTCCGCAACGTAAGCATACTCGCGAACCGCATCGGCGCGCCGGCCGACACGTTCCGCGACACGAGCGCGCTCAAGGTGCCACAGACCATCTCCTGACGACCAATAGAGCGGGCCCGACAACGGACGGTCCATGGCGGCCACCGCGTCGTTGAGCCTCCCAGCGGCGAGAAGCAAATGAACCGTCGTCAGTCGATCGAGGATGCATAACGGAAACGTGCAAACGCTGTCTGGCAGCGCTAAGAATCCAGCGAGCGCTGCGGCGGTGTCTCCGCGCGCCAAGGCGAGATACGCGTGTGCTAGCGCTGCGCTGTAGAGTGCGTGCCGCTCGACTCTGAACCGACCCTTCGAAGCCTGGACGATTTGATCCATTCGCCGCTGCAAGGACCGCAACGATACCGTATCCCGCCGAGCAGCCCACCAATCGGCCCCGACGTACACCGCAAAGAAAGAGGCCCAACTAAGAGAGTGCGAGTGCGAGTGCGAGTGCGAGCGCGCGCTTAGGAGGGGGCTAAACAACGCGCCAGTGCTGTCCTTCGAAGCACCGACCAGCCGCAGATATGGGGCCAAAGCAAAAAGGAGAGCAGGTCCGCCAACTGCGTATGCCTCACGCAGATGCCCACGCTGAGCGAGCGCGAGCGCCAAGAAAAACTGCTTCGACGAGGAGTCCTCCCACTCGGCATTGCTCGTCGGAACGCGAGCAGCGAACGCGCGTGCTAATTGAACATAGGTCTCCGCCGAATCGCGCCATGCGAGAAGAATGTTGAGGGCGCTCAAGAGTTCGTATGGCGAGGCCGCGGCCAACCACTGCTCGCGCTGTTCGCGGGAGGCGTCAGAAACGAGCAGCCTGTAGCTGAGCTCGACCCCGCTCGCCTCTGGGTCGCGACGGACGAGAGAGCCCGCGTGCGCGAGATACGCGGTGAGATATCGCCGCGCCTCGGCGGGCCCCGCCTGCCACAGTGCGAGCTGTGCCGTGTGGAAGTAGCCCGGCATGAACGAGGAGTCGAGAGCGATCGCCCGGCCGAACGCCTCCAGCGCATGCTCAGTGATGTTGCGACCGCCCAACGGCCAGTGTGCACGCGCTTCGCCGAGCTCGTACCAAACCTCGGGGTCCTCCGGATACAACCGCGATGCCCCCTCGAGCGTCGTGAAGAGACGGTTACGACGCTCCCACCAAACGGGCTCCGGCGGATCCTGGTACAGGGCCTCGAACAGCGACTCAGACGCGACCAGCAGGCTCTCCCGGGGCGCCAATCCGTGGTTCAACCTGCCGGCCCGCAGCAGGTACACGCGTGCCAGCGAGTCACCCGACAAGGTGCTCCACTCCGTGACTTGTCCCAGTCGCCTCCAGCCCAGGCAGAAGGAGCTGTCCAGCTCGACGGACCGCTGGTAGGAGGCTATGGCAGAGTCGGTCTGCCCCTGCCGATAGAACCGCTCTCCCTCCAGGAAGGCTTTGAGCGCCGGGAGCGAGCTCGAGCCGAGCGCGGCTCGCCGCACCGCGGTAACGGGGCGCGTACGAGCCAGCTCGCTCAGGAGGCGAACCGTGACGGAATCGACGAGCCGGTCCATGCGCGTGGCGGAGCCTCTCAGCTCTATCTCGCCCACGGGCTTCCGTGCGTCGGCGTCGAACAAGGTAGCCGTCAACTGCACCGAGTCGGCGCCGCTGCCCATAAGGGTTCCGAATACAGTCAGTCGCGCTCCGGTGCGCCGTGCCATCTCCGTCGCCGACGCGGCATCTGGCGTTCCGCTCCAGCGGCGGAGCACGACCGACGGCGGCACCGTCCGCAGCGCACCCGCGCCGTCGAGTTGGTGGGACAGCAGATCCACCATCCCCTCCCGCCAGAGGTCGAGCTTCGGGTCGAGCACTGCGAACGGCGCAACGGCGATGAGGTTCGCGTCCAGCGCCGGACCCGCTCCCGCACGCCACTGCAGCACCGTCACCACCAACGCCGCGGTGGCGGTCGTGATGGCGCCAGCCAGGAGGATCCGGCGACGCGAGAACCACGGGCGAACCGACGGCGCGGTTGACGCCGTCAGCGCCTCGGCGAACTGCGCTGCGCTAACAAACCGGTCCGCCGGCGCCTTCGCCAACGCTTTGGACACGGCCCCATCGATGGCCGGCGGGATCGTGTCCCGCAGCCGCCGCACCGACGGCACCGGGTCGGTGAGCTGCTTCGCAATCACGCTCCGAGCATTCGCGCCGGTGTAGGGCGGCTCGCCAGCCAACATCTCGTACAGCATGCATCCGAGACTGTAGATGTCGCTCCGGCCATCGAGCCGTTCACTCTCCGTCGCCTGCTCCGGGCTCATATAGCCCGGCGTCCCGATGGCGATCCCAGTCTCGGTCAGCGTACCGGCGGCAGCTGCCGTGATCGCCCGCGCGATCCCGAAGTCCGCCACCACCGCCTCGCCCCCCGACAGCAGGATGTTCTCCGGTTTGATGTCGCGGTGCACCACGTCGTGGCCGTGGGCGTGGCTGAGCGCGCTCGTCACGTCGCGGGTGATGCGCAGGGCGTCGATGGTTGAGCCGAGCCGCAGTGTCGATCTCGCGGAGGAACCGCTCCGGGCCAAGCGCCGCGGCCAGCTCGGGCCTCAGCACCTTGATGGCGACTTTGCGATGGTGCTTCAGGTCCTGGGCGAGGTAGACCGTCGCCATACCGCCGCGACCGAGTTCACGCTCGATCGTGTAGCGGTCGGCAAGCGCGGCTTGCAGTCGGGCGAACAGGTCAGCCAATGAGGCTCGCGTGCGGGGACAACTCCATCATAGGGTGCGGCCCCGGGCGGGGCCAGAGGACCCCGCTGCTACGCTCCGAGCTGATTGATCGCGTTCTGCGCGGCCTCAATCAGGGTTTGCCCGTTCGCCGCCGATAGGATCCCAGCCCTTTACGTACGTCTGCACGTGCTGGATGAAAGCTTCCAGAGGGTTCACCGCACCCTTCCTTGTTTCCTGCGTTGATCTGACGCGAGACGGCCTCAAGCCCCGCAACCGCGCCGGGCCTAGACCCTGATTCAGCGTCCCGTTGGCGACGAATCGACGCAGGCCTGGAACGCCACCAACCAGTTAAGGGCCTAGTTGGCTTCCTTGTCGCAAGAACGCTCTAGGTCCGGAGCGGCTCGGCGTGAGTTAGCGCTTGGCCACCGGCCTTCGATTGCTTAGGGCCGAGTCGGAAGTGTTTGCCGTAGTGTTTGCCGGTCAGTCCATGCCAATGCCCTCAAATGCGGTAAGCGAGTGCCGGTGCCGGAGAACAAAACGAGGGGTCCACACGGGACCCCTCGTCTTTTCAGTCCGCTGCTCTACCAACTGAGCTACCTGGCCAGACCGGGCCGCTGAACAACGTAGCGGGCTCGGGCACGCTGTGCCGCAAACTGTGCCGGTCCATTGTGCGGATGGGTGCACATGGTGTAGCTCGGTGCGGAAACCTGCAAAAAAAACTGCGGCCCGGCATAGCGGGGCCGAGTTTGGAGACCGCTGGTCTACACTCGCTTTGGAGACCGCTGCTCTACGCTCCGCGTCGCGGACCGATCGCCGACGCCACAGCTCACGAGCGCTGCTTGCGCGGTGACGGTTTCGGTGACGGTTTCGGGGCCGACTTGTCGCCTCTCGGCCGCGCCACTGGCGGAGACTCCGCTCCTGTTTTACCCTCAGTTCCACTGTCTGCGGTAGGCGCGCCCGGCTCGCTCAGGCTACGGGTCGGGGGTTCGAGTCCCTCCTCGGGAGCTTTCCAACCCTCAGCGCCCCAATCGCTGCAGAAGCGGTCGCCTACGAGGTTGGGTACGCGAGCGCTCCTGATGAGTGGTCAGGAGAGAATCTGATCTACGAGAGAGGCGCCAGCTTTTTGCAAACGTTTCACGACTAGGTGAAGTGTCGATACCAAGCGGTGCGGTGCGCGGATTGGTCATCCGCAGCGCGGCGCTAACCTTCTCTACCTGCTGTGATTGAAAGGTGCTTTGCCGGAATGTTTGTCGCAGGAACTAGCTGCCCCCGTGCCGACCCCTGTACGCGCATCAGGCGGTCGAGTCCCGGGTCCTGCACCTTACTGGATCGTGTCCCCCCGCGAGACCCCGTAGATGTTGTGGTCGATGCCGTTCAACAGCTCCTGTAAGAAGTCGAGCCCACTCTGCTCGGCCCGATGGCGTCACTTGTAGCCCGTCACCCGGCTAATCCCGTAGAGCGCGCAGAGCTCAGTAAACGTCACAAGGCGCTGCCGCGCATCCCGGACAAACTGCCACCGTTCGGTCATCACATTCACCTGCCTCCAAGACATCGGGCACCTCCTGGTGCCTTAGTTTGGCGCAAGCGATGTACCGGGACTACTTCGTTAGCGATCTCCCCGGCCGTTCAGCAGTCACCCGCGCCGAGTTTGGGATAGTGGTGGTTGTAGGAGCAGCCTGAACATCAGCGCGTGAGTGATCAAGAGGAGCGGAACAATCACTGTGAGAAGAAAGAACCCCGCACCCAAGGACCCAGGGGACAAACCTACTCCGAAGAGGCCCTGATAGAACCCATATAGCAAATCGACCGCGCCCCAGACGTTGAAGAGCCAGACGACGACAAGGCCCCAGGAGGTCGCGAGCACGGCCAGCGCTAGGAGCGCGAGGATCGTTGCGCCGAGGTCGCCGTAGGCCGCTGGACGGGCGAAGGCGGCTGGCAAGTCCGGCCCTACAACTCCGGGCACGAGGAAGGCGAGGCCTACGAAGCGGAAGGCGTGAAGCGTCAGCAGGGAGCGCAGCGCATCGCGCTTGGGAAGGATGCGCAGCTTCGGCCAGAGGTAGCGGGCCGTAACCACCCCCCAGGCGGCAAAGCTGAATGCAACACCGATGCCAAAGAGGGCTAACGTATCCATAGTGGCTCCTTGAGCTTCTGCTCATGGCGAGCGACGAGCGTGACGCGTGTGCCGGACCCGGGGGCGAGCAGGCGCGCGACGGCCAGGCCGATACCCTCACTGCCGCCGGTGATCAGAACGTTGGTCATACAGCCCGATCTCCTTCGCTTGTGGTTGGCTACGCGGCCGCAGCGGCCGCAATCCGCGGCGCCAGGAGCTTGTACATCACCGGTGTCACGATCCGCGCCAGCAATGTCGACGATACCAGACCTCCGATGATCACCCACGCGAGCGGCGCGTATAGGCCGCTGCCCTGGACCGCGATCGGCAGCAGGCCACCGATGGCGGTCAGGCTCGTCAGGACGATGGGCAGGAACCGCACCTCGCCGGCTTTGCGAATGGCGTCCTCCAAGCCCATGCCCTCGGCGCGCAGCCGGTTGGTCAGGTCGACGAGCAGGATCGACGTCTTGATCTCGATCCCGATCAGCGCCACGAACCCGATCGTCGCCGCAAAGGACAGCGTCTGCCCGGCGAACAGCAGCGCCAGCACGCCGCCGGCCATGCCGAGCGGAATGACCGACGCCACGATCAACGTGGAGCGGAAGGTGCCAAACTCCAGCACGAGGATGGCGAGAATCGCGAACGTGGCGACGATGATCGCCCCGCCCATGTCGCCGAAGCTGTTCTGGCGGCTCTCGATCTCGCCCGCCGGCACGATGCGATACCCGGCCGGCAGGGCGACGCCCGCCAGTTGGCCGAGCACCCGGCGCGTCACACGGTCGGTGTTGTATCCCGCGCGCACGTTGGCGGTCACCGTGACGCTACGGGTGCGATTGTACCGCTGGATCTCCGACACGGCGCGCTCGAACGTGATGTCCGCCACCTGCGACAGGGGCGTCAGCGCGCCGGTCGTGGCGCTGCTCACGTAGACGCGTTCGAGCTCAGCGGGACTGGCGCGGCCCGCGCGGGCCAGATGCACCACGATGGGCCGCGCGTCGCCAGCACCCTCGCGCAGTTGGCCGGCTTCCAGACCCGCTAGGCCGAGGCGCACCGTCCGATCGATCTCCACCGTTGGCACGCCGAGCAGGCCGGCCTTGGCGCGGTCGATCGCCACCCGCAGATCGGTGCGCGCCAGCCGCACCGGGTTGGTCACGAATTCCGTGCCCGGCGTCGCCTGCAGGACGCGTTCGACCCGCGCCGCGAGCGCCCGCAGCGAGTCGAGCGCGGGACCCTCGATCCGCATTGCGATGGGTGCGTCGATCGGCGGGCCGTTCTCGAATTCGCGCAATGCGATCTCGGCGCCCGCGTAGCGCGCCAGCTCCCCGCGCAGCGAGTCGAGCAGCGGGGGCGTGGTCGCGTGGTCGTACTTATCCAGCAGCACGAACAGCTGGCCGATCCGCGGGTCGTCGGTGCGCGACGTCACGTTGTAGTAGACGCGGGGGTTGTCGTGGCCCACGGAGGTGTAGATCGCCTTGACGCCGGGCGTGCGGCCGAGCACGCGCTCGGCGAACCGCGCGGCCGAATCCGTCGCGGCGATACTCGCCCCTTCCGGTGCCGTGACGTCGACGTGGAATTGCGGCGTCTCGGCCTTCGGAAACAGCGAGAAGCCCACCACCGGCACCAGCGCGAAGCACGCGACGACGAATGCCGCCGCCAGCCCCAGCGTCCGCCATGGCCGCCGCAACGCGCGGTCGAGCAGCGGCGCGTACGTCGCGTGAATGCCACGGTCGAACGCCCGCAAGACGCGGTTGCCCTCGGGTCCCTCCTCCTTCGTGAGGAACAGGCTCGAGAGCCAGGGGATGATCGTGAGCGAGGCGAAGAGCGACGCCAGCACCGCGAAGACCACCGCGACCGGTAACGAGCGGATATACTGCCCCGGTCCGCCCGGGAGGAACATCAGGGGGACGAAGGCGAACACCAGCGTCGCAGTGGCGCCCAGCACGGCGACCCAGATCTGTCGCGTGGCGAGAATCGCGGCCTCGGTCCTTGAGTGGCCCGCCCGCCGGAATCGCGTGATGTTCTCGACCACCACGATCGAGTCGTCCACCAGCAGCCCGAGCGCGATCACCATCCCGACGATCGTGAGCTGGTTGAGCGTGAACCCGGTCCAGGCCAGCGCCGTCACGCCCATAGCGAGGGACAGCGGAATCGAGATCATCACGACCAGCGCGGCGCGCGGCCCGAGCGGCAGCAGCGTCAGCAGCACGAGACCGAGCGCGATGACGAAGTCTTCGCCCAGGCGCCCGAGCCGGTGGGAGACGTTGGCGGCCTGATCGAACCCACGTGCCAGCGTGACGCCGGGCGGCAGGGCCTTTTCGAATTGATCGAGTGCCGCGTAAATACGATTTCGCACTGCCTGAACGGTGGTGCCCTTCCGCTGGGTCACGGTGACGAACACCGCCCGGCGCCCATTGAAGCGCGCTCGATAGGTGGAGTCGCCCGAGCCCCACTCGACGCGCGCCACGTCGCCGATGTGTACTAGGCGGCCGTTGCCACCGCGGACCACCGTCGCGCGCACCTGGTCGAGCGTCTCGTAGCTGCCCGACGAGCGCACGCTGAAGCTGCGGCCGCCCACGTCGGCGCTGCCGCCGGGAATGTCCGCGCTCTCGCTGCCGATGGCGCCGAGCACCTGCGCCACTGGTAGACGCAGCGCCGCGAGGCGGCCCAGGTCGAGCGCCACATCGACCTGTCGTTGCGGCGCTCCCCAGCGCTCGGCCGTCCGCACGCCGGGCACGGCGCTCAGCCGGTCCTCGAGATCTTGGCCCAGCGAATCGAGCACATGGTAGGATGCCAGGGGCGACACCAGCGCCACCTGCACGACCGCGACATCCAGCGTGCTCGCCTTGTGGATTTCGAGGCGGGCGACCTCGGCCGGCAGGCTCGGGCGCATCGCGTTCACTTCACGCACCACGTCATCGTATTTCTTGTCGGCGTCCTGGTTCGGCTCGAACTCGATCTGCACGCTGGCGACGCCCGGACGAATGTGACTGTTGATGCTGCGCACATCGTCCAGGCCGTGCAGTGTGTCCTCGAGCTGCTTCACCACCAGGCGCTCCAGGTCGCTGGCGGACGCACCCGGGTACACCGCGACGATCGTGAATGTCGGGAAATCGATCGGCGGGTCTTCGCCCCGGGAGATCGTCAGCAGCGACGTGAGGCCCAGCGCCGCCAGCATGGCGAACAGCACGACCGTGAACTGCCAGTTCTTGACGGAGAACTCGGTGAGTTTCATGGCCGCACCCGCACCGCAGCGCCGTCGTCCAAATACGCCGCGCCGTCCGTGACCACGCTGCGCACGCCTGCAAGGCCCGCCACGACGGCCACGCGGTCGCCGTCGAGGAAGCCGATCGTGACCGCCCGCCGCTCGGCGCGCTTTCCATCGGCCGAGAGGACGAACACCGTGCCGCGCGAGCCGTCGGCCTCCAGTACCGCGTCGACCGGCACCACGAACATCGGTTGCGCGGCCCGCGGCCGGATCTCTACCTGTCCTACTAGCCCGGTGGCGAGGCCCGCCGCGCCGCGCAGCGCCATTTCCACGCGATAGGTCCCGGTCGCCGGGTCGGCCGCGGCGGCGATCTCCGTCACGCTGCCTTGCAGCACGAGATCCGGCAGCGCATCGAACCGCACGACGGTGGCGTCGCCGCGCCGCACCCGCACGACGTCCCGGTCCGCGAGCGCCGCCCGCACCACGACGCCGCGCGACCGGCTGCCGAGCGTCAGCACCGCCGTCCCGGCCTGGATCAACTGGCCCGGCTCCGCGTTGCGGCGCAGGATCACGCCCGCCGCCGGCGCCACGATCACCGCATATCGGCGGTTGAATGCGACCGCCTGCAGCTCCGCCGCCGCCACGTCCCGGCCGGTCTCGGCGTTCTGGACTTGCTCGAGTGTCGCCACACTGTCGGCAAACAGTCGCCGCGCCCGCGCCAGATCGCGCTCGGCTTTCTCGGCGGCGCTGCGCGCGCGCGTGACGCCCGCATCGATCTCGCTCAGTTCGAGCGCGGCGAGCGTGTCACCAGCCGTCACGGTTTTCCCCTCGTCCACCCACATCCGACCCACCACGCCGCCGACCTTGAAGCTCAACGGCACTTCTTCCTTGGGGCCGAGCAGGCCCGTCGCGGTCACGGGACGAGCGATGCGCTCCACAGCGACGGGCGCCAACCGGACAGCGACCGCGTCCCGGGTGGCCGCCGTCTCGGCGCGACCGCGGCTGCAGGCAGCGAGCGCCAATGACAACAGGAGAGTGAAGTAGGTGCGGTTCATGTCTGGTGCTCTCTTTCTTTCTAGAGATCGAGGTTGCGCAGGGCGGCGGCGCGCTCGAGATCGACGTAGTGGAGGACGTAGCCGTAAACCGTGACGGCGCGGTTCAACTCCGCGGCGGTGAGCGCGGTCCGGGCATCGACCAGCTCGATGGGGCTGGCGACGCCTTCCTCGTAGCGCCGGCGGACCAGGTCGAAGGTGCGGCGCGCCGCCTCCAAACGATCGTCCGCTGTGGCGATGGCATCGTGAGCCACGACGGCCGCGTCGTAGGCGTTGCGCACTTCAAGGGCGATCCGCTCTTCGAGATCGGTGCGGAGCGTCTGCGCCCGCTCGACCTCGAGACCCGCGGCCGCGCGGCGAGCCGCGTCGCGGCCGCCGTCGAAGAGGTTCCAAGACACCACCAGTGACGCGACCCAGTAGTCCTGGCCGGTCCGGAACGAGACGTCCCGGCCCTGGAAACCGTAGTCCACGCCGAGCGAAATGCTCGGCAGGAACGCGGCGGTCGCCGCCTGCACGCCCGCCTCGCCGGTGCGAATCCCCGCGTCCACTTGCTGCAGCTCCTCGCGATTACCCAGGGCGTGCGCCACGGCGCTATCGGCGTCGATCGCGAGCGGCAGGACGAGGGTGCTGTCGGGGATGGAGTCCATCGGGGCGTCGAGCGGACGCCGCAAGATCTGATTCACGACCCGCGCGGCGGCAGTGTGGCGTTGGCGCGCTTCGGCGAGCCGCTGCTCGATCTCGCTGCGGTCGGCCCGCGCACGAAATACCGCTTCCGGCGTCGCCCGGCCGGCGGCCAGCAGCCGCTCCGCCACCCGCTCGTTCCTCTGCACGAGTTCGAGCGACGCCGCGTAGATCTCGACGGCGCGGCGCGCGCTCGCTGCCGTCACGTAGGCCGTCTGCACGCCCGCCGCGAGCCGGCGCGCCGCTGCCCGGAGCGCGAACCGCTGGCCGTCGTAGCGGCTCCGCGCCGCGGCATAGTTCGCCATGATCCCCGCGTTGAACAGCGGTTGGCGCAGCTCGAGATGCGAGTCGTGCCGCTGCGGCAGCGTGATGTCGAGGTTCGTGGGAAAGCGGTTCTGACCCAGCAGGCCATTGAGCGCGGCGTACGCCGGGTTCACGAAGTCGCCGATGTTGGGCACGCCCTCGAGGCGCGAATAGCGCGAAGCGAGGCCCAGGGAAGGGAAGAAGAGCCCGCGGGCGTCGCGCACGTCGGCCGCTGCGCGGCGCTCGGCCACGCGCTCGGCGGCGAGCCCGAGGTTGGCCCGCACGGCCGCGGTGACCAGGCCGCCCAGGGGGTCGGGCTGCTGTGCAGTCCCTGCCGGCGCAGTGACGGCAAGGAGCGCCAGCGTGATCGTTAGAATCCGACGTACTCGAAGCACTGTTGCACTCCCATCGAGGTTGAGCCGTGCTGCTAGAACACTGTCAGAATACCTAACACTGTTAAGTAACACTCAAAAAAAATCATGAGTTCCCGCGCCGCAGCAGGCCGTTGAACATCACGTCGTGCAGCCGGGTGGCAGTGGCCTGGATGTCGCGCCACTGGACCCAATCATCGTGCTCCTTGGCGATGCGCAGCGACACGAGCCCGTGCCTCGAGGACCAGAGGATCTGGGCGACCTCGTGCGGATCCTGCAGTTCGGGGCGGAACCGTCCGCTCGCGATGGCTTGCTCACAGGTTTGCACCAGGAAGGCGTAGGCGTCCTGGCTGGGGTCGCCCTGCGCGATCCCGTGCTTGGCGTCGTTGACGCGCGGGTGCGGCGTCATGAACATGAGCCGGTAGTGCATCGGGTGCGTCAGGCCGAACTCGACGTAGGCCTTGCCGATCCGACGCAGTCGCTCCACGGGGTCGGCCACCTGCCCGATCTGTTGGAATGCCTGGGCCAGGGCCCGGAAATCTTGTGTCGACAGCTCGGTGAGCAAGGCTTCCTTGTTGCGGAAGTGATGGTAGATGGCCGTGGGCGTGTAGCCGATCTTCGCCGCAATCGCGCGCATCGTGGTGGCCTCGTAGCCGTACTGCACGAACATCCGCCGCGCCGCTTCCAGGATCTTGCGACGCGTCTCGGTGCGTTCGCGCTCACGGCGCGCGAGGCTGGGGCTAGAGGCTGTCTCCATAACGATGTTATACCATAGAACGCCGTTATGTAAGTGTCAAGGGGGGGTGCTCGGCGGCGTCTTAAGTCGACTCGTGGTGCCACTAAACCAGCGAGTACAACGATCACGTGCGATCGCAGACGATAAGATCGGGCCAGGCTGGGGAAGAGGAACCGGCCGCTCGGTGATGATTCAGCCGCCTAGCCTCGGTCGACCTCCGTGATGTCCCAGTGCTGCACCTGGAAGAGCTACCATTCCGGCGAACGTCGTTCAGCTTCCTGGGGAGATTCACCGGATGGGCTACAGCCGCTCTGTACCTGAAAGGGACCCGTTCCAGCTCAGCGACGATCGCAGACGGCGGGATTTGAACCCGCGACCACCTGAACCCCATGCGACTCGCTGGGGGACCGAGTTACGAGACCGAGTAGCAATCACGCGAGGTCCTGGGCATCGGTGTCGTAACAGTGGACCCGAAGATCAACCGAGTGTCGTGAGAAACTCACAGCACGACTCACAGCACGCTACCCCTGACGGCAACTCGGGGGTCGTCGCTTTTTTCCAACCCCCTGAGGTTCAAACCAACACACAGTGACTCACTACGCTCGAGTTCATTCACGCGCCGCGCAACGCGGGCCGTGGTGGGCGCAGATTGTGAGAAGGCAGATGGCGTATATCTAAAGCGACTACCTCCGGCACAGGCTCCTTGCCCGCGAGCCAATCCCGGACTTCACTTGGCCACACTCCAAGCTTCTGGGCGAGTCGCACTTGCCCCCAGGCGATGCGCCGTAACTCGCGCCTAAGTTGTGCGGGAGTCAATCGGTCCTCCGTCATGAGAGAGACCACCCTGTGGGCGCGTTCCTACGGCGCTTCATTCAAAGCACTCCGTATCCGCCCTCAGGCGACGTCCACACGGGCTGCGACTGATGGAACAGGTCTAGCAGCTGCCGCTCAGTGAGCTCGGCGAGGGATGCGTCGGTACTCTTGGATCCCAGAGGCGAATAGCGAGTGAAGCGGCGCTTGCGCTCGGGGCCGGTCCCGAGTTCGAACAGCAACCCAAACTCATCCTTCCCATAAACGGTGATGCGGCCCGTGGGATAAACCTTCCAGATGCAGTTGTCTACCACGATGGTG
>WNGP01019535.1_pt1 | contig 12391 bp, 9 predicted proteins | sample 5407671 | NCBI WGS metagenome assembly WNGP01 (sample SAMN13153381, study PRJNA577476) | soil metagenome | isolation source: 40 cm soil or saprolite under Garry oak tree replicate 2 | place: USA:California | collected 2016-06-15 | reverse complement strand
AATGGCGCGCGCTTCAGAAACTTCGTGTTGCAGATATTTTCTATACAGCAGCGCCGATGCGAGCGTCACAATTATCAAGCAGACAATCGCGATCCCGCCATATTTGAGAGTCTTCTTGATCATGTTTAGCTCCGCGATGCAGTCTTCCTCTCATGATACGCGTAGGCCCGCGCATTTGGTCAGTATTGCCCACGCTGTCGCAGCAGGCGATAAATCGCGCCCTCACAATCCCGGTATGGGTTCGCCACCGGGCGGTTTGATCGGCCAACAGGAAGTAATCGGAGAACACCGCCGTCAGCGGCGCTCAAGTTCCGGGTTGCCCGTCACTCGGGAGGGACGGCCAGGAATGTCAGCAAATCTCTAGATGTTTGCGCAAGATTTTTCCAAGAAAGAGTTGCGCGCGGTCTGGGCTATTCCTTAGAAAATAGCCTTAAATCGTTTACTTTCAGTGGCCGCGCTGCGGCCATTTTCATGGTTCGCTTGTGACGCCGCAGGCGGCATGACCTATTCATATCTCAGCGCCACCATGGGATCGACCTTCATCGCGCGGCGTGCGGGGATGTAGCAGGCGAGCAGCGCGACGATAGATAGGATCGCGGCCACCGCGACGAACGTTAACGGATCATAGGGCGAGACGCCGAAAATCATGCTGCTGATGAGTCGGGTGGCGCCAAGAGTGGCGACGACGCCAAACGCTACGCCGATTAGAGTGAGTGTGATTCCCTGTCGGAGGACCATGCCAAGTATGTTCGTTGGTTTTGCTCCGAGCGCCATGCGAATGCCGATTTCGTGCGTTTTGCGCGTCACGGCATAGGCGATCATGCCGTAGAGGCCGATCATCGCGAGGAGCAGTGCGAGCAAGCCAAAAATCGTCGTGAGGCGGGCGAACAAGCGCTGGAAGGAAAGGGCCTCACTGGTTTCTTCTGCTTGCGTCTTTAGGCCGATGAGCGGCAGGGATGCATCTGTTTGATGTACCGCGTTGCGCAATTCAGAAACAATGGTTGCGGGAGGGCCCTCGGCGCGAACCTCGAAGAACATTTGGCCAAGTGTTTTCGGGAATTGCGCATACGACGCGTAGCCCTTGGGGTGGACGCCTGGGTTCACGTCGGTGAGTTCGGCGGGCCGGACGACTCCGACGATTTCATAGGAGTTTGCGGGGTCGTATTTCGAACTCAGGCTAAAACGGTGGCCGATGGGGTTTTCCGCCGGAAAATATTTTTTTGTGAAAATCTCGTCGACCACGGCGACCTTGGGAGAAGCTGCGGTGTCCGTGCGTTGGATGCCGCGGCCAAGAACAATCGGAATGCCCATGGTGCTGAAGAAATCCGGACCTACCCCTTGCCAGTACATCTCCGAATTGCTCGGATTCTGTGCTGAACCTTCTACACTGACAGAGGAGTTCTTACTTGACCAGCCGGAGAACGGCGCGTTTTCGATCAGGGTTGCGGCGCGGACTCCGGGAAGAGCCTGGATACGATCCAGCAACTGCGTATAAAGATTCACGAGTCGGGCGTCGTGATAGCCGGCGCGGGTGGGAGCGAGGCCGAATGTGAGGAGATTGCGCTGGTCGAATCCGAAATTATGACTCTCAAAATTGGTGAGCGTGCGCACGAAAAGGCCGGCACCAATCATGAGCACCACCGACGCAGCGACTTGCGCGACGATGAGCGATTCGCCGAGGCGATGCTTGTTGCGTGGATCCGAAACGGCGGACGCGTTGTCCTTCATGGCGGACAGGAGGTCGGCTTTCGATGCGCGCAGGGCAGGGGCGAGGCCAAGCAGAACTCCGACGAGCATCGCGACCAGAAACGTGAAGAAAAGAACACGTGAGTCCGTGCCGGCATCGAGGATCATCGTTCCGTTGTTGGCTCTCGAGATTAGCGCGATGAGCGCCTGTGTGCCCCAATTCGCGAAAACTAATCCCAGGAGTCCGCCTAGCGCAGACATAAGCGCGCTTTCCGTGAGCAATTGGCGAATCAGGCGCGAACGCGACGCGCCGATGGCCAGGCGCACGCTGATTTCCTTTTTGCGCGAGTTGGCGCGCGCGAGCAAGAGCGTCGCGACGTTCGCGCAAGCAATCAGCAGCAGGAGCCCGACGGCCACCATCAACAAGTAAATCGGCTGCGCGGTGTAGTCCTGCACCACCGGCAGACCCTGGCCGCCTGGAGCTAGGATGAAATGCGGGATGTCGCTTTCTTTGGGCGGGTGCCAATCTGCGGTGACGAATTGATGAAATACGGCGTCAAGCGCGCCTTGCGCTTGCTCTCTGGTTACGCCATCCTTCAGACGCCCCATAATGTTGAGGCACAGCCAATCGCGCTCGGTGAAAACGGAATCCGTGCCGCCGGGAGGCTTGCTCCAAGGGCGCATATTGGGTTTGTCGTCGAACGCAACCCACAAATCCGGCTCGGTGCCAACGGAGATGCCATAGAAATCTCGAGGCGTGACGCCGACGATGGTAAATGGGATGCCATTCAGCGTGACGCTCTCGCCGATGATGGAGGGATCGCGGGCAAAGCGGCGCGTCCAATACGCATAGCTGATCACCACCGCGCGCGGCGCGCCAGGTTTTTCATCGGCATCGGTGATACCGCGCCCCAAAAGCGGAGTAACACCAAGTCCAGAAAAATATTGGCCTGTGACCATCACGCCGTCGGCCAGCGTGGGCTCGCCGTTGATGCCCACGGTGGTGTCCTGGTCGTTAAAACCTAGTGGCGCGAGCGCGAAAACACTGGACATCACATTCTTTTGGGCGCTGAATTCTCTGAACTCCTCATACGAAAAGGAAAATCGCGACTTCCAGCCCGTCATCGAGAAATGCGGAGGCCATTTGTCGCTCTCCCATTGGAAAAGCACAAGGTGCTGCGGATCCTTGACGGGAAGAGATCGGAGTATGATGGCATTGATGAGGCTGAAGATGGCGGTGTTAGCGCCGATGCCGAGAGCGAGGGTGAGTACAGCGACGGCAGTGAAGCCGGGGGATTTGCGCATCATGCGGAAGGCATAGTGGATGTCTTGAAGAATGCCAGCGAACAAGTTGCTGCTACCCTTTCCCAACGCTACGGGCTCGCGATACAAATCATTCTCGACTGCTAGGAGGCTGCGCGCGAGCAGGTCTTCGCCTTTCAGTTCGTCGATGGCGGTGCGGAAAGCTGCGTCTTCGGACTGGCCAGTCACGAGGAGTTCGTGGTAGCGATCCTCAAGGTGCTGCGCGATCTCTTCGGCAATTTCCCCTTCGCGTGCCGGGGAGAGTTTCAGCGGGGCAAGGCGGCGGAGAATTTCCGGCTTCCATTCAAGCATTTTCTGCCTCGGTGATGCGATTAATACCGACTACAAATTCGTGCCAGCCGCGAAGCTGTGAAGCGAGGACTTTGCGGCCCTGGCGCGTCAGACGATAGTAACGGCGGCGGCGCTGTCCGCTTTTTTCGACCCAGCGTCCACACAGCCAGCCGCGGCGTTCAAGACGGTAGAGCAACGGGTAGAGCGAGGCGACGTGAAAACGAACAGTGCCGCCAGAGCGTTGCTCGATAAGTTTGCTGATTTCGTAACCGTGGCGCGGACGGGCTTCGACGAGCGAAAGAATGAGCAACTCGGCGCTACCCTTTTTCCATTCCACTTGTGAGGCTGTCTGGTCCATATATGGCACGGCAACATATTGAACGACGCCGTGGATGAGGAGTCAAGCGAATGTTTCGCGAGCCAGCTATCCCTGCAGGTTAGTCGCTTCCGAATGACAGTTAATCAGGTGCTTCTCGGATTGAGAATTGAACAGACGTCCTGACGGATTGCGATAAGGGCTGTATTCGCTAACCGCACCGTGCGATTCTGGGCGAGTTGTCGGCAAACGACTCAGCCGCCCAACGGCCCCCGCCAATAGGATCAGAAGGCCGCAAGACATCGACGAATGAACCTCAGCGAGCGCCTTCCCGTAGAAAAATGGGAAATCGCGTCTGCAACGTTGCAGAATAGATCTGAGCGCCCTTGGCATTGACGCGTGTCCGCTTTCAGCAAGAATGGACTCAGCACAATCCTGAAGGGAAACCCATGAAAGCCATCGTTTATCAAAACTTTGGTTCCCCCGATATTCTTAGATTTGAAGAAATTGACAAGCCAACCCCTGCGGACAATGAGGTTCTGATAAAGGTCCGCGCGGCTTCCGTCAATCCACTTGACTGGAAGTTAATGAAAGGCGGGCCGTTCATCCTTCGATTACTGCTCGGGCTCGGCAAATCGAAAATCAAACGACCCGGTGTTGATGTGGCCGGCCAGGTTGAAGCGGTTGGCAGGAACGTAACGCAATTCAAGCCGGGTGACGAGGTGTTCGGCACTTGCCGTGGAGCGTTCGCCGAGTATGCGACTTCACAGTTGGTGCCGGGGATGAAATCGGTGTTGGTCCGTAAGCCGGCTAACGTGACGTTTGACCAAGCGGCGTCCGCGCCGGTAGCGGCGCTAACTGCACTGCAGGGCCTTCGCGATAAGGGACGAATTCGGCAGGGGCAGAAAGTCTTAATCAACGGTGCGGCGGGAGGCGTGGGTACGTTCGCAGTGCAGATGGCAAAGTCGTTCGCCGCGAATGTGACGGGCGTATGCAGTACGACGAACTTAGACATGGTCCGATCCATCGGCGCGGATTGCGTCATTGATTACACCAAAGAGGATTTCACCAGGAGTGGGCAACGTTACGATCTTGTGCTCGACTGCGTTGGGAACCACTCGTTATCAGCGTGCAGGCGCGTCTTGAATCCCAAGGGGATACTGGTCATGGTTGGCGCACCGGACGAGAGCCCGGTGTACCGTCTTCTGGCTCGTTTGCTTGGAGCGCTTTTATTATCACGGTTCGTGAGCCAGAAGATGGTCTTTTTCATTGCGAAAGTGAACCAAGAGGATCTGACCATCTTGGGCGAGTTAATGGCGACCGGGAGAGTAACGCCGGTCATCGACAAGCACTACAGGTTGAGTGAGCTGCCTGAGGCTTTCCGGTATGCGGCAGAAGGGCACTCGCGTGGAAAGCTAATAGTAATTCCGGACATTTAGAACAGGCGTCACGACGTCTTTCCATTGAGAAGCTCGCTTACTGCTGACCTGCCCCTTAACTGCGGCGAACAGCACATTGGCCATCCCAATCGCACGTACGTCTTTGACCTCGCAGGTCCAGTGGGTGCTCGCGATGTCGCGCCCACCAGTGTTGCCTTCCCGCCGAATAGACAGCGTCAGCATCCTGATTTGTCAACGCTTCATGGCCAGCCTTTCGACTGACCACACATGACTCGGGGTCGGTGTGGCTCGCTGGGCCTTCACCGTACAGCTCTTTCATCTGCTCCTCCACGCCGGTTTATCCCGGCGCTAACCTATTCGTATCTCAACGCGACCATGGGATCCATCCGCATCGCCCGCCGCGCGGGGATGTAACATGCCGCCAGCGTCACGAGCAAGAGCAGAACAACGATAAGCGCCATCGTCAAGACGTCGGTGCTGCCCGCGCCAAACAGCTGCGCGGACACTATACGCGCTGCGCCTGAAGCAACGAAGATGCCCACCACAATTCCCCAGAACGCCAGTGCAGTTCCATATCCGAAAACTAAACGCATCACGTCGCGCGGCTTTGCCCCAAGCGCCATGCGAATTCCGATCTCCCTCGTCCGCTGACCCATCCACTGTGCGACCACTGCATAAAGTCCCACGGCGGCGAGCACCAGAGCAAGAAAGCTGAAGCTCCCCAATATCCCCGCGGCCATCCGCGGTTGCCAAAGAGAATCGCCAACCTGTTCGGACATTGTTTTAACGGCGAAGACCGGTAAATTCGCATCTAAAGACGCGACCGCGCTGCGTACAGTCGGAAGGAGTCCCGCGGGATCTGCCAAAGTGTGAATGACGAGCCTCGGTGTTCCGTTGTAGTTCTGAAGTTCCGGCAAGTAGAGCAGAAGCGGGGAATCGGCCATGAGAGAGCGGTACTTGGCGTCTGCGGAAACGCCGATGATCTCGAGGGGTGGCCGAGGGGCGCCCACCCATGAGGGCCACTCGATCCGCTTGCCCACCGCATCCTGACCCGGCCAAAGGCGCTGCGCCAGCCGCTGGCTCACGATCGCGGTCAATGGCGCTCCGGGCCTGTCAAGTTCACTAAAATCTCTCCCCTTCAGAATCGGAATCCCCATGGTCCGGAAATATTTCGGAGCCACATTGTTCATATCGACTCGTATGCCCACCTCGAATTCGTGGCCGCGGTAGTAGTCCAAGGCCGGGACTTGGCCCTCGTAAAAGATGGAAACCCGGCTGCTCCAGTCTTCCGGTGGGACAGTGCCTGCGAGGCTTGCGGATTGAATTCCGGGAATCCGCTCAATCCTAGCCAGGAGTTCCTCATAAATGCGTTGGGCTTGCAGTTCCGAGTACCCCTGGATGCTCGGGGAAATGGACATCATCATTAAATTGCTGGTAATGAACCCAGGATCCTGGTTCACAATCTTCTGCATTCTGCGAACAATTACACCTGCCACCACGAGCAGAACTAAAGAAAGTGCCACTTGCGACGAGACCAGCACATTTCTCAGACGCGAACGCCTTCCCAATCCCGGTGCGTTGTCCTTTAGCGCGACGACTAGGTCGGGCTTTGATCCCTGCAAGGCGGGCGCGAGAGAGAACAACACTCCCGTCAGCAAGGCCACCATCAGCGTGAACGCCAGCACGCGGGTGTCCGGACTTGTGTCCACGTTGCGCAGCGCGTAGAGCGGCTGGCGGAAAGCAAGAATTAGTCTCCCAGTCCAGGGTGCCAGCAGCAGGCCGAGTCCTCCCGCCAGGAAGGAAAGCAACAAGCCTTCCGTCAAAAGCTGCCGAACTAGTTGTCCACGGCTGGCTCCAAGCGCCAGCCGCACGGCAATCTCTCTTCGCCGCGAGTCGGCCCGAGAGAGCAACAGATTCGCAACGTTGCTGCATGTGATCAGCAAGAGGAGTCCTACGGAAGCGATCAGCAGCCCAAAGAATTTTTGAAGAGTGGCGCGGTCGTCAGGGTCCATCCCAAAACTAGGGATCAAATCCACGCTGCGATGCTCATTGGATTCCGGGTATGCAATCGCAAGCCGCCCCGCGATAGCTTGCATTTCACTGCGAGCCGCGACAAGGCTGACGTGGGGCTTCAACCGGCCGAAGATCTCAATCCATCCAGAGTTCCGGTTGTGAAGCACCCCGTGCGACATTCGCGGCATAGCCTCCGGTTGCATGGTCAGCGGCAGCCAGACGTCAGTAGGCGAACCCGCGGTCGTTCCTTCAAATTGAGCGGCGGCTACTCCCACTACGGTGAAACTGTAACCGTTGAGCAGAATACTTTTCCCGGCGATTTGTGGGTCCGCGCCGAAAACTCTCTGCCATATTCCGTAACTCAACACCGCGACAGGGGACTCGTCGTCCGCTCGCACATCCTCTGGAACGATCAAGCGGCCCCTGGCGGGATTCACGCCGAGCACTGAGAAGTAGTTGCCAGAAACCAATTCGCCGGTGATTCGCTCAGTTGTGCCGTGACTCAGCCCGAGCGGTGCGCGGCAGCGTGCGGCCAGTCCCGTAAAAGATTGATTGTAGTACCGGTAATCAAGGTAGTCGGGATAGCCAAAGGAGTAGTCGGGATTATTTTTCTGCAGGCGCTCAAAAATTACGAGCTCCGCCGGATTCGCGACGCCGGGAACTGGCCGAATTAATACCGCATTGATCACGGTGAAGATCGCTGTGTTTGCGCCAATGCCCAGCGCCAGCGTCAAAGTGCAAACCAGCGAAAATCCAGGATTCTTCCGCAATCCTCGAAGAGCGAATTTAAGATCCTGCAGGAACGATTCGACCATCGGCAATTCGTGAAGCTCCATCTGCACAAACACCGCGACGCCTACTCGTGCCGCAGCGCCACGATTGGGTCCACGCGCATCTCTAGACGCGCTGAGATGAAGGACGTTCCCAGCGCCAAAGTGTTAACAACGTCCCAATTCCCGCGCACGTAGTCCTTCAGCCAAGTTGCAAAGTAGACCAATCGTACCGCAAGAAACATCTGTTATTCCGACTCGTCCGACAGTTCGGGACGAGTTGTCGGCAACCCTTACCTTACCGGATTATGGAAGGGTTGCCCGTCAATCGCCAGGAACGCATACAGGTCTCACACGTTCATCCGAGGTAGCTTTAAAAGCTGTTAGTCGCCTACATGCGCGCTGGACTATTCGTATCGCAAGGCGACCATTGCATCGACCCGCATCGCTCGCCGCGTGGGGATGTAACATGCTACGACCGTTACAAAAAGCAACATTACTGACACGGTGATGAACGTTACCGGATCGCTCGCGCCAACTCCATACAGCAGGAGCGAAAAACTGGACAGCACTCTGGTGAGAATTAGCGCGGCAACCACACCGATAGCGAGGCCCGCGAGAGCCAGAGCAAGGCCTTGCCCCACCACCATCCGAAAAACATCGCGCTTATGCGCACCAAGCGCCATACGTATCCCAATCTCATGAATACGTTGTGCCACCGAATAGGAAATCACGCCGTAGATTCCGACGGACGCTAGCAGCAACGCCAGGGCAGCAAACGCCCCTAGCAGAATCATCGGAAATCGCTGCGAAGACATCGATTCCGAAACAATCTGCTGCATGGTTTCGACGTTAAAGATCGGCTGGTCGCTGCCTGCTCCGTAGACCGCGCTCTTTATTGCAGGCATGACAGATGCAACGTCGAGCGGTGTGCGAACGACGATCGTCATGTTCGGATAGTTTAGTGGCACCCATTGGTCCGGATCTTGGTAGAGCGGAAAATAGGCCTGGGTTTGAATATCCGTGCTGGAGTCGTTTAGCGCCCACTGTTTTACATGGCCCACCATGCCGACAATCCGGCAGGGGCCAACAGGCGAAAATCCTGCTGATAGCGTCTGACCCAGTGGATCACTGTCTGGAAAATAGATGCCGGCGAGAACACTGTCGATGACCATGACGCATGGGGAGCTGGTGGTGTCCTCGGGGCTGAAAAATCGGCCCCGAAGCAGCGGTATTCCCATCGTCCGGAGGTAATCCGGACCTGTAAGGAACATCACTAGCCGGGGAGCGCCCTGAAGCGAAGCCGGCTTCTGCGAGCCAATCCAGAAGGGCATAATCCAGCCCCCATTCAGCGGAACTGAACCCGTGAAATCAGCCCCCTGCACGCCCGGAATCTGACGAATGCGCTCGATCAACTGCTGATAGGCAGTTCGGGTGCTCGGGGCCGTCTTCGTTAGGGAATGCGAAACTCCGACCTTGAAGGTCATGATGTGCTGGATGTCGAAGCCAGGATTAACATCCGATAAGTGCCGAAGCGTTCGGAACAATAGGCCCGCGCCCACCAGCAACACCAAGGTCAAGGCCATTTGGACGATCACGAGAATGCTTTGCGTGCGATGATGCGCAACTGTGGAACCGCGGCCTCCCTCCTTCAGCGAGGCTTGCGGGTCGCTGTTCCAACTTTTCAGCGCAGGCGCAAGACCAAACAGAATCCCAACAGCAATCGACGCACATAGCGTAAGAAGCAGGACGGGACCATTCACAGCGATGTTTTCGCTACGCGGCAAGTTTTCCGAGACCGCCGCCGGGACCGATTTCACTCCCAATATCGCAAACAGGAGTCCTAGACCAGCGCCAAGCAGAGAAAGAAGCACGCTTTCCGTGAGCAGCTGCCGCACCAAGCGCGCGCGATTCGCTCCAAGCGCCGAGCGAACAGCAAACTCCCGTACTCGGGCCGCCGCCCGCGCAAATAGTAGATTGGCGACGTTTGCACAAGCAATCAGCAAGACGAGCCCTACGGCCCCCGACAACAGGAGAAGCATTTTGCCGGCGTCCCCTACCACAAACTGCTTAAGGGGCTCGATGTAAATTCCCAAATCTCGATTGGCATCGGGGTAGAGATGGTCCAGGCCATTCTGTATCGTGCTGATCTCCGCTTGAGCCTGTGCCAAAGTCACCCCAGGTGCCAGGCGGGCTAAGGCGTAGATTCCGTTGTGGGCCGCGCGATCGTTGAGGATAAGAGGGTCGCTCTGGCCCAGCGGCGTGTAAACATCGGCGTCGTCTTCCAGAGGAGATCCTAACGCGGTGACTCCGAACGGAGTGACTCCGATGATGGTGTAATCCACTCCCCCCAGGGTTAGTGACTTGCCAAGCGCCTTAGGGCTGCCCTCGAACCGATTTCTCCACAGACGATTGGTAATAATGGCAACCGGGTTTCCTCCGAATCGGTCTTCCTCGGGCGAGAATTCACGCCCGAGAGTTAATTCCGTAAAGGTGTTCGGGTGTGCCAGGACCTGCGAAATCAACGCCTTCCTGCCTGAACGCAGCCATCTGCTGGAATGAGCGAGCACTGCGCTGCCAATCTCGAAAGTTAGGGTACGAAACCCACGTTCGCGGAAAGCGTGGATTATTCTCCCAGACCATTACCAAACGATCCGAACTAACGTATTGCAGCGGGGCCAACACGACACCCTGCATTACGCTGAACATCGCGGTGTTAGCGCCGATGCCGAGGGCGAGGGTGAGCACGGCAACCGCCGTAAACCCTGGAGATTTACACAACATGCGCAGGCCGAAGCGCAAGTCTTGAATCAGAGTTCCCATGCTCGCTCGCTCCCGCCCGTAGCCAGAATGCACGGCGGACCAATCGTAACGCAAAAAAGAAGCCGCAAGCCAACTCCTCCCACAGCACCGGACGGATGGTCGGCTTAACCGGCCAATCTCTGCCCGCCTGCGTGCGCCTAATTAGGATTGACGTTTGGTGGGGTGACCAGCAAATCGTCCACAAGGGACGATCTCCAATGAGCTACGATTCGTTTTCTCCCACTTTCCGAGCCGCCTGACCACTCAAGATCTTAGCCGGAAGTGAAGCTCTTTCCTTCTAAAAAAAATCCAACTGGAAAAGAATAACACCTCCCACTTAAAACCTCTTTTAGAAAGTAATTCAAAATATTGGCCGGTAATGTCGGCGAGCCGGAAATAATGGTGCGGTCGGGTTTACTGGGATAAATCCCGACGAAACCGAGCTGCGTCGTCTCTTTTTTTAGACGATTCCGGGCTGCTCACTTCAGCGCGGATCGACGAACTGAGGTTGGTCAACCTGTCAGCCAAGCGACTTTTCGTTGTGCGTCAGCAGCATCCGGGCCATACTCGTGCGCGGGCTAAAAGTGGGCCAACGTAGCTCGGCCTCTATCGCGAGCGGCTACTGTGATAGACGTACGCGGGCGCGGAACATTTTCATCCTTCGTTGCGGCACGAAGGACCATGTCTTACTCGTGCCGCAGAGCCGCCAGCGGATCAATTCGGGACGCTCGCCTTGCCGGCGCATAGCCGGCGAGGATCGCGGCGCTTAGGAGGACGACACCGGCCAGCGCCAGGGTTCCCGGATCGTTGGGCTGGGTCTCGAACAGAAACGATTTGACAAGCCGGGACGCGCTCAACGCGGCAGGCACGCTGATCGCGAGTCCCACCGCCGCCAATAGTAGAACGCGACGCAGAACCATCCATACCACGGCGCCGCGTTGCGCGCCCAGAGCCATACGGATCCCAATCTCGCCGACCTGCCGCGCGACGCTGTAGGACATCGTCCCATAGAGTCCCACGCACTCCGTCAGGAGAGCGAGAACCGCGAAACCCGTGCATAGTTTCGCGAACGTGAGTTCCTGGGTGATGGTCCGATCGATTTCGGCAGCCTGTGTGACAGCGTTTGTGACGGGTATGCGGGAATCTGCCTCCCGCACGATCTCATGCACACTCTGAACAAACCTCAGCGGATCACCCGCAGTGCGCAGCGCGTAGGTCACTCGGTCCGGAGAAAACTGGCTAAGCGCTACGAACACGGTCATTGCACTCTCTTCTTCATTTTTCAGACCACCGTACCGCAGGTTAGCCGACACGCCGACGATTTCGAGATCGCGCTTCTCGTCCGGGAGCGTGATGCGCCGGCCCACCGGATTCTCGTCCCCGAAGTAAGTTCGCGCGAGCCGCTCGCTGATCACCGCAACCGGCCTGGAGCCCGGTTGGTCGCGGTCGTCAATCTCACGCCCGGCCAGAATCGGAATCTGCATCGTCATGAGGAAACGCGGTCCGGCGGCCATGACGCGTGCGCCATCCAAGGTAACAGCGCCGATCTTCATTGTGCCCCTGATTGCCTGCCCGGCGCGGGCGGCGTTGATGATCGAGGATTGCGAAAGCGTCGCGCTGATCACGCCGGGGATCGATTCGAAGCGCTTGCGCAGGTCCGTGTAAAAAGTGACGATCTCCGGGTCGCGATGCCCGGCCTGGCGCGCATTCAGCGAGAACAGAAGGATGTTCTCGCGAGCGTATCCCAGTTGGACGGAGTGCAGGTTGTTGAGTGTCCGGACAAACAGACCGGCGGCGACCAGGATGAGAAA
>WNGP01008332.1_pt1 | contig 12393 bp, 20 predicted proteins | sample 5407671 | NCBI WGS metagenome assembly WNGP01 (sample SAMN13153381, study PRJNA577476) | soil metagenome | isolation source: 40 cm soil or saprolite under Garry oak tree replicate 2 | place: USA:California | collected 2016-06-15 | reverse complement strand
ATGGCGCTCGCTTTGCCGTTTGGGTTGGCAGGGTCCACTGGGTGGCACCCGCCAACCCGAACGACAAATGACTTATCAGGAGAAAGAAATGGCTACAGGAACTAAACAGCGGATTCGCATTCGCCTGAAGGCATACGATCACCGCATTCTCGATCAATCAGCGATGCAGATTGTCGATACAGCACAGCAGACGGGTGCGCGAGTTTCAGGCCCAGTGCCCTTGCCCACAGAGATCGATAAATATACCGTGATGCGTTCGCCATTTATCGATAAAGATGCGCGCGAGCAATTTGAAATTCGCACACATAAGCGCCTGATAGATATTATTGAGCCGACCAACAAAACAGTTGAGGCCTTGACACGATTGAATCTGCCCGCAGGCGTGGATATCGAAATCAAGCTGTAGAGAAGTACCAGGGACGCGGGCGCGATAAATCGGGCCCCTACAGCAGGGAAGAGAGGATAGGATATGCTCAGTGGATTGTTGGGCAGAAAAGTCGGCATGACCCAGGTATTTGGGAAGAATGGCACAGCTATGCCGGTCACCGTGATCGAGGCTGGACCATGTATTATAACACAAATTAAGACTACTGCCCGTGACGGCTATGAAGCTGTCCAGATTGGATTTGAGCAGGCGAGACTAAAAAGTGCGACGCGCCCGGAATTAGGGCACCTTGGACATAGTCTCCCTTTGCTAAAAGCTCAGCGTAAACGCTTGCAGACCTACCAACAACAACAGCGAGGAAAAAAGGTCACAGGTGAAGAGGCTAAGGAGCAAGAACAAACGGAAACGGCTTCTACGGAAAGTAAAAAAGATAAACAAATCGAGAAACTACTCAAGGTGCAGCAAAATAGGCAGCGTCGTCCTGGACCGGAGCTCGGTCCTTTCAGAGTATTACGCGAAGTGGCGTTGCAAGAAGGCGCTGCCCTGGAGAATTTGGAACTCGGTTCAAAAATTGATGCAAGTCTCTTCGTAGCTGGCGAATCGGTTGATATTGTTGGTACCTCCAAGGGTAAAGGTTTCCAGGGTGGTGTCAAACGTCACGGATTCCGAGGAGGGCCTAAGACTCATGGTCAGTCAGATCGCACACGTGCGCCTGGCTCGATTGGATCTGGGACTACCCCTGGGCGCGTGCTGAAAGGCACTCGTATGGCGGGTCGCATGGGCAATGAACGTGTGACGGCGAAGAAACTGGAAGTGATTCAAGCTGATCCTGAGCGCAACCTGCTTGTGGTAAAAGGTTCCGTACCTGGAGCTAATGGCGGATTGCTCATGATTAAGAAGCATGTGATGAGGTAACCGAAATGCCTTCGACTACAGTGTATAACATGGCCGGAGAGGCCGTAGAAAAGCTCGAATTGAGCGAGCAGGTGTTCGGAGTTACCCCCAATGTGGCGGTTCTCCACCAGGTTGTTACAGCACAACTGGTGAATCGCCGTCAAGGAAATGCTTCGACAAAAACTCGCAGTGAAGTATCCGGTGGTGGCAGAAAGCCGTACAAACAGAAAGGCACGGGTCGTGCTCGACAGGGTAGCATCCGCGCACCACAGTTCCGTCATGGCGGTGTTGTCTTTGGCCCCAGGCCTAAAGAATTCCATCAAGATGTGCCGAAAAAGATGCGTCGTCTGGCAATTAAATCAGCTCTATCAGATAAAGTTGCGAATGAGCAACTCATCGTACTTATGGATTTAGCGTTAGAATCTCCACGTACGAAAGAAATGCTGGCGCTTCTGGCTAAGCTGCCAGTGAATGGAAAGAAGATTCTGATGATGTTGCCAAAACGCGATGAGAACATCGTGCTTTCGACTCGCAATATTCCTTCTGCCAAAGTGCAGCATGTTTCATCAATTAACGTGGTGGAACTATTAAAGCATGATTGTGTGATTATGTCGAAGGACACTGTGCGTTGGATTGAACTGGTTTTCGGCGAGGGTCTAAGCGCGGAAGAAGCAAGTCAAAAAATTACTGCACAACTGGACGAAGAGGTAACTGCTACAGAGCAGTCTGAAGAAGTGGAAGAACTGGCTGAAGAGTCGCTAGCCGAAGCAACTGAAGACGATACCGTGGACCAGGAGCAGGAATCAGAGACTGAGGCACCAAGAGACAGTGGGGAGGAGTAAACAGTGGAGATTACAGAAGTACTGCGTCATGGCATAGTCACCGAAAAAACGGTGAAGCTACAGGACCCTGAAACGCATGGCAGGAAGAAAAATCAGAGTAAAAGGGGCCAGTATACCTTTGCAGTAGCCCTGGAGGCCAATAAAATTGATGTTCGCCGTGCAGTTGAGACGATTTTCAAAGTAAAGGTTGTCTCGGTCAATATCATGCGTATGCCCGGTAAGAAACGTATGTTACGGCGTAAAGGATCCGCTCCAAAGCCAATTGAGGCTCGTGAGTGGAAGAAGGCGATTGTTACCCTTCGTGAAGGTGATGCAATCGACGCATTGAAGGCGTAGTCCTTTCACACCTTCTGACACGAAGTGTAGCTGCGAAGCAGCGTTGAAGGTGTGAATTCAGAGCAAGGTGTTGAGAGATGCCAATTAGACAGTACCGACCAACATCTCCTGGACGTCGTGGCATGTCGGTTTCGACATTCGAGGAGATTACAAAGACAAAACCAGAGAAATCTCTGGTAGTAAAGTTAAAAAAGCACTCGGGTCGCAATAACCAGGGCAGGATTACCACACGTCATCGTGGGGGTGGAGCCAAGCGCGCTTACCGACTGATTGATTTTAAGCGCAACAAACAAAATGTTCCTGCTAAGGTCGCTGCGATTGAGTATGATCCGAATCGTTCAGCGCGTATTGCGTTGTTGCATTATCTGGATGGCGAAAAGCGCTACATTATTGCGCCATTGGGTCTTAAAGTTGGTGATCAGGTGATGGCAGGGCCAGAAGCTGATATTAAGCCAGGCAATGCGCTTCCTTTGAAGAATATTCCGACAGGCACGACTATACACAACATCGAGTTAACGAAGGGTCGTGGCGGTCAGATGGTGCGTGGCGCGGGTACAGGTGCTCAACTTATGGCAAAAGAGGGCGATTATGCCTTGATACGTTTGCCATCGGGAGAGCAACGCAAGGTGCATATCCTCTGTATGGCAACAATAGGACAGGTGGGCAATGTAGATCATGAGAACCGCAGCATTGGCAAAGCTGGGCGTTCGCGTCATATGGGGCGTCGTCCTTCGGTGAGAGGCTCGGTTATGAATCCTCGCGACCACCCACATGGTGGTGGTGAGGGGAGGAAGAAAGTATTGGCTATGATCAGAAGTGGCGACCGCCGTGTTATCAAGACCTGGTCGCGTGCTTCAACAATCTTCCCCCAGATGGTGGGAATGACAATCGGCGTTCATAATGGTAAGACACATGTACCTATCTATATTACAGAGAATATGGTGGGCCACAAGTTGGGTGAATTTGCTCCTACACGACACTTTCGGGGTCATGCAGGGGGTAAGAGTGAGAAGACCACGTCGGTCCGCTGAGGTGAAAGATGCAAGTCAGAGCTATTGCTAAAGACATTGGTATTCCGCCGCGCAAGATGCGTCTGGTCACCAATGCGGTGAAGGGGCTTCGTGTGAATGAGGCTCTAGCGTATCTTCAGTTTATGCCTAACGCGGGTGCGCGGCCAGTAAGTAAAGTGGTGGCGTCAGCAGCGGCAAACGCGGAGAACAATTACAATTTAGACCCAGATGAACTGTATATTCTAAACATTGTGGCGGATGACTCATTCAGGGTCAAGCGCATTAAAGCGCGCCCGCATGGTCGAGCGGCTCGCATATTGAGGCGTTTTTGCCATGTGACAGTAATTGTCTCAGACGATCCGGCATGAAAGGCTGGCAGTCTCGCTGGTATGCTGAGCGTGATTATAAGGATTTGCTTGCGGAGGATTTCATGTTGCGCAAACAAATCCAAAAGGAACTTGCCAACGCATCAATCTCGCGCATTGAGATTGAACGTGCTGCCGCAAACCAGGTATCGGTAACGATTCATACAGCGAAACCTGGCATAGTGATTGGGAAAAGTGGTGAGAAGGTAGATAGATTGCGTACGGCGCTGGAGGCGAAAACCAAAAAGCGTGTGCGCTTGAACATCGTAGAGATTCGTCAGCCCGAGCTGGATGCCTATTTAGTCGGACGTAGTATTGCTGAGCAATTGGAGAAACGTGTCTCTTTTCGTCGTGCTATGAAGCAAGCAGTGCAGAAAACGATGCGCGCAAATGCAAAGGGCATACGAGTCATCGTTGGTGGAAGGCTAGGTGGAGCTGAGATTGCACGCAGTGAGAAAGAGGTGGAGGGAAAGATTCCCCTACATACCCTACGTGCTGATATTGACTATGGTCTGACAGAGGCGCATACGACCTTTGGCGTGATTGGCATTAAAGTATGGATTTATAAGGGTGATATTCTTCCTAGCAAACGTCGTGAGGGTGGAGAAGCGCAACAGGAAACTACCGCGCCATTTACCCAACGTGATCGCGGGGAAGCTGGCGAACGTCGCGGAGAGCGTCGCCCACTGCGTGGCGCACGGCCTCAAAGTCAAGGTGGAGAACGCCAACAGCGAGGAGAACGCCCTGCGCGTACGCAGGGAGAACGTGCTCCAAGAGCGGAGCGACCAGCCCAGGGCGGCGAGAGAACCCCGCGCGCACCACGCGCACAAGGGGAGCGTCCTGCGCGCCAGGCGGGGGAACGGCCCACTCGATCCAGGCGCACTGAAAGCCCTGCCGAGGAAACTCCAGTCGTGCAGGAAACTCAGAAAGTCGCTGGGGTTGAGGTCCCTGAAGTTCAGGATATTCAAGAGACCGCGGTACCTGAAACTCAGAAAGTCGCTGGGGTTGAGGTCCCTGAAGTTCAGGATATTCAAGAGACCGCGGTACCTGAAACTCAGACACCACAGCCACCTGCACCGAGCGATAGCGCTTCTGAAAGCGAGTAGAGGAGATTCGAAGCCATGTTATTGGCACCATCACGATATAAGTACCGCAAGCAACATCGCGGTCGTATGAAAGGCACAGCCCAACGTGGCAGCACACTCGCCTTTGGTGAGTTTGGGTTGCAGGCCTTAGAACCTTGCTGGATGGAGGCTCGTCAGATCGAGTCGGCGCGTATTGCGCTCACCCGCTTTATGAAGCGTGGTGGTAAGGTGTGGATTCGCGTCTTTCCTGACAAGCCTATCACGGCCAAACCGGCTGAGACACGTATGGGTAGTGGTAAAGGTGCTGTTGATCACTATGTAGCAGTAATCAAACCTGGGCGTATCATCTTCGAAATAGGCGGCGTGAGCGAAGAAGTCGCCAAAGAAGCAGTACGCCTGGCGAGTCATAAACTGCCGGTTAAAACCCGCTTTCTAACACGAGGGGAGGCAGAGAGTGTCGAAGGCTAAAGAACGTCGCAAGCAGATTCAGGAACTCACCGTTGCTGAAACGCATCGTGAACTCAAGGATTTGCGTATGAAGCTGTTCAACCTCCGCTTGCAACACCAGCGTGGCGAAGTAAAAAACAACCGTGTATTCTCGCAGACGCGTAAGGACATTGCTCGTTTGTTGCACCGGTTGACAGAGTTGGAGGCTGAGGTATGACACAGCAAACTACACAGGCTACGGGTGCTCAGAAGGCTCAAAAAAGCCGTCACCAGCAGAAAGTTGGAACCGTAGTAAGCAATAAAATGAATAAGACTATCGTTGTCGCAGTAGAGTCGTTGAAGAAGCATCGTATCTATAAGCGCACATATAAGCAGACGAAACGCTTCCAGGCGCACGATGAAGAGAACACCTGTCAGGTTGGTGATGTGGTGCGCATTGAGGAAACCCGTCCACTTAGCAAGATGAAGCACTGGCGTTTAGTGGAAATTCTGAAACGTGGTAGTGGTATTGTACCTGTCGAGGTAGTGTTATCTGAGGCTGATCCAGACCTGACATCAATAACATCCGCTGATACGGATGAGGAGGAGTCGGAATGATTCAGCCACAGACACGTCTAAAAGTTGCAGATAATACTGGCGCAAAAGAGATCATGTGCATCCGTGTTATGAGTGGTTCGGCCAAAAAATACGCGGGAATAGGTGATGTCATCAAAGCTTCTGTAAAGCAGGCTGCGCCCAATGGACAGGTGAAAAAGGGCGAGGTAGTGGATGCAGTAGTAGTTCGTGTGGCAAAGGAGTATGTACGAGCAGATGGTTCGCATATACGCTTTGACGAGAATGCCGCAGTTATCATTGCGGCAGGTAATAACCCACGAGGAACGCGTATCTTTGGCCCGGTAGCTCGCGAACTACGTGAACGCAATTTTATGAAGATCATTTCACTGGCACCGGAAGTGCTGTAGAGGTCTGATACTTGAAAGTGGTGCATTTGCATTATGCATTGGAGTAAGTATCACGCTCAAGGTGGTTTTCGTTGACGTTTGTCGTTCCGCGAGTGCGACAAAGACAAACGACAAACTGTAGAGGGAAAATATGGCAATACGACAAAAAGAGAAAAAGCCTCTTCACCTCGCCAAAATGAATATCAAGAAAGGTGATACCGTCTTGATTATTGCAGGCAAGGATAGAGGAAAGCAGGGGATCGTTTCGAGGGCGCTGCCACAGGTCAACAAGGTGATTGTTGAAGGCCTGAATATCGCAAAGAAGCATATACGTCCGCAAGGCCAGACTCGCCAGGGAGGCATTATTGAGAAAGCGATGCCTTTACAGGTTTCAAATACTATGCTGATTTGTACTGAATGCGGTAAACCTACGCGTGTAGCGCATGATCGCCGTCCAATGGGAACTGATCAAAAAGTACGTTCAGTACGTGTATGCAAGAAATGTCAAAAGGTCATTGAAGACCGGACGAGGAGTAGTTAAACGATGGCATCAAGACTGAAGGAAAAGTACCAGAAAGAGGTCGTGCCAACCCTGCAAAAGGAGTTTGACTACAACAATCCGATGCAGGTACCATCGGTACATAAGGTGGTTGTCAATATTGGGATGGGTGAAGCCATTCAGAATGCGAAGGCAATGGATGCTGCGGTCTCCGACCTGGCATCAATTACAGGACAACGTCCGGTTATAACACGAGCCAAGCGTTCAGTCGCCGCGTTCAAACTGCGTGAAGGTATGCAAATTGGATGCATGGTAACGTTGCGTGGCGATCGTATGTACTACTTTCTCGATAAACTCATAAATGTAGCTCTGCCGCGCTTGCGTGACTTCCAAGGGGTATCACCAGAGGCATTCGATGGCCGGGGTAACTATACATTGGGGTTACGCGAACAACTGGTCTTTCCTGAAATCGATTATGACAAAGTAGACAAGGTGCGCGGCATGGAAGTAAGTATTGTGACAACAGCTCGCACCGACGAAGAGGGGCGACGGCTGCTCAAACTGATGGGCATGCCCTTTAAGAAATAACGCTGGAGAGTGGAATGGCAAAAATCTCAATGATTGTGAAGTCGCAGCGCAAGCCCAAGTTCAAAGTGCAGCAGCATAATCGCTGCCAGGTCTGTGGACGGCCTCGCGCCTATATTCGCAAATTCGGCCTCTGCCGCATCTGCTTCCGTGAACGTGCGTTGCGCGGTGAGCTGCCCGGCGTGACGAAGTCGAGTTGGTAATCGGAGGGTGTTGTTACATGAACATGACTGATCCCATCGCGGATATGCTGACACGTATACGCAATGCGGTAGCAGCGCGACACAATCGCGTATCGATTCCGGCCTCTAAGATGAAGCTGGCGATTGCGCGAGTGCTGAAGGAAGAAGGTTATATCAAGGATATTGAGATCCTCAAGGATAACCCGCAAGGCACTATTCGAATAACGCTGCGCTATGTGGAGAAGCGACCGGTGTTGACGCAATTAAAGCGTGTTAGCAAACCAGGGCTACGAGTATATACAAAACGGGCTAATATCCCTCGCGTCCGAGGTGGACAGGGTGTAGCCATTCTATCAACGCCGCAGGGTCTGATGACTGGCCAACGTGCCTATCGAGAAGGCTTTGGTGGTGAAGTCATTTGTTACGTCTGGTAGGCAGGAGGGTATAAGATGTCTCGTATTGGACGTGCTCCAATTCCTGTGCCGCCAAAGGTGCAGGTGACCTGGACTGATGAGAATCTTGTGACGGTCAAAGGCCCCAAAGGGGAGTTGTCATATCAGGTTGATCCTGCGTTGACGCTCAAGCTAGAGGAAGGGACTCTCGAAGTCACTCGTCCGTCAGATAGTAAAGATCATAAAGCAAAACATGGCCTGTATCGTTCGCTCATCAACAACATGGTTGAAGGAGTGACGAAAGGGTATACAAAGCAATTAGAAATTCATGGTGTGGGTTACCGTGCCGCTAAAGTAGGTGACAATCTGGTGATTCAGGTTGGGTATTCCCATCCTATTGAAGTTCAACCTCCCCAAGGAATTGCTTTTAGTGTCGATGGAATTGATCCGGCTACCAAGGCTACCAAGTTGAGTGTCAGCGGGATCGACAAACAACAGGTGGGTGAGATTGCGGCAAGGATCCGCAGATTACGTAAACCGGAGCCTTATAAAGGCAAAGGTATCCGTTATGCAGGTGAAGCGATTCGCCGCAAAGCCGGCAAAGCTGGGAAAGTCGGTGGTAAGAAGAAATGATAAAACGATTTAATGCGAATCAGGCGCGGCTAAAGCGTCATCGACGCATAAGAAGCCATCTGGAAGGCTCACACAGCCGACCTCGCCTGAATGTATATCGCAGTGGGATGCATATCTATGCGCAAGTAATTGATGATACGACTGGTCAAACATTGGCCGCAGCTTCGTCATTGGATGAGGCTTTGCGCAACTTTGTATCGGAGAAGAAAGTTGCTTCCGCTGAGGAATCAAAAAGAGAAGCAACTTCTCAAACAACATCTGTAGAGATGGCTGCCGAGGTGACTCCGACCAAAGGAAAAGGGGCCAGGACAGAGAAAACCCAGTCAAAGGGCGGGCAACCCCAAAAGGGCAATACCAGTAAAGGGGGCAAGCCATTTACTCAGGTCAAAACCCAACTTCCAAGCGCAGTCAAGGGTGTAAAAAAGACGCCCGTTGAAGCGCTGGACGCAATCGCCGACAATCGGAAAGTAGCGCTTGCTCGTGAAGTGGGTAAACTGGTTGCCCAGCGCGCCAAAGACAAAGGTATCAGTCATGTCGTCTTTGATCGAGGCGGTTATGCCTATCATGGGCGTGTGGCTGCGCTGGCAGAAGGCGCTCGTGAAATAGGCCTGAGTTTCTAGGCCACTAGGAGATAAGATGCCAAGGATAGATGCTTCAAAACTAAACCTGGAAGAGACAGTAGTGCAAGTAAGCCGTGTCTCCAAGGTAGTCAAGGGCGGTCGTCACTTTAGCATTCGAGCGATCGTAGTCGTTGGGGACCGCAACGGCCATGTCGGTTATGGCCTGGGCAAGGCTGCCGAATACACCGAAGCCATTCGCAAAGGCGTGGAAGATGCTAAGAAGAATTTGATTGCAGTACCTCTGACTGGAACGACCATACCTTTTATGATAAAAACACGTTTTGGTGCCTCAGAGGTCATGCTGAAGCCTGCGGCACCAGGCACAGGTGTAATTGCTGGTGGGGCAGTGCGTGCTGTAATGGAGTCGGTTGGCATTCGCGATATATTGACGAAGTCACTAGGAAGTACCAATGCGGCAAACACTGTTCAAGCTTGCCTGAAAGGGCTGCGTGAATTGCGTTCTGCTGATGAAGAGGCTGCTTTGCGTGGTAAAACGGTTGCTGAAATAGTCGGTAAGAAGCAGGCAGAACGCCTTGCAATAGCTGCGGCTAACCAGGCTGAGCAGGCGGAACAAGCACGAGTTATACGTGAAGAGGAAGCTCGTGATAGTAGGAACTCTACAGGCAGCCGTCGAGGTGGTGGGTCGAGCGAACGGGATCGCCGTGGTGGCGGTGAACGTGGTGACCGTCGTAGCGGTGGTGAGCGCCGAAGATAGACGGCGATTGGAGGTAAAAAAATGGCAAAACTGCGTGTTAAATGGGTCAAAAGCGCAATTGGCTATTCAAAAGACCAGAAGGCAACTATTCGTGCATTGGGGTTGCGTAAACTCCAGCAGACAGTTGAGCATGAAGATAATCCCGCCATGCGCGGGATGATTCGGAAAGTGAACCACCTGGTAAAGGTAGAGGAAGTAGTCTCATGAAACTTTCTGATTTGCGGCCAGCCCCTGGTTCGCACAAGCGTGAGAAGCGAGTTGGTCGTGGACACGGCTCTGGCCGTGGCAAGACTTCTGGCCGTGGCACAAAAGGCCAGAAGGCTCGCACTGGCGGCACAATACATCGAGCATTTAATGGCGGTCAGACGCGTCTTTCAAAGAGACTGCCGTTCGTGCGTGGTCTTGGCAACAAAAATCTAGCTTTTCGTCATGACTATGCTATTGTAAATGTTACTGATCTTAAGCTCTTTGAAGCGGGTGCTCGGATTACTCCGGATGTTCTAGTAGCACAAGGCTTTATGACAAAGGCTGAGGGCAAAGGTTTAGTGAAGATCCTTGGCGATGGAGAATTGGATCGAGCCCTAACTGTACGTGCCCATAAGTTTACTGCCGGAGCTCGGGCTAAGATTGAAGCCGCAGGTGGTACTGTTGAACTAATTCCGACAAAAGTGTACGCAAAAACGAAGAGACGTAGGGACGCAGAAGGCAAGAAGGTACCAGCGCAACACAATACCTAAGTATAGCTACTCGTTATCTCTTAGTATTGAATCCGCGTTGTTTCGTGAAAGGAGACTCCCATGTGGGAAAGGCTGCGCAGTATCTGGACAATACCAGATCTACGCAAAAAGATTCTCTTCACTTTAGTGATGTTACTAGTTTTCCGCGTTCTCGCCCATATTCCTGTACCTTTGACGCACACTGAGGAGCAAGCCCTGGCTAACCTCTTCTCGGCGAATGGCAATCAGAACCTGAGCCAATTGCTCGGTTTATTAGATGTCTTTTCGGGTGGGTCATTGCAACAGTTCTCTATAGTTGCGCTAGGAGTCTATCCATATATTACCGCGACTATTGTAATGCAGCTTCTCATGCCAATTATACCGGCTTTAGAGAATATGAATCGTGAGGGCGAGGCTGGACGCTTGCGATTCAGCCAGATCACACGTATTGTAACGGTGCCACTAGCATTCTTACAGGCACTTGGCAATACAGCGATTTTTGTGCGCTATGGTGTGCTGACGAACTTCAGCCTCTTTGATCCGAAGTATGCGTTGGAATCCTGGGCAATCGTGCTCTCTCTGGTAGCAGGTACGATGGTTCTGGTCTGGATTGGCGAACTGATCACAGAGAACGGTGTGGGAAATGGTATCTCAATCATCATCTTTGGTGGTATTGTGAGTCGAATTCCCCAATTTGTACAACAGGGATATACGGCTAGCTCGACAGGTAGTATCGTCAGTATAGTAGTCTTCTTGCTTATCGGTTTGGTGACGATCCTTGCCATAGTTTACGTGTATCAAGGACAGCGGCGTGTGCCAATTGAATATCCGACAAAGCGCATGGTAGGGCGAGGGATGTTGGTAGGTACTGCGCAGAGGACCTATATTCCGATGCAGGTCAACAGCGCGGGTATGATTCCACTTATCTTCGCTCAGTCTATGCTGATTTTTCCGGCGGTACTGGCCCAATACCTGGCAGCTAGCAGCACTAACTGGCTAGCGAGTACGGCGAATTGGATTGGAACCTATATTGCTAATACGTCAACGTGGTACTATTGGGCCATTTACTTCGGGTTAGTAGTTGCTTTCACATACTTCTACGCGTATGTTGTGTGGCAACAGCAGAACATTCCAGAAACGTTACAGAAGCAAGGTGCGCATATTCCTGGTTATCGACCAGGCGAAGCGACACGCAAACACTTGAACGATATCCTCAATCGAGTAACGTTAGGTGGTGCACTGTTCCTGGGAACAGTGGCGATTTTGCCTTTTCTTGCTCGCGTGGGTGGAAACCAGCTACTGAGTAGCGCTGCGCTCTTGATTGTGGTAGGCGTGGTGCTGGATACAGTCAGACAAATTGAAGCCCAGATGGTAATGCGTAACTATTCGGGATTTCTCACTTAAAAGGTTAACACCGGAGGGTAAACGTGTATATTATCCTGCTCGGCGCACAGGGATCAGGCAAGGGAACACAAGCCGAATTGCTTTCGCAAACGCTCGGAGTTCCTCATATTGCCAGTGGTGACCTCTTTCGTAAAGCGATTGATGAGAAGACTGAGTTAGGAATTAAAGCCAAAGCATATATAGATCGTGGAGAGTTGGTTCCGGACGATCTGACTGTAACGATGGTAGTAAAACGTCTCGAAGAGCCAGATTGTTCGCAAGGAGTCCTGTTTGATGGCTTTCCGCGCACAGTAGCCCAGGCAGAGGTTCTGGATAAAGGGTTGCAGGAAGTTGGAAAACAGA
>WNGP01010839.1_pt1 | contig 12396 bp, 16 predicted proteins | sample 5407671 | NCBI WGS metagenome assembly WNGP01 (sample SAMN13153381, study PRJNA577476) | soil metagenome | isolation source: 40 cm soil or saprolite under Garry oak tree replicate 2 | place: USA:California | collected 2016-06-15 | reverse complement strand
ACCAACTGATTGTCGACCATTGGAGTAGTCTATTCTTCATCGTCCGCCTCGGATTGCGCGGATGGAATAGGATCGTTGGTTTCGATGACTATTGGTCCGGTGTATCCGCAGTCCGGACACCGGTACATTGCCCCGGTGTATCCTCCCATCCAGAGAATAATATTCTCAGAATGACACTTTGGACAGAACCGCTTCGCAATATTGTCCATGCTCATACCCTGCCTATCCGACGAGAAGAAAGACAGTCATAATGTTGAGCCACGGAGATATTGATAATCGCTGCGGCTTCCAAAAAAAAAGCTCAAAGCTGGTCTATGCCTCTATTGGACGAGTTGGTCTAGCACCAACCTGAATTCTCGAAATTAGTTTATGAGCGGGGCAGCTCGGTTCTGCCTTTCAAACGTCTCATTCGAGATTCCCAGGAGTATTTTGATTTCCTCCGCTTCTCGCGGGGTCGCCGAGGGCAGGGAGTTGAAGTATTCGAGGAAACCAGTCCGAGAAAGACAGGCAGAACAAAGGTCCCATTCGACAATTTCGACCCCGAAAACTATTTCGGCGACGCCGGTTTGAGAAACCCCGCAACCCGATGCGCAAGTCCCTTCACGAGTGTGCAAGGCGTAGAAAACGCTTTGAGGGGCGACTTTGACCTTAGGCTCAAGCCGCGTCACAGCACCCAGGCCCGCGGTTTTCAGAGCCTACATGCATCTTAAACCCTCGGTGATGTTATTGGACCTCTACCGTCTTTGATCGAATGAAAAAGAGGGAGTTCGGTTTAGTGAAGCTAGTATCTCAGCTTGTTTGAGAACGAGTAGGGTACCACAGGCTCCTCCTCTCTCGTCCTCCGCTCGATGATCGGACTCTGCCTGGGGACGGGCTCGTATTTCGCCTTGAACCAGTCAGGTATAACGACCGCACGGAGAAGCTCCTGGATTGTTATTCCTCGGGCTCGAGCCTCGTCGCTAAGAAGAGTGTAGGTCTGTTCGCCGAAGGCCACCATGACCTTATACGACGTTTTTTCTTCACGCTCTCAGTTTTCGAATATCCAATTGGATGTTTCGAATACCTATGCTCCATGTGCTAGGGGCAAGGCATATAAGAATACCTGAAGCCGCGCCGCGAAATTCTCCTCAAAATTCGCATGGAAGAGCTCAGACCACCAATTGCATTTATTCCGGACGCTGAGCAATCGATAGTATCTTGTCAAGGATTGTCCCGCGGTGCTCGTGCCATGGAGAACTCGCGATAACCGGCGAAATACGAAGCCCGGACGGATGGCGGACAGGATTCAACCTCCAATGCAAGCAATGCGCGAAGAAATGGACCTACTCGGGTGGCATCTATAGGGAAGAGTCAGCGGAGAACGCTGGGTAAGACATCCTCGCTCGATGCGATGGGGCAAGAAATCCATAACCAAGTCGAAGACCTTCCAGCATTCGCACGCGAACTCGGAAAGCATGACCGCTTTCGCAATCTTGACCCTTCCCGTATGATTTTCACTGGGTCCGGAGACTCGTTTGCAAGCTCGCTCTTCGCGCACTACCTTTCTGAGATGCAGGCGTTTGCCGCAGACCCATACGAACTCCAGCTCCATCCGAGGGTGGCTAAGAACAAGACCATCTTCATAACATCAGTCAGTGGCAAAACCAGAACGAATATACAACTCGCTAAGAGAGTCAAAGGAATAGCCAAGAAGCGCGTTGCAATAACCGCGAACCCTGAGAGCCCTCTCGCGGAAGAATGCGACGACCTAATTCAGATACGATACAGATGCTCGGGAATCCTTACGTCCGGGACCGCCAGTTTCTCGGCCACTCTACTTGCCGTGGCCTCGTTGATCCGTCGATTACCGAAACTCGACTCCCTGCCCGTTGTCGAAAGGGGAGCTGCTGAGTGGGCTAGACGCTTGCGGGTCCATCCTCGCGGAGAGTTCCTGTTCGTTGGATCTGGGACTGGCTACGCTCTCGCAATGTATGCAGCTTTCAAGATCCACGAGGTTCTGGGGCTGTCGGCTCAATACCAGCATTCAGAGCAGCTTGGGCATTCCCAGCTTTTCTCACTCAAAGAGAAATCAGACAATCTCCTGTTCTTATCGCCGAGCTCGGACAAGAAGACGAGTGAAGTGTTTCGAGTTCTCTCGAAGAATGGTTTACATGCGTATCTGTTGAAGGGTAGCACTGCCGATCCCGTTCTCGCAGCTCTTCAAGTCATGTTCTGTATTCAACACCTGGCCCTCAATCTCGGAAGAAAGATGGAGCTCCGAGAATGCGCGTTCCTGACAGACAAGAAGAAGCTGGCGCTCAGTAGCCGACTAATTTACTGACTTCGTACTGGACATTTCCGACTGAATGTGTTTGTAAACGTCGAGAAGGTCGTCGGTTTCCATCTGATGTGAAGCTGCTCTCTTCACCTTCTCAAGGTTAGTGTTCAAGGCAATGGAATAGCCGACTACTCGAAACACGGGAACATCGTTCAGCCCATCTCCCACATGAACCGTCTTGCTCAATGGAATGCTCATCCATGCGCAATACTTTCTGATGCCAAGCCTCTTGTCCGGTAGAGGCTCGATGTCATCTATGATTACTCCGTTCTTCACGGCTACTTTTGACGAGACGAACCCGCGGAATCCAAATTGTTCTACAAGATACTGACAGAGAAAGTCCGGATTGTCTGTGCAGAGGATCACTGACAGCCCGAGGCCCAGGAGTTTGTCAACGGTTTCGCGGATGTTCCGCATCATCGGAACCTTAGAGACTTCAGCTAGAACGTCTACGAGTTTCATCCCGACGAGAAGCTGAAACTGTTGCAAGAGGGCCTGTCTGAGAGTAATCCGCTTACGTTCGTACATCTCGTCTATCGCGTCCCACTTCTTGCCGATCCCTAAACCTCGGGCCGCCTGAGTAAGTGCAGGCTGACGGAAGAGGGTCTTGTCTAAGTCGAACGATACTTCAACGAATTTCGGAGTCTTCATTCCGCTGGAAAATGTAGAACAAGTGCCTTAGATGATTATGCTAAGCGTCTAGAGAGGCTCAACGTAGCCGAAGTTTTCCCGAATGATACTCCGGACTTGTTCCGCTCTCTCCTTCGTATTCTTGTCGAGAAAGATCTTGACGATATGTCCTTTCTCCGTCTCGAAAGTTAGTCCTTCCTTCCGGAATTTTTCGAGCGCATCGTTCAATGTGAAGTGGTTGCCGAAAGTTGCGATGACCACTGCTTTGCTCTTCTTCTTTCCACCCAGCCGGACAACTGTCTTCCTGAATCCCTCGGCTAGACCGTACGCCATACCCTATCCGACTGTGAGGGTGGAAGGTAACTTGCTATATGACTATCGGACATCTTTACATCCTGAACTAGAGAAGGTTCGAAGCCGGGCGATTGTGTTTGAGCGAACAAGGTAGTGCCGATTCGAAAGACAAGAGGAAAAAGAATCAAGGTAAGGGTAACGATCTGGGTGCGATAGTGGGAATCTTGATTCTCGCCGGCGCGGGCTCAACGTTTGGATTGCAAGGGATTCTGGCCGGCTTTATTGGGGGAGTCGGGATCTATGTGATTGTAAGATCAGCAGTGTCCGCGGAACGGCTCTGATCCGGCGTCCAGCTTATCGCGGAACATGGAGACCATCATTTAGGATATGGATGTCACGCCTCTATCGGTGCCCGATGGTGCCCCCAAACCCATGATTGCAGCTAGTATACGACGCTGAAAATCTCGAAGGCGTTAAATGGCTATCTCTATGAGGCTGCCCTTGCCGCTCGGCTTCTTTCCAAGGACCCGTCCGAGCTGAATCTCGACCGCTTTCCTCTTCGACCTCTCGCCGCCGTACCATCTCTCCACCTGATTCCTTCCGTACTTGCGGCGGAAGAGTTCGAAAGTGTGTTCGAGCTTTTCTGGGACGAGTCTGCCGGTTCCTTCGAAGAGGATCTCTGAGACTTCCACTTCGACTCTGGGGGTCTTGACGACGTTCTTCCACCAGTGAGAGGATTCGTGCGCGAGAAAGTACAATTTTTCGTCTTCGAAGGCGAACCAGAGCTCGACATCATGTCTCAGCCCTGTCTTCCTCCCTCTGGTCGTGAGGTTCAGGTATGGGGTCTCTTCCAACACTATCTCGCTAGTCGACATTTTCCTATTCTGCCTCCGTTGCACCTATTGTTACTGCTTCTGTCTTTTCTGAAGACTTTGTTACCGGCCTTTCCGGAAGCAAGGAATACTTCCCATCAGGGGTACGATAGAGCGCTATTCGAGCAGTAGTCTCCCAATTGTCGCCGGTTGGGTGTCGGATCTGAACTGTCACCACTTCGGCGGAGGGTTCAGTTTTTCCTGGCCATATGGTGATTCCTAGGAAGTCTCCATTCGGGAGTTTTGTGGAGAAGCGAGCTTTCGGGGTCTGCTTCTCAGCCATCATAACCATCAGATGCCGCTTAGGTTCCGTATAAGTTTGGTCGGGAGGCCGAGAAATCGTCCTCCGACAATGAGCCTCACCGTTACCTATTTAGACCCAAAACTAGACTCCGTGAGCGAACGAATCATGAGCCTAGAACTGAAAGCGCAGAAAGGAGACACCGTCTCAGTCCATTATATCGGAAAATTCCCCGGCGGAAAAATCTTCGACACGTCAATGGAAAAGGAAGCCAAGAACGCGGGACTATACAATGCAGCGCGCGACTACCACCCTCTGATGGTGGTGCTGGGAACGGGTAAGGTGATTCAGGGTTTTGATGAGGCGTTGATGGGTATGAAGGTGAATGAGGAGAAGGAGGTCGTTATACCACCTGAGAAGGCCTACGGGAGGAGTGGGAACCATCCTATGGCGGGTAAGACGCTCCAGTTCAAGCTTCGAGTAACAAACATTAGACGACCCTGAGAGCCCCGATTCCGGTTTCGGGCAGGCTAGGTTCGACGAGAGATAACAGAGAGATTCGCGCGCGCAAGAAATCCAAGGCAAGACAGGCTCTCGATAGAGGCCTCTAGTCTTTATTGAGTATCTCTGCAAACAATCTTCTCTCCGCCTTCCTCCTGTGAACCACTAGAGTAGCCTCACGAATGCCGACTCTTCTAGCTAGGTCCTTGGAATCCACCCGTCTCGGAAGATCGTAGTAGCCGAGCCTGAAAGCGAGTTGAATTATTCTCCGCTGTTTCTCCGTCAAGCTCTGGGCAGGAGAACCATTAGAGAACTTAGCATCGCCGAGTGACACAACTTTGTGCCGCAACCTATTCACACGAAGAGATTCTTGAAATCTTTGAATGCTCTTCGCACTTCCAAGGAGAGAGATTCGAACCCGTCCGTCTTTGATCTCGTACGGGAGCGAGATATATCCTCCCCGGACTGAGGAGCCGAGCCGTAGGAGCCGGCGAAGAGGGCTCCTCCTGTAAAAGCAGGTATACGTGCCTGTCTTCTCTGTCTGCAAGACGACCACCTGCTCCGATGGGTCAGTGAAGACATCTCCAAAACGAGTTGCTGGGTCCTTGAACTGAACTCGGCAGATTGCGGTAAACTCTCGAGGGGTGCTTCTCAGGATATTGAGAAACTCGATGGACCGTATCTTCGAGTTGACTCTCGGGGACTCCCCTAAAGCTTGAGCAATATCTTTTGTGGAAAGCTCGACGATTATCCTACGCAACCCGGGTAACCTTCGCAATCGACTATAGACGCTTTGCGCTAGAGGCTAGTGTACTAGCGTGAACCCTAATCAGATCCTAAGATTGATGTCGGCTGTGACGGGAGAGGCGCGGGGTCAGCAGCCAAACGGCTACGGGTCGAACTGGTAGATGCGTGTAGCGGTAGTCTCAGATATTCACGGCAACTGTGTAGCGCTAGATGCAGCCTTGGCAGAGATACAGGCGAGTTCAGTGGACAAAGTTGTCTGTCTCGGCGATACGGTCCAAGGAGGTCCACAACCCGCCGAAACGATTGAGAGACTGCGTGAACTTCAGTGTCCAGTCGTCATGGGGAACTCTGACGCTTGGCTGATCAACGATGAGACCGATATGGTTGAAGCCACTTCGAACGAGCAACGAGAAGTGCGGCGATGGACGCTATCGAGGCTCACAGCCAGCGACTTGGCTTTCATTCGACGGTTTCAACCCACTGTGAAGATCACGTTGGACAACTCGCAAGGTCTACTTTGCTTTCACGGCTCTCCGCTCTCCTACGATGATATCCTGGTACCTGAAACTCCTAAGGATGATTGGGATCGGTTGCTGGGCCCATTCGCTCCCGCTATCATGGCGGGAGGGCATACCCACACACAGCAGATTCGCCGCGTGGGAGAAGGGCTGTTTTTCAATCCAGGAAGCATAGGCGCAGCATACAACCGGAACCTCCCGGAAGAAAACTTGCGCATGGACCCATGGGCCGAATACGCGATCCTTTCCTACGAGCCGAGACATCTAGGCATCGAATTCCGGCGAGCTCTCTATGATCCTGAGAACCTGATTCGAACAATCAAGAAGAGTGAGCGGCCACTTGCCAAGAAGATGATAGACGAATACAGAGGATTAAGTGGATGACGGAATCAATAGCGAGCCAAGACCCGGGAATACAGTCAGGACGAATAGGCCTCAACATAACTCCCGCTAGCCAGGAACAGCTCGGACTCGTTCTCGAGATTCTCGAAGAAGCAGCCCACTGGACCACATCGCATGGTCTGAACGGATGGCAGCCAGGCTCCTTCTCGCACGAGCGAATAATTAGGCAGATCGGTCATGGTGAGGTTTTCCTCGCATGGCTGAGTTCCGAGCCGATTGGAACGATCACCCTCCAAGGGAATGACATAGAGTTCTGGGGAGACGGACCGGAAACCGCAGAATATGTTCACAAGCTAGCCGTAAAACGAAAATTTGCAGGAAGAGGCTTCGGCGTCGAGATACTGATGTGGGCCGAGAGTCATGCCATAATCGCGAGGAAGGATCACCTCCGGCTAAACTGCATGGCCGAAGATACCGCACTGAGGAGATATTACGAGCGACTCGGATTCGAGCTAAGGGGCGAAATTATCGAACCGAGAGGCAGGGCGGCTCTGTACGAAAAGAAACTGAACAGATCAACCTGAAAGGCGGACCTGACGGCCCTTGCTCTCTTCCCTTCAACAGAGAATTATCAGAAAAGGAGATTGCCCGTAGTGTCGGCGATTCACGCTGAAGGGCTTCGAAAGTCTTACGGCCTCCAGATCGCGGTGGACCTGCGACGGGCGGCTCCGCGCGAGTCCTCGGCTTCGACGTGAAAAAGGACGGCATGAAGATTCGAAGGCGAATCGGACTAGTTCAGCAGCAGCCCAGCGGAGAGTACCAGCTCCGAGTTGACGAACAGATGGAACTTTACGGACTTGTCTGGGACGTCCCCAAAACAGAACGCAAAAAGAGAGTCGAAGCCCTTCTCAACACATTCGACCTTCAGTCACACCGCCGCCAAAGATGGGCAGAACTCTCCATAGGAACAAGACGCAGGTTACAGGTGGCCCGAGAGTTCATGCACGACATGGACCTGCTCTTTCTAGACGAACCAACCCTCGGACTAGACCCAATCGCGCGCCGCGCAACGCTCAATATGATCAAGAAACGCGTCAAAGAAGGACTCACAGTATTCTTCACCACTCACATCCTGGACGAGGTTGAGTACCTCTGCAATCGAGTCGCCATAATCAATAATGGAAAGATTGTCGCTGTCGAAACACCCAAGGATTTGAAGGAAAAGTTCGGAGGGCTTCAGACGGTCGAGGCAATCGTTGAAGGAGACAACCTCGAGCCGCTTCTCAGGGACCTTCGTTCTGTCGACGGAGTGTCAGAAGTTAGGGTAGACGAAGGGCAGACTATCAAGATCGACACCTCTGACTCCAGCGAGATTTTCAAGACTATCATGGGTCTCGCCGAGAAGAATGGATTGCGAATTGTTCAGCTCAACCTTCGAGAGCCTACGCTCGAACAGGCATTTGTTCGCATAGTCGAGAAGAATCGGTGACATTAGATGTTCTGGCTATTTCGCCTCGTGATCCGTGACATCAAAGCCACGTTTGACAAAACCCTGATAGCCTTCCAGTTCGCGCTGCCGCTACTCTTCTTGTTTGTGGCCGGACTTGCGTATACGAACCTGATATCTCCGTTCTCTGTGAACGGGCGCCAGATCTCATACCAGCAGTTTCTCGCAGCTGGGATAATACTTCAGACCGTAATGACGGGTTCCTTGACCGCCGGCCTTCTTCTCTGGATAGACCGTAGAATGGGCATGTTCGAACAGATACTGGTCTGGCCGTTCACCCGGTCTCAGTACGCGTTAAGCAAGGTCGTGGCCTCAACGATTGTCGGGATCGTCGGGTCCATGATAGTGTTCGTTTTCGCCCTTCCGTTCATGATCGGAATAACACCATCTCTAACGGACATTATGATCGCGCTGGGCTCAATTCTCCTCGCAGCAATATTCTTCGGATCGTTCGCTGTAGCAATATCGACGCTGTTGAAGTCAAACGAGGCATTCAACGTCGTCATCAACCTGCTATACGTGATCTTTACGTTCGTAAGCTCAACGTTCTACCCGATTTCTGCAGCACCCTCACTGCTTCAGGGAATCATTTTACGAATCCGTCGCACTGATCACCGAAGCATTTGGAGCGTTTGCCCTAGCGGTCTACGTGTTTCAAAGGATCAAGGTGTAGCCAAGCTACTGATCGGGCCTTTCAGTCATGTTTACTTTGGAAGAGCGTAATCGCGTCCGTGATCGTATTCTGGAGATGGCCCGAGAAGACCCTCGAATAGTCGCCGGAGCTCTGGTCGGATCCACCGCGTCAGGCTGTGATCGATGGTCAGATATCGACCTGACTTTTGGCCTCTCTGATGATGCGAGCTCTTGGCTTGGGCTTTGCATGGGTTAGTCAACCTCCGCCTCCGATCATATGGAACGTGTCTCTGGTCTTCCCTCTCACAGGTCTAAGCATCGCGCTACTCCTGATTGGGAACAAGATCTCGCCCCCAGACAATTAGCTCGACTCATGGCTCACTCCATTCAGAGGCCATAAACCGCCATGGAAACGAATCGGTCCTGAGCCGCAACAAGACGGAGAGATCTGGGCAACCATCACCATTGACAGCCTGGGAGCGCCGGATGGAAGCTTACACCGGGCCAAAGGTGCTACGTAGAGTTCGATGACGGCTTCATGTTTCTGGGACAACAAGGAAAAGAGCTAGACCTCATCGAGCCAAAGAAGATCCTCCGGGCAAGCGACAAGACCCCTCAGCATCGACACGGGACAATCGAGCTATGGAGAGATCACGTTGACTTTCGAATCAGCGTCCGACGCAGACCAGGTAAAGCGGGAGATCCTGAGGATGAGTCTTCACGTTGACATCGGACCTGGACAGGTTCCTCCTACCTTCCCAACGTGATGACCGAGACAGTCAGGTCCACTCTAGACTCTCCCCGGTTCACGAGGGGCGGTGGGTCTAGAACTATTCGCTTGAGCTATGCGTCATTTGAGGGCAAATTCCTCTTTCCGACTATTGAGGGTCTGTTGAAAGCGGAGGGCTGAACACACCTGACGGATTCTCGCGCCGACCTCTGTTCTTCCTTCGACCCACGATCTTGCCTAGCGTGCGAGAGTCGTGTTATGCGTAATCTTTCAGCAGAATAACCTCGATCTCCTTCACCTTTTTCAGCTTCTCATCGTTCGTGACAAAGCATCCGGCGCTGGATGCGATCGCAGTCCCGATCTGTAACGCGTCGGGAGGCCTAATCCCATAGGCGGCTCTCAGATCCACAGCCCTCTCGGCACAGCTATCATCGATACTCCTCAACGTAAGATTGGGAAAGGTTCTCAGCAAGAATCCATAGTCGTCAACCACCTTCTGCTGGTTCAACTGTTTTGGCCTGACCAGGACCTCCATGAGGGTAAGAGTTGACGTGACGGCCCTAACGCCGCCCTTCTCCACCAGCTCGAAAAGTCTGAGAGTAGCCCTGAGAAGACCGGGTGCTTTTCCAGATGATAGATGAAGGGAGAAGTGTCAATTCCGAGGATGCGATGCTTGCTCAGGCTCTTGAGGAAGTTTCCTTCTTCCAGGCTTCCCTCTCCGTCCTAACATAGCTCTCGGTCTTTACGCCTTTCCAGACATTCTTGTGCAGGCCAAGCATGTGTTTCGAGTAGTTCCGAGGCTTAGGCTTCATCAAGACCCTACCATTCTCGACCTCTACGACCAACTCGTCCCCAGCACCCACCCCCAACGCCTCTCTAGCCTCCCGGGGGACGACAACCTGATGCTTCCGGCTCACTCTAACAACAGAGCCCAATCTTCTTCCCGCCTTACAATCTTGTACACGCTTTACAATATAGCTTTCGCTTTACCGAGGACGAATCAGGAGAGGGAGGGTCAGCTAGAGACCATGGCAAAAGAGGCGACCCCGGACCCAATGCTACCACTTACGGTTACCAGACCCGTTAACATTCAAGAAATCTTGATTGCAGTTACTCTTCGCGACGCAGACTGCCGAAGCCGAAATCGTCCCGGGGGCAGAGGACGTGGTTAGCCTGTTAGAGTCTCCGTAGTAGTTCTTGCTGGGTTAGGAGTGTGAGGCTTGGTATTCGGCGCCGCTAATAGGGCAATTGTTCGGAACGCGTCTCGGACCTCCTCCACCTGTCATCTCTTTTATCCCCCTTTTTCCATCCATTTCTCTTCAGTGTGTTGAGAAACTCGCTTCACTGTTAAGGAAGAAATAGCCGACAATCCTAAAGCGCTGAGACATTAGCCTGCAAGGGTGAACAGATCAGTCATCGTGCCATGAAAAACTTCGACTTCGAAAGGATGTACGAGTTGATGAGCAGCCCCGAATCATGGGGCGACTTTGAACCCTTCGAAATGTCAGACTAGTTCGCTTCTACCGGAAGGGTGTCATCAACGGGAAGCGGTCTTGGTTATAGTTGAAGGTGTATGGTGTATCTCCTATGCCGTCATTGTCGGGATCCGTCCCAGTGTAGTCTGACCAGAAGTTGCCGCCGCTGGGGTACCCGTTGTCCCACGTGTTCTGGCCGGTCTGGTCGAAGGCTTGGACTCGGTTCTTGAGGAAGTTGTTGTGGTAAACTTGTACGCCGTTCACTGAATTTAGCGCGATTCCTGTTGCGTTGCCTACGGAGATGGCGTTGCCTGTTATTGTGGTGTAACAGGGGCTTGTCTGGCCCGTGACTGGATCGGTGGGGCAGCCGTCTATCTCGATGCCGGCTGGCGCGCTCTGGAACTGTGTTGGTCCAGTGTTGGTTATGTTATTGCTGTTGATCGACGTCGTGTCAGCTGCGACCATGCGTATGCCGTACTGGTAGAGCGCCACTGTGGGGCCCGCCGCACCGTTTATCTGATTGTTTGCTATGATCGTATCGCCGCCTCCCAGCAGTGCCAAGCCTCTGGGACTAGCAATGTAGTTGTGTTCGATATCAATGCTCCCAACGTTTCCTATCACTATTCCATTGTCCGAGTCAAGTATCGAGTTGTAGAAGATGTTAGTGACTGCACAGTAAAGACTGATCCCTGTTCCAGAGTCGGAGACCTTGTTCGTGTTGAACTGTAGAAAGCTGGAGTTGTCGCAGTCGACCCCGGTCTGGCTCTCGTGGATTGTGACGCTTGAGATGAGGATCTGATTGCTGTCGATGAGAGAAAGTCCAACCCTGGATCACGTACGGGTTTGTCGCCGTGCCTGTTCCAGCCGTGACACCATTGCTGGCTGTGAAAGCGTTCGGACCGTCGATGAGGATTGGGGCGTGGGGTCGTAGACCGTTGGAACTCGCGCTTACCTGTCGTACGGCGAGCATACCCGGAAGAAAAACGCTCAACGATATGAGAGTCAAAATCAGAACCAGACTGCGCCTATCTGTAGAAAGTTGCAAATATCTTCTGAAAAGTAGCGCTTCGAACGTCGTATATTAGCTTGCCACGTACAAATAACCACGGCTCCCTCAGGGTGAGCAATATTTTAGAGAGGCCTCCCCCTCCTTTCGCAAAGCGCATCTCCTAAGGTCCGGATACTAAGCACTTTGCCGAACTTTGTTCTTCAAAAGGACATGGACGCTTCCCGTTATTGCCGATGCTCCATGGCGGTGTCTGCAGTCGGTCCACGACCTCAAACATACTGGAGCCCTCTGCACAGCCCTGACCGGCAGGGAAATTGTCCCCATCTGATCGACTAATGGAGCTTGGCACTTTGGAGAGCTGGGTCCCTTTGGCCGGATGAGAGTGCGCTCGCCGCATAGATCCCTCAATGGCATTTGACGCCTTTCAGCTGGGCGTTTCTCTGTAGTTTGATTGCTACCTATGTGAACGGGCAGTTCCTTTCTTGTTAGTCTTGCGTTTTGTTCTCCTTCCTGTTCGTGTTGCTATGCCGAGTACCTATTCGAGGCTTGACCTCACTACCGTTTCTTCGGCATCTTGTTA
>WNGP01003944.1_pt1 | contig 12397 bp, 10 predicted proteins | sample 5407671 | NCBI WGS metagenome assembly WNGP01 (sample SAMN13153381, study PRJNA577476) | soil metagenome | isolation source: 40 cm soil or saprolite under Garry oak tree replicate 2 | place: USA:California | collected 2016-06-15 | reverse complement strand
CGGGGCTCGACGCGCACGGCATCGACCGCCTGTCGCAGCTGCTCGAGGCCGGCGCCGTCGATCACCGGCGCGACGCCGTACGTGTCGGTGCGGTCGGCTTCGAAGCCTTCGACGTACCGCGTCAGGATCCCCTGCTCCACTTCCGCCGACGGATAGCCGATCTGCACTTTGGCCATGAAGCGATCGAGCTCGGCCTCCGGCAAGGGGTAGGTACCCTCGAACTCGATCGGGTTTTGTGTGGCGAACACGGTGAACGGTTGTGACAGCGGATGGCTCTGGCCGTCCACCGTCACGGTCCGTTCCTGCATCGCCTCGAGCAGGGCGGCCTGCGTCTTCGCCGGCGCGCGGTTGATTTCGTCCGCGAGTACGAGGTCGGCGAAGACCGGCCCCGGCCGGAACGAGAACTGCTGAGCCCCGGTGAGCAGCGTGATACCGGTGATGTCGGCCGGCATCAGGTCGGGGGTGAACTGGATGCGGACAAAGCGCACGTCGAGCGCGAGCGCGAGGGTTCGCACCAGGAGCGTCTTGGCGGTCCCGGGGACGCCCTCGAGCAGAATGTGCCCGCGCGCGAGCAGGCAGACGAGCACCTCGCGTGTGGCAGCTTCTTGTCCCAGCACCACCCGGCGCAGGGATTCTAGAATGCGTTGCGCGTCGTGCGCGGGCGCAGCTCCTCCCACACGTCCTCCACGGCTTGAGCGGCAAGAAGCACGCGTTGCTCATCGCGATCGCGTGCAATGAGAAGATGATGTAACCGGCGGACGGCGCCCCGGCCTGCGGGGCCCCGCATCGCCAGCTCCAGGCTTTCGAGCCACGGCACGACCTCGCCGCTCCCGAGGTGCCCGGTCCGACTCAGCCGGCGGCGCAATCCCAGCGCCAGGCGCTGCACAGCGGTGTCCACGGCGGCGGCGCTCTCGAGACCGGCGCCGAGCGCCTCGAGGTGCTCGAGCGGCGAGCGCCGCCGCCGTTCGATCACGGATAGCGCGGGACCGAAGCGCACCGCCGTCATCGCGAGCCACACCAGGGCGACGGCAATGAGCTGCAGAATCGCCCAACCTGCCGGCGAGCTCCGCAACCAGGCCCACGTGCGACCGGAGGGCGATACAGAATTCTCGCCGCCGAATCCTTGATGGTATTCGTCCCACACGACCCGGCCGGGACGCTCGGGCCGCGGCGTGAGCAGCGGCAGCAGTACGATCGGGACGTCGGTGTCGCGCCAGAAGCGGTTCGTGAACCAGCGCCGATCGGCGGCGAGCGTGATCGTGCCGCCGCCCCGATAGCGCAGCCGCAGGATCGCAGGCCGATTGTTCAGCGCCACCACGACCGTGTCGACTCCGAACGGCGCCAGCGTGCTGCAGATGCCGAGGCGGGAGTCGTCGTCGGCGGCGCTTTTTCTCAGCCGCTCGAGTCGCCCTCCCTCGGTCGCCGTCGTATCGGTCGGCGGGACGTCGGCCGTCAGAACGCGCCGCGTGGTGGGCAGCCGAACATCCGACTCCCGCGCCCGGACCCCGACGGAGTCCTGGAACCCCAGTCCTCCCGGCCGCGTGCGCCACCCCGCGCACGCCGTGACGCCGGCGCCATCGCCCGTCGCCACCACGGCGCCTCCCGCCCGCACGTAGCGCACGACCTGCTCCATCTCGTTGTCCTCGAGAGGAATGAAGGGATCGAGCAGGACGAGCACGGCGGGGCGATGGGCGCGCGCGGTGGCAAGCGCCGCGAGTGACGTGCGACGCCGCTCAGAGAGCCGGCCCAGCCCGACGAGGATTTCATGCAGCGCCTTGCTCCCGGTCTGGCCGCTCAGATACGTCGAGGTCCGAGAATCGAACTCGTCTTCCGGCGGGTTGCGATTTGCCGCCCAGAGTGCCAGGCCGATGGCGGCCGCCAGAAGTACCGCCGCAAGGATCTCAAGCCGGTACGACGTACTGCCCCCGGACCAGCTCCGTTGCGCCTGCGCCGAAGGTCGCGTAGCCGTCGGCATCGCAGGGGACCGCCGCGAAGAGGTGGCGGTAGAGCTGCGCCACGAGGCCCGCCAGGGACGCGCGACCCCGGTCGGTCAGACGCGCTTCCCCGACGTACTCCGCCGGGGTTTTCGAGGCGTGAAAGCGTAGCGCCTTCCGGCGGTCCAGCTCGAGGACAAGCGCCAGGAAGCGCTGGCCGAGCGCTTCGGCGTAGCGGCCGGCGCGCGCCAGCTCGTCCGCCATCGCGAGATGGGCGGCGGCGTCCATGATTAGGGCCGCGCCGGCTGCCGTCTTGGCCTCGCCGGTCCGTACGCCGGGGCGGACGATCCGCCACATGACGTACCCCATGTGCACCAGAAGCGCGACCAGCGCGACCACGACGAGGGTCATGCCGATGCTGAAGCCGAGCGGATGCTGCCCCGCCATCCGATTGAGCCAGTCGACCAGATTCTGCCACTGGCGCGCCAGCCACGAGAGGAGGGGCCGGCGCTCGACCCACTGAAACTCCGGGCGTGCGAACACCTTGCCGATTACGCGCCGAATCGAGTCCGGATCGATTAGTGAGTCTCCGTCATCCCCGTGCCCAGCTGCTCGCTCAGGACCTGGAGGTCGAACGCCTCGCGCCGCACCCGCAGGTCGTAGTACAGCAAGGTGAGCGCGCACGGGAGGATCGGCGCCAGCACGATGCCCAGCAGCGACGCCACGACCACGAAGAGGGGCTGTAACGAATCGTTCCCCGCGATGCCCAATACGCCGCTGATGCCACCGACGACCATCTGCGGCAGGAATTGGGAGATCAGCCACGCGACGACCGCCGTGCCGAACACCTTCAGGCGCGCGCCGCGCGTCAGCTCCCAGGAGCGGCTGAACGCGTCGAACGAGCTGGGCAGATCCTCGAGGACGACGATCGCCGTGGTTGTCGCGTAGGCACAGAGGACCCAGATCACGAACCAGATCGCGGCGACAACTCCGATGAAGATCATGAGCCCGCCCATTCCGGGCCCCACGAGTCTCCCCATGAAATACAACAACGCCACCCCGACTGCGCTGACCACATCCAGCAGGATGATCAGCAGCCCTTTGCTGAATGTCACCAGCAGCAACGGAACGATCTTGTCCACGCCGAGTCGCAATGATGCTCCCAGCTCCGGCTCCTGGCCGAGATACGAGTCAGAGATGACGCGTATCGTACCTGCCTTCAGCAGCAAGCTGCAGGCGCTCGCCACGACGATGAACAGCAAGGCTATTCCGATCGTGGCACCCATGTGCGCCTGGAAGATGTTGAGGGCTTCGAACGGATTCTTGGCAAACCGCAGGTTCAGATAGATGCCGGCAGCCGTAGGCAGCCAGACCAGGATCAGCGTCAGCCGCATGAACAGGCCGAAATGACGGCGGTAGATGTTGAAGCTGCCGTCGAGGATCTCGCCAAGCCGCATCGGCCTGATGTTGGAATTAATGGGTCGCTCCGCGCGAGGACACGCGGTAAGATGAGGACATGCCGCCTTCCGCGCGAGACCTCGATCTCCGCCAGCATCATGGCGTCGAAACGCCGGAGCACGTCGACGTCCAGTTCGAGCTGGCCGGCGTGGGGTCGCGCGTGGCGGCGGGGTTGCTCGATTTGATGCTGCTATTGCTGGGATTCTTCGTGCTCCTTATCGGCGGCAATGCCCTGGTTGCCGGGTTGTTCTCCCCGCGTGGGATGGCGCAAAGCTGGCTCACCGCCGTGATGATTCTGCTGACCTTCTGCTTCCTGTGGGGCTATTTCACGCTGTTCGAGGCGCTCAACGGCGGACGGACGCCGGGGAAACAGGCCCTCGGCATACGGGTCGTGATGGACACCGGACGCCCGATCACCCCCGCGGCGGCGCTGATCCGGAATCTCGTCCGGTTCGTCGACAGCTACATCCCGGCCCTGTTCGCGCCCGCGGTGGTGTCGATGTTTTTGCACCCGAGCAACAAGCGTCCGGGCGACATGGCGGCCGGAACCATCGTCGTCCGCGATCACCCCACGGACTGGACGCTGGGGGCGCCGGCGCCCACGGACGAGCTCCCGGAGCCGATCGAGACCGGACCCCCGGACCTGTCCGAAGACGAGTTCCGGTTACTGGATCGCTTCCTGGGGCGGCTCAACGACCTGACGCCGGAAGTGCAAGTGCGGATCACCACGGACCTGGTGCGCCGGTTCGAGCAGCGCATCCCGCGGCGGACCGCGGACAACCAGGCCTACCTGGTGAAAGTGTTCGCCGACGAACAACGCAAGCGCCGCAGCCGTTTCGCGCCGCGGGCGAAGGCCGGCGCCGCGGGCCGCATCACCGTCCCCGCCGAGCGCTTTGTACAGAAGAAGCGCGAGGCATGGGAGAAATTCCGCGCCACGGCGATGTTCATGGAGCGCTCCGGCATCGGTGGTTTGGCGCCCGGCGAGATTCCGGCGTTCGCCGCCCAGTACCGCGAGGTAGCCGCCGATCTGGCGCGCGCGCGGACCTACCAGGTCGATCCGCGCGTCATCACGTACCTCGAGCGCGTCGTGACCGCCGGGCACAACGCGTTGTATCGCGCGCGCGGCACGGAGCGGACACCCGTCCTCCATTACATCCTGCGCGACTTCCCTGCCGCGGTGGTGCAGTCGTGGCGGTACGTCCTACTCGCGTTCCTCTTGTTTGCGGTGCCCGCGGTGGTCGGCTACGTCATGATTCGTGAGCAGCCGGCACTGGGCGACGAGATGTTGTCGCCCGTCATGGTGGCGCGCGCCGAGGCGGCCGCCGAAAACCAGGCGGAGGGTCGCGGCTACGCGGAGACGGAAAAGGAATACCGCCCCCAGGTTGCCGCGCTCATCATCTCGAACAACATCTCGGTCTCGTTCGGAACATTCGTCGGCGGCATCAGCGGCGGCCTGCTCACCGCCTGGCTCCTGTTCACCAACGGCATGATGTTGGGACTCGGGATGGGGCTGTTCCAGAACTACCACGCGCTGCCGTACCTGCTGACCTTCGTCCTCGGCCACGGTGTGCTCGAATTGACCGCCATCTTCATCTCGGCGGGGGCAGGCTTCCGATTGGCGAAGGCGATGATCGCGCCGGGGGACCGCACGCGCGGAGACGCGTTGGTCCTCGAGGGACGCATCGCGGCGCGCATGATCGGCGCGGTGGTGACGCTCCTCGCGATTGCGGGGACCATCGAGGGCTTGTTGTCGACGTCGGACGCCGCCGCGGCCTGGAAGTACGGCGTGAGCGCCAGCAGCGCGGTATTCCTGGTCCTCTATCTCCTGAACGGCAGAAGCCAGCTGCCGCGGCTCACCGCGCCCACTCGATCAGCGTACCGAGACGTGGACCGATGAGGGGGACGCTGGTACCGAGGCTGTTGAGCGAGCCGAACGCGAACTGCGCCTGGACGACGCCGGTGGCGTGATCGCTCAGGCGGTACCGCAGATCGGTTCCGACCCGCACCAGGTAGCCGAGCAGCTCCATGCGCTGCGAGGGCCCCGTGAGCTCATGGCGGAACTCGAGGATCGGCGCCAGCGTCGTCTTCGGACCGAGCGGCCGCTCGAGCCGGGCGCCGAGCGCCAGGACGTTGCCGCGCGGGACTGGGAACGTACCGGGATGAGGACGGAACCGGCGCATGTCCCAGCCGTAGATCGATAGGTTCGAGCTGCCGACCGGCAAGCTCATGGCCACATACGCCAGGACTCGATTGCCGATCGTACTGGTGGAGTCTCCGGTCAGGTCGTTCGCGCCGGTCGTGGTGAACACCAGCGCACCGCGGAAATACTTTCCACCACCGAACGGCCCCTCGATGCCGAAGCGCGCCCGAACCTCACCGCCGGGGGACATCTCTTGTCCACCCCTGACCGGCGTATAGCTCGCGCCGTACCGGTAACTCGCGCCAGCGCCGATCGCCCAGTTGGACCCCAGCTTAAACGCGGACGCGAATCCCGCGGACATGCCGCCGCCCGACCCGAAGCTGGGCGTCGTGAACCCCAACAGGTCGGTCGCCGTCGCACCAAAGAGCGGAATTGTCGTGTCGGGTACCGTTCTCGCGCCGGTGGGAATCGTCCCGACGACATTGAGTAGAAGCTTTCCAGGAACCACCCCGATCGTGGCGCGGATATCGGTGTCCACCAGGCCGGAGTGATCGACCGTCTGGTTGTTGCTCAGGGTCGCCGATGCGCTGACGAACGCCGTGCCCACGTCGAGTACCAGGCGGTCGCCCACTCGCTGCGTGACGACCATCGGGATCGTGAACTCGCTGATCTTTCTGAACGCCAATCCGGTGTGGAAGCTGTAGGACTCGAACGTTGCGCCGGTGCGCGCCAGGGTCGTTGCGGCCTGCCCGTGCAGCACTCTCGGAGCGACGAACAACCCGGCTGCAACCAGGAGCGCGCGCGCGCGCGTCACGGGATCGGAAGCTTGAAGATGATGCGGATCACGGTGGACGCTGTAACGACACTGGTGATGCCTTGGCTCTCATTCGTTGGATGGCTGGCGATGCTGGTGATACCGGTCGCGGTCAACGCATCCGCCGGGCTGGGCGAGACGTCGGTTGTCGACTGCTGCAGCGCGCCCACCGCTGCGGGCTCGACCGGCACGGTGACGTCCGCGGCGGTTGCGGCGACGGTCACCACGTCACCTGCTGACGCCTGGACCGCGGGTGCGGCCTCGGCCGCTTGCTGCTGCTGCTGCGCCTGCTGAAACGAGGGATCGGCACGCACCGCCGCGCTGAATGCCGTCGCCGCCGCGCGATAATCGCCGCGATCGAGCGCCTCGAGTCCCTGACTATAGGCCAGGAAGGCGGCGAGGTTCTTCGGACCCTGGCGCAGGATGCGCTGCCGCTCGGCCTCCGTCAGCTGAATCCCGAGCTCCGTCGCCAGGCCGAACACGAGCTGCTTCTCGAGATCGAGCAGCTGTTTGAAGCTGCCGTTCGCCTGCGCGCCTGAGCGCACGCTGCCGTCCCCGCGCACCACGGTCGCCGACATCCGCACCGGTCCGTTTTCGGTGATCGTGGCGACGCCCTGCACCATCCGCTCCGCGCGGAGCAGACGACCCACGCGCGCGGCGGTGCTGGGATCGGCGCGCCCGCTCGCGCCGAGCTTCATCTCGTCGAGCAGCGCACCAACCTGGATACGCTCCAGCAGCCGAAGGCTGCGCACCATGGCCAGATCGGTCGCCATCAGCTCGGCGAGCCCGCGCGACAGCGGCTGCAGGCCTGAGTCCCCGGCGATCGTCAGCGGCAGCACGGCGACCGTGGACGGCTCGGGGGCAGCTGCCGTAAGCGTCGATTCACGGGCAAGCGCCAGCTTGGCCGTCTGGGTCGCCTGCGTGCGGAGCGCGATCAGCGCCATCGCACGCAGCGCCGAGACGCCGCGAGTCTGGGGGTGCTTGTTGGCGAAGTCGGTGTAGGTGGCAAACGCGAGATCGTACCGGCCGTTCTTCTCCTGACACCCGCCGATGACCATCGGTCCCAGCGCGTCGTTCGGCGCCAGCATCTGTCCTGCATTCGCGACGACGACGGCGGTGTCGCAGCGGCCGGCGCTCATCAAGGCGGCCGCGAGGCGGAAGCGGATAGGCGCGTTTGCGGGTTGCTGTGCTGCCTGGGCTCTAAGGGTCGGGATTTCGGTGGGTGTAACAGACCGCGGCCGTGGCCCCCCCCCGCCGGCGCAGGCCACGACAAAACCGCTCATGCTTAGGAGCAGGACCCTGCGACCAGCCAACGTCGGGGACTCCCGGACGAGAAGGGGTGTTAAGATGCCAGCGCCTCCAACCCTCGCAAGGGCAAGAGGCGAATGTGTGATTTACCGGTGCCTGACCGGAACCGCTATGACGCGCGTCACCTGCGCGCCGCTGCGCGGCGCGAATGGCCTAATAAGGAAAGCAGCACGGACTGCCCACCTGCGGAGGTTGGGGGGCCACCAGACGGTGGGGGGGGCGAAACGGGGGCGATGCCGCCGGCTCACTCTAGGCTTTGCAGCATCTGACGCATCTTGCGCGCCAGGTCCTCGATTTGCTTGAGGCCGGCCAGCGTCTCCTCGTCGTATTTCTCCGGCGCGAGGAGCAGCAACTGAGTCTCGGCCAGAATCGCCGAGAGCGGGTTGGAAAGGTCGTGGCGCAGCTTCGCCATCGCCTTCAGCTCAGACATCACAACAACGATCGGTACAGGTCCCGCAGGTGGTGATCCCGCAGGTCTCGAACTGATTGCCACAAATCCTGCTCCGTGCCGGCGCAGAAGATCTCCGCGCTCGAGCGCTCCGCCTCCGTCCCCTCGGCCCCGAACAGGATGCGGCCCCGCCAGACACCATCCTCGGTGCGGCGTAGGGAGAGTCGGATGTCTACGGGTTGTCCGTCAAAACGAATAGGAGGCAGGTCGTGGACGACCGTATCGGTCGCAGCAGCTGGTGAATATCGGGCAGGTTGTGCAGGCATGCCGATCCAGGGGCTGGTTTGAAACAACATTATAAATGGCTAGGAGTTACGCAATGGCTATCGGCTAACGGGTATCGGCTAACGGGTGGTGGTCCATCACGGCCCGATACCCGATAGCCCCTCAGCGCTCCGGCGCAGGTATGAACGTGAGCGCGAACAATACCAGGCACGCCCACAGCACCCACACCCGCGACTTCGGCAGGGGGCGATACGCGTCGAGCACGGGAGGGTGGCCGAACTGTCCCCGCGACAGGACGAGCACGATGATGGCCCAGGCGAACCAGCTCTTCGAGAGGTAGCCCAGCAGCAGCACGAGCACCCAGAACACGCGGGCGACATATCGTTGGGCCCGCGGGAACGCCGAGTAGAGGATGTGCCCACCGTCGAGCTGGGCGATCGGCAGCAGGTTGAGCATGGTAACCAGCATGCCCACCCACCCGGCGAATGCCATCGGGCTGAGCGTCACGGCGCTCCCATCGTGCGTCAGGTGTCGCAATAGCAGCGTCGCCACCGAATCACCGAGCAGCCACATCCCCCACCCCGTCGAGACCTGCAGCCCACTCGCGCCTGTCTCGGTCGCAATCTGGCTGTGCGCCAATCCGATCCAGAGCACGGGCAGGGCGATCACGAATCCGGCGAGGGGACCGGCGGCGCCGATGTCGAGCAGCTGCCGGCGGTCGTTGAGAATCGTGCGCAGGCGGATGAACGCGCCGAATGTCCCGACGCCGATCGGCATCGGCGGTCCCGGCAGGAAGTTCGGCGGAGACACGTTGACGAGGTAGCGACGGGCCGTGAGATAGTGGCCCATTTCGTGACTGAACAGGATGGCCATAAGCGGGACCGAGAAGGCAAAGCCGCTCACGCATGCGCGCAGGAACGCCCAGTCCCACGCGGCAGGATTGAAGATCAACCCCAGCTCCGCGGGGACGGCTCCGGCGATCACGGCGCCGGAGATCGTCGTCATGAACAGCGTGGCCGCGAACAGCAACGCGTGCCGGAGCCAGGCTTCGCGCGGCTTGATGGTCGACCGGGTCAGAACGAGGTGGCGCCCGTCTCCCTCGTTCGACCAGTAATAGCTCCCCGGCCATTGCCGGAGGGCGTCGGCGAGTGCGGGCGAAACCGGGGGCCCGGCGTGGGCCGGATCTACAAGCGCATCAACAACTTCGCGGTCGTGGAGGGGGGTGGTCCGCCACGCCAGGAGAAATGGGGTGAGACTCACGGGCGCTCTTGACTCGCCGCCCGTCGAGGCCTACTATCACTCGTTCGCACACCGCCAAAATCCCAAGTTCCCATTTTCAACCAGGACCAATCTCCCATCCCGGGGTTTCCCCGCCCGCAAGCAAACGGAGTTGAAGCACAAGTGGATATCGCCGAACTGAAGAGAAAGTCCGTCGCGGAACTACACGCGATGGCCGAGAGCCTGAACATCACCAACTACTCTGGGCTCCGCAAGCAGGATCTCATTTTCCGCATCGAGCAATCACTCCTCGATTCCGACACCGTTCTCCGCGGCGAGGGGGTGCTCGAAATCCTGCCGGAAGGCTACGGCTTCCTCCGCAGCGCCGACTGGAACTACCTCTACGGACCCGACGACATCTACGTCTCGCCGAGCCAAATCAAGCGTTTCGATCTGCGCACCGGCGACACGATCACGGGCCAGGTCCGGCCGCCGAAGGAAGGTGAGCGCTATCTCGCCCTCCTGAAGGTCGAAGTCGTCAACGGCGAAGAGCCGGAAAAAGCCAAGCACCGCGTCGCGTTCGACAACCTGCGGCCGCGCTACCCCGAACAACAGCTCAAGCTCGAGCGCAAAGACGGTGATCTGTCGATGCGCGTGATGGATATTTTGTCGCCGATCGGGAAGGGCCAGCGCGGCCTCATCGTGTCGCCGCCCAAGGCCGGTAAGACCATCCTGATGCAGAAGCTGGCCAACTCGATCATCGAGAATCACCCCGAGGTCTACCTGATCGTGCTGCTCATCGACGAGCGGCCCGAAGAGGTGACCGACATGGAAGAGAACGTGAAGGGGCCGAACGTCGAAGTCGTGTCCTCCACGTTCGACGAGCCGGCCGACCGGCACGTGCAGGTCGCCGACATGGTGATCGAGAAGGCCAAGCGCCTCGTGGAGCACGGCAAGGACGTCGTCATTCTGCTCGACTCGATCACGCGCCTGGGCCGCGCGCACAACGTCGTGGTGCCGCACTCGGGCAAGATTCTGTCCGGCGGTGTGGACGCGAACGCGCTCCAGAAGCCCAAGCGCTTCTTCGGCGCCGCCCGCAACATCGAAGGCGGCGGCTCCCTGACGATTCTGGCGACCGCCCTGATCGACACCGGCTCGCGCATGGACGAGGTGATCTTCGAGGAGTTCAAGGGCACCGGCAACTCCGAGGTCATCCTCGACCGGCGCATTGCCGAGCGGCGCACGTTCCCCTCGATCGACGTGCAGCGCACCAGCACCCGTAAGGAGGAATTGCTCCTTACCAAGGAAGAGCTCAACAAGGTCTACCTGCTGCGCAACTTCCTGTCCGACATGCCGCCTGTGGAGGCCATTGAGTTCCTGCTGGAGCGGCTCAAGCGTACCAAGACCAACACCGAGTTCTTCCAGACGATGTCGCAAGGGTGAAAGGCAGAATTCTCGCCGTGGACTGGGGTGAGCGCCGGATCGGCCTCGCCCTCTCCGACGAGACGCAGACGCTCGCCCAACCGCTCACCACCCTCACCCGCCGCGCCGGCAAGCGATTCCCCATGGCGCAGCTACTCGAACAGGTCGCCAAGCACAATGTTGTAGGGATCATCGTCGGTCTCCCCCTGGATGAGTCGGGGGCCGAGGGTGACGCCGCTCACGCCGCGCGGAGCCTTGCCGATGATATCAAGAGGCGCGTGGCTGAGCTGGAGGTGACCATGTGGGACGAGCGGATGACGACGGCGCGGGCACTGGCTGCCGTGCGCGAGATGGGCGGGTCGACGCGTGGCCGCAAGGACGACGTCGACGCGATGGCTGCAGCGTTGCTGCTGCAGCACTATCTGGACGCGCGCAAGGGATCGGCGCTGTGACGACTCGTGCGTGGGCGTTGCTGGTCTTCGCGATCTCGTGCGGCAAGCCCGATCCCGACAAGTACCAGTCGACCGCGGACCGGATCATGGTCATCATTCCGCGCGGCGCCACGTACTACCAGGCGCTCGATTCACTCGAATCGCGGGGCGTCATCGAAAGCCGCGATTGGTTCAGCCTCTACGCGCGGATCCGCGGCCTGCCGTCCAACCTGAAGAGCGGCGTCTACACCTTCGCCAAGGACGAAAGCTGGAGCAGCGTGATCAGCACGCTGAAGAGCGGCCGCGGGCTCGAGGTCCGCTTCACCGTCACTGAAGGGATGATGGGATTCGAGGTCGCCGAGCGGGCACGCTCGTGGCTGGGCGTGTCGCGGGATTCATTCGTGGCCGCGATGCGGGATACCTCATTCGAGCGCGAGCTGGGCATCAAACCGACCCCGGCGGGCGTCGATGGCTACATGTATCCCACGACCTACGTCGTACCGATGCGGATGCGCGCGCGCGACCTCGTCAAGGTCATGACGCACGAATTCATCGCCCGCTGGCAGCCCGAATGGGACGGGCGACTCGGCGAGCTGAACATGACGCGAAACGAGATCATCACGCTCGCGTCCATCATCGAAGCCGAAGTCCGCTACCGCCCCGATCGGCCTTACGTCTCCGCGGTGTATCACAACCGGCTCCGGCGAGGTATGGCCCTGCAGGCCGACCCGACGATCGTCTACGCGCACGGCCGGCGGCTCCGGCGGGTGTGGGAGCGGCAGCTCCAGATTCGCTCGCCCTACAACACCTACCTGCACACCGGGTTACCACCCGGTCCGATCACGCAGCCCAGCGACTCGAGCATCATCGCGGCGCTCTACCCTGCCCCGATCGGATATCTGTACTTCGTCGCGCAGCCTGACGGGAAACACATCTTCTCATCGACATACGCCGACCATCTGGCGGCGATTCGGGAGAGCAAGCGACAGCGGAGAGCGG
>WNGP01004349.1_pt1 | contig 12400 bp, 9 predicted proteins | sample 5407671 | NCBI WGS metagenome assembly WNGP01 (sample SAMN13153381, study PRJNA577476) | soil metagenome | isolation source: 40 cm soil or saprolite under Garry oak tree replicate 2 | place: USA:California | collected 2016-06-15 | reverse complement strand
GTCTCCTCGAACCGTGGGGCCGCACGCACCCGGGCCGAAGGGGACCGGAGCGAGGGAGGAGGAGGTAAGTCGCCGGGAGGGTTCTGTCAACATGGTCGATTTGGCCCAACCCCGTTCGTCGTATCGGTAGAACGAGGCTCAAGCCTCCCGAGCCCAACCCCTAGAGAGGAGAGACGGCTATGCGTTTCCCTTCCCGAGCAGTCGCCCTTCCCCGCACCGTGGCCGCAGTGCTGGTCGTCGCCGCGATCAGCGTGGCCCCGATCCGTGCTCAGGCGCCTGCCAAGCGCACAGCGCAGGGCGCCTGGGGGGGCAAGACCAATGGTGCGGGCCACTACGCCGAGGTGAACGGGATCAAGCTGTATTACGAGATCCACGGAACCGGCCGACCGCTCATCCTGCTGCACGGCGGTCTCGGCGCCATCGAGATGTTCGGCCCCAACCTCCCCGCGCTCGCCCAAGGCCGCCAGGTGATCGCCGTCGACCTGCAAGGCCATGGGCGCACGGCTGACATCGATCGCCCCTTGAGCGTCGCGCTGATGGCCGACGATATCGCCGCCCTGATCAAGCACCTGGGTCTCGCAAGCGCCGACGTCATGGGCTATTCGCTCGGCGGCGGCGTGGCGCTGCAGACCGCCATCCGGCACCCTGAGGTGGTGCGCAAGCTCGTGGTGGTTTCGACGCCCTTCCGGCGCAATGCCTTCTATCCCGACATACTGGCGCAGCAGGGCCAGGTGGGTGCCGCCGCCGCCGAGGCCATGAAGCAGACGCCGATGTATCAGCTGTACGCCAGCATCGCGCCCCGGCCCGAAGACTGGCCCCGGCTGCTCGGCAAGATCGGCGAGGCGATGAAGCAGGATTTCGACTTCGCGCAAGAGATCCGCGGCATCAAGGCGACGACCCTCGTCGTCGCGGCAGACGCCGACATCTTCCCACCGGCGCACGCGGTCGAGCTGTTCGGTCTGCTGGGCGGCGGGCAGCGCGACGGCGGATGGGACGGATCCGGCCGTCCCAAGTCACGGCTCGCGATTCTGCCGGGGTTGACGCACTACACGATGTTCAATGCCCCGGCGCTCGCGGCCACGGTGATTCCGTTTCTCGACGAACCGGCGGCGCCGTGAGTCCTCACCCCCGGTCCCCCGTCCACGACAGCACGCGGCGCTGCTGGCTGCTGGCGACCGCCAGCTCCAGCCCGCGCATCACGTCGAGCGCGTGCTCCGGCGTGACCGCCAGTTGCGCCGTCCCGAGTATGGCGTCGCGCACATTCTCGTAATACCGCGCGTAGCTCGAGGGAATCGTCGGCACGGGTCGCGTGCCCTCCGGCGTGGTGAGCGTGCCGTACAACGCCGGCGGGTCGGCATCCCAATCAGGCTCACCCGGCGTGCGGCCCGCCTTCAATGCGGCTTCCTGTGCGTCGACTCCATACTTGATGAAGGAGCCTCCGGTGCCGTAGACGGCAAAGCTCGGGCCCGGCGCGGCCGCCAGCATGGACGCGCGCAACACCGCCCGCAGGTTCGGGTAGTGGAGGGTCACGTCGAACGCATCGTCCACTCGGGCGCCGTCCCGCTCGATGCGGATGTCGGCCGCGACGGCGCGCGGGGTTCCGAACAGGACGAACGCCTGATCCAGCAGGTGGGGCCCGATGTCGAACCACACACCCGCCCCGGGCTCGGGCCGCTCGCGCCAGGCCCCCGGCTTCAGCTCGGGCCGGAAGCGATCGAAATGCGATTCGCAGACCACGATGCGGCCGAGGGTGCCTTCCGCCAGCAGTCTTTGTAGCGTGACAAAGTCCCCGACGTAGCGGCGATTCTGATAGACCGACAGGACGCGCCGCTGCGTCTTAGCCAGCTCGACCAAGTCTTGGGCCTGTGCGAGCGTGGGGGCGAATGGCTTGTCGATGACCACGTGGCGTCCGGCCAGGAGGCATTGCTTCGCAATCGGATGATGCGACGTGTTGGGGGTGGCGATGACGACCAGGTCGGCGGACCGGGTGAGCAGCTCGTCCACGCTCGAGACGAAGTCGACATCCGCATAACCCGGGTCCGGCGCGCCGTGACGCTGGACGATGGCGCTGAGGCGGAGACCCGCGACCGCGCGGATGACCGGGGCGTGGAATACTCTGCCGGCAAAGCCGAAACCGACGAGTCCGACGTCGAGCAACGGTCTATGACTCGATGTTGGCCTCCGCGAATCCGAACGCGGCACGGCCGGTGATGCGTACGATGCTTCCCGGATCGCCTGTGCCGCCGGCTTTCGCTTGCGGCGCGAAGTGGCGTGTCAGGACTTCCACAGCCCGCTCGCGCGCCGCAGACGGTAGTTTTTCGGAGAGGGGGGCGATCGGCGTCGGCATCGGATTCGAATCTACGCGCGGGCCCGATCGGCGCGACAGTTCATGGCCCCACCGCCCCCAGCGGCCGCAGGGCCGCCAGGAGCCGCTCATAGCGCGGATTGCCGTGCAGGGCGTCGAACTCGGGCCGGTGTAGCCTCGTCCAATAAGCCGGATTCGGCCCCGCCCGCTCGAAGCGGTCCAAGGTCGCCGCGGTGTCGCCCACCGCGAGGAGTGCGGCCATGACGACCCAATGGTCGGTCCGGCCCGGCCAGTGCGCGATCAACGCCCGCGCTCGCGTGCTGTCTCCTGCACGGGCGAGGACCAAGGCGAGCACGTTTTCCACCACGATATCACCGGGCTGCAGCCGGTTGGCCAGCTCGGCGTCGTCCCGGGCGCCGCGCACGTCGCCCGCTATCAGGCGAGCCAACGCCCGCCACCACCGTGCGAGTGGCGAGGCGGGGTCGAGAGCGGTCGCGCTGTCGATCAGTGCGAGGGCGAGGGCGGTCTCGCGAAAGTGCGTATTCGCCAGATCCAAGTAGGAGACCGCGCGCCCCGGATCGAGCGTTAACGCCAGGTGCAGCTCCCGATCGGCCTCGTCGTGCCGCTCGAGCCAGTTCAGGACCTGCGCATATTGATGATGCGCCTCGGCGTTCTTCGGGTCGAGGGCGATGGCCCGCCCGAACGCCTCCAACGAGCCTGCCATGGTACGGGGGTTGTGCAACGCGAGGAGGAAGCCCCGCGCCATCCAGGCGTCGGAGGAGGTCGAGTCGCGTCGCAGCGCGCGGTCCGCCAGCCCAAGCCCACGGCCTACCAGGCTCTCGAGCGGGGCGTCGGGCAGCGGATAGTAGTTGCCACGGGCGATCGCGTAGGCATACGCCGCCCGCCCGATCGCCGCGGCGAACCCGGAGTCGAGCCGCTCGGCTTCCCGGTATTCGGCGAGGGCGCGGGTGATCCCTTCCGGCGACCGCAGCGCGAGGAAAAAGTTCCCCCGCAGAAAATGGTCGTTGGCAGCCGGGTTTTGCGTGCGCAACGTGCCGAGCGCAGCGGTTTCCGATGACGGGGCCGGTCCTCCTACGCGCAACGCGACCTCACGAGCGATGACCGACGGTAACACGAGCAGCTCGTCCGGCGTCCGATCGAATACGTCGCCCCACGCTGCGACCGCCGTCGCCCCGTTCACGAGCCGGGCCGCCACCCGCACCCGGGTGCCGATGCGTCGCACGTTGCCGTCCACCAGGTAGCGGACCCCGAGCGCGCGGGCGATCGCCGGCGCGTCGCCAGACGACGCGCGCTGAGCGCGCCGTACCACCCCAGGCGATTTCACTTGCACCCGCGGCACGCTGCCAAGCAGGCTCGTCAAGTCTTCGGTCAGGCCGTCGGCGAGATACGCGTCGACCGTGTCGCGCGCTTCGAAATACAGCACGGCGACGCTGTTGGCGGCCGGTGGCGCGGGCCGCGCGGCGGGCCTCCCGCACGGCGGCGGGGAGCCGTCGGCGCATTGGGCGGGAAGACGGGCGGCCGACACGGCGCTCGCGAGCGCCAGGACGACCACGAGTCGCGTGCGTTTCACCGCCCTACGATGGCGGCGCGACCGTCCCCCCGCAACTCACAACGCTTCTACCTCCGCCGCCGTCGGTGCAACGAGCAGCGCCGCGTACTTGATGTCTCCCCACACCAGCCCGCGGCGGAGGAAGTGCCGCTCGAACCGCTCCCGCGCGTCCGGACGCGACGTGACGGCGACTGCATCCAACTGGCCGAGCAGCCGCGCCTGGCGGTAGTGAAATGCCTGCTGCAGTTCCACCTCGAGCCGCGCCGCAACCCCGGGCTCTCTGGCCGCGGGGTGATCGGTCACGCACACGTAGCCGGCCGCTGCGCCGCACGCCCCGACCGGCACGAGGAACGAGAACGCCCCACGGTCGCCGAACACCCGGCGCAGCCGCTCGCGCACGAACGCCTCGTTGAGCTTCTCGCCCACCAGATCGCTCACCTGATTACTCCGACCCAGAAACCGGAGACACGGCGTGCACCCCGAGGTGCCCTGGGCCACGACTCGGTCGTGCAACCGGTAACGCGTAAGGCCGCCGAGCTGCGTCACGATCACGCCGTACACCCCGCCGTCCACCAGGTCGGCGAGGGGGATCACCTGCCCCTCCCCGTCCTCGAACTCCAGGAGCACCTCGTCCAGCAGGGGAACCGGCGCCGGCGCCCCGACCAGCGGGACCGTCACGGGCGCCTCAGTGGCGAGGAGACCCTTGCCCTGGAGCGTCACGGTCGGGACGCGCCGCCGCAACGCCTCCACGAACATCCCGGAGCTGCCATCGGTCCAGCACGATAGCAGCTTGAGCTCCGGCCACACCCGCTCCCAGGGAATCGGATCTTCATCCAGGAGCCGGAGGCGCGCGGGCTCAAGTGTCCCGCGCCGCAGCGCCCGGGCGATCGCGTCGCGCCGCGCAGTGGCAAAGTCCAAGAGCGCGAGCAGGTACGTGGGACTCCACACGGAGATGATCTCGAGCCGCGCTTCGGCCACCAGTGCGGTGGCCAGCGCGAGCCGGTAGGCTACCGGGTCGGTCACGCTCTTGATTCCGGGCGGAGACACGAACCCGGGGCACAGCAGGCGGCGGACGGTGGGCGAGAGATACTGGCTGTCGTCCTCGAAGCCGATCGGAACGCCCGACGCCGTCATCCGCTCCTCTGGAAACGCGGGCGAGAGGCTGCAGAACATCCTCCCCGTCCGAAAGCGCGGGCCCCGCGCGAGCAGGTCGTATGCCCATACCGCGAAGCAGGCATTGAACGACGCGAGCAACGCTCGGGTGTAGGGAATGAGCTTCTGCCGCCCCGAGCTGCCCGAGGTCTTCTCGTACACCACGGGCGGCTCTGCCGTGATCACCGCGCCCCCGTGCTCCGCCTGGCGCTCGATCCAGGGCGCGAGCGCCTCGTAGTCCACGATCGGCATGCGCTCCCGGAACCTGGCGTAGGACTCGCGACCGGTGATCCCGTGCTGCCTTCCATACTCGGTGCGCGCCAGCGAAGCGAGCGCCGAGCGGAGCACCGCGGCTTGCGCGGCGCGCGGCCGGGCGAGCGCCGCCCGGAAGCGGCGAAATCGCGCCCCCCACAAGAGGCGCAGGCCGGCTCTGCCCAACGCCGGATGCACGGCCTCCCTCTCAGACCGCCGGCCGCGAGAGCCCGGCGCCGGTCACCGTGCGGCTGCCCGGTCGGTGGGCCAGCGCGCGGCGCAGCCACTTTGCGAACATGCCCACCACCGCCGGCACATCCACCCGCGCGATCATCGCCAGCTCGTCGCCCTGGGCGTAGGCCGGATTCGCCGCGACGAAGAACCGCACCTCCGGCAGCGCCAGCACGGCGCTCGTGAGCGGTGCCACGAGCGTCCTCAGCATGGGCTGCGCCTCCCCGAACGAGATGACGCCGCGCCTGGCCTTCCAGGCGTCGCCGTACCGGCTGCGCGACAGCGAGTCGATCAGCCCCAGCTCCCACGCCGGCATGGCGCGCTCGTGGTGCGGCCAGTGCTCGGGGAAGTTGCGCACCAGCGAGAGGTAGGTGCGGTAGCCCGAGCAAATCAGGTACCAATAGAGCGGCACGAAGGGGTGTCGCAGCTTCCAGCGGAGCAGCATGGCGATCACGCAGCGGTGCAGCGCCGTCTGGCCCCAATAGCGCGGGTGGACGATGGTGTCGCCCGAGAAGTAGATCCCCACCGACCGCCCGCCGTGACGGTGCCGGTAGAAGAGGGCGGTGGAGAAGCCTACCACCTCGGCGCTCCCCTCGTCCGTGCCGAGGAAGGCGAGGGTCTTTTCCGAGAGATCGCGGTCGAACGAGGTGCGGTCCACATGGTCGTAATGGTCCCGGTACAGCCGCCACATCGCGTCCACGGTGGCCGGGGTGAGCTCCGGCACCGGCACCGCCCGCACGCGCAACCTGCCGTTCTGTCTCATAACTCCTCCATCACAGTTTGTAGGTGACTTCGCGCGTTCTGAGCGGCCCCGCGGGGTAGCGGCCCTCGAGGAACAGGCGGAAGGCCCGTTGCATCCAGGACGCCGGCAGGTCCGCGGTCACGTTCCGGAACTCGCGCCGGCCGTACCGCCGGATCCGCTCACCCTGGCTGTTCAAGATCGCGATGTCCTGTGCCACGACGCGCTGCGTGACCCAGCGCACGTACCGCGTCACCACCGGCGTGAGCCAGCCGTGGCGCACGCCCATGCGGGTGTAGACCCGCGTCCTGTGCTTGTCCTCGGGCGTGGCCACGAGGATGGTCACCACATGCGCGTGGTCGCCGATCCAGTAGTCCACTCGCAGGGTGTGCGGCAGGATGACCTCGTCGATGTGTCGGATCTGCCGCTTGCGACCCAGCACGGCGCGGATGTCCTTCGCCTGCGCCGAGCTTTCGTCGAGCGTCTCGACTCGCACGCCGGCCGTTGTCTCCTCGATACGCGCTCGGATAAAATCCTTGGGGGCCGAGCGGAACAGCCCGTCGTGCGCGAAGCCGGTGTGGCTGCAGTCGAGTCCGTTCTCGAGGATCAGGTCCACCGGCGCGGCGATCACGTTCTGCAGCTCGAACCAGCCGTAGTGCCGGGTACGCGGGTAGCTGGGCGGTTCCGCCGGAGCGGCGACGCCGGCGAGAGTTACCCAGATCCAACCGTCCCGCTCCTCCGCCCGGAACGCGTGGACGCCGCAGGCCGGAGGCTTCTCATTGGGGGAGTGGCACGGCACGTCTACGACCGCGCCCGTCCCGTCGAACCGCCAGCCGTGATAGCGGCACTGCAGCGTGTCGCCGCAGACCCGGCCCAGCGACAGCGCGACGTTCTTGTGCGGGCAGCGATCCTCGAGCGCCACGACGCAGCCACTCGAGTCGCGGTAGCACACCAACGGTATGCCGTTGACCACCCGGGCGATCGGCCCAGCGGCGGGGAGTTCGTCGCTCCGTGCGGCTACGAACCACGCGGCGACCGGCAGCACCGGCGTCATACCAGCGCGGTCTCGAAGTGCAGGGGCAAGGCGTCGAGCGGCGGGCCGTCGTAGACGCCGCGAGCGGTCGTGACGTACGCGTGAACCAGCGTCGTCTGGGCCCAGCACCACCCGACGGCGCGCGACAGCGGGTCATGCACGTCCAGCCCGATGCTGCAGAAGGCGTGGGGCGAGCCCGCGTGCGCTCGCGCCGCGGTCACGAGGAGCGCGCGCAGCACGTCGGGTTCGCCTGAAGGGACGCAGACCTGAAACGCGCTCAAGTACCGGAGCGGAGTGCCGGGCGCAGGGAGCCGCGGCGCCCCCACGCGCGGCGCCGCGAGGTTGAACGCGCGGCGGAACAGCGCGGCACCCCACGAGTAGCGCACCACGACTGTTTCCTTGAGCCGGTGCTGGTCCCACAGTGCCACGAACCCCGCGAGCCGCCCCGACGGGCGGCGCGCGAGCCAGTAAGACGAGACTGACAATCCCGCTGCGTTGTCGATCAGACGCTGAATCCCGGCCGCGTCGAGCACCGGCGCGAACTGACGCCGGCACGCCACCGTCCGCCACAGCTCGGCCATCTCGTCGAGATCCCGGTCCTGGGCGCGGCGTACGGTGACGCCGGCGTCGGCGTGGGCACGTCGCAGGACGAGCATTGGAATGGAGCGGAGGCGGATCGTGGCGACGTGTGAGAGGAGCGGAAGACCGCGCGGACCGGAGAGACGCCGCGCTACCGCCACGTTGCCCGCCAGCGCGGTCGTCAGCACCGCCATCGCGGGATCCACGGCGCCCACGGCGTCGCGCGCGTACCCGGTCAGCGCATCGGCCACGCCGGGGCTCCCGTTCCTCCGACCCCGGAAGTCCGGGTGCACTTTGAGGTCACTCACGTAGGCCGTAGGCACCGTCGCACCGTTCAGGTATGCGAGGCGCACGGCGGTCGCGATGCAGCCGATCACGCCCGCCGCGGGACCATCCACCACTCCCACGTCCCAACGCTCGCCCTGCAGCCGGTTCAAGGCGAAGAAGTCAGGCTCGCGGCGCACGCACAGGGTGAGCCTGGCGCGCATCGGGCACGCCGCCGCCAGGGCGAGCAAGGCGGTGTTATCGGTCGGAGTGGCGCGGCGGGGAGTGACGGGGCTCATGCGTGCCAAGCTGGCTCCTCCAGGTCAAGCACCAGTCAAGGCAGCACCGCCCGTGCTTGACTCCGCCTTGACGACCTAAGCCGAAGCTGAGCGCGTGAATACCGTGAGTCCTGTCGTCCGCCACCGCGGCCTGGTCGTCGCCTGCTGGGCCGCGGCCCTCGCCTTCGTCGCGCCGCACGCGGTGGGCGTGGAGCGGGTACTCGAGACCGCCGCCCGCGTGGAGGGGAGCGAGTCGGCGCGCGTCGAGGCGGAGCAGGTCTCTCGCTTCGGTGCGCCGTACGCGCACTACGCGCTGCTGGTGGTGCGTGGCGCGCCCCTGCCGTCCAGGCCGGAGGGGCGGGAGCTGATCGACAGCGTCGCGAGCGTGGTGGCTGCCGTGCCCGGCGTCGTGGCGATCCGCGCCTACCGGGACGCGCGCGACACGCTGTTCATCGGCCGCGCAGCCGGGGGGACGCTCATGTTGGTGGGGCTCGACGCCGCGCTGGAGCGCCCCGATGCGATCGTGCCGCGCCTGCGCGACGCGACGTCCGCCCTCGCGGGCCGGCTGGCCGCGCGCTTCCCTGCGCTCACGCTGCGCTGGACCGGGGAGACGGTTCTCAACGCCGACCTGCGGCAGGCGAGCGCTACGAGCGCCCGGGCCGCGGAGCGGCGCGCGCTTCCCATGACTCTCATGCTCCTGGTCGCGGCCTTCGGCACTCTCGCGGCGGCGGCGGCACCGGTGCTGAGCGGCGCGCTCGTGATCGGACTCACCCTGGGCGTCGCCGGGCTGCTCAGCGCGCGCTGGCCGCTCTCGATCCTGCTTCAGAGCTTCGTATCGATGATCGGGCTCGGTCTGGGCATCGACTACGCCCTGCTGTCGATCACCCGGTTCCGCGAGGCGCTCGCGGCGACGGGCCGCCCGGCGGAAGCGGCCACGATCACGGTGCGGTCCGCCGGGCATACGATCCTGCTGTCGGGGCTGGCGGTCGCCGTGGGCTTCACGCCCCTGCTCGTCGTGCCGCTCAGCGAACTGCGCTCGGTGGCGATCGGAGGGCTCTTAGCGACCGGGTTCGCGATGTTGGTTGCGGTCACGCTGCTCCCCGCCCTGCTTGCCTGGCTGGGTCACCAGCTCGAGCGGGGCCGCCTGTGGCTGCCACGCCCGTCCACAGGCGAGCGCTGGCGGGCCTGGGGGCGGTGGGTGACCGCGCACCCGGTGGCCGTGCTCCTCGCGGCCGGGATGCCGCTCGGGTTGCTGGCATGGCAGGCCACACGCCTGCGGCCGGGGCTCCCGCGGGGAGACAACTGGCTGCCGCGTCAGCTCGAGTCCGTGGTGGCGCTCCGGGACTTGAAGGAGATGGGACGCGGCGCCGTGCCACAAACGCTGCGGGTCGTGCTCGAGCTTCCCGTCGGGACCGATGTGCTGCGCCCGGTGGGATGGAGCGCGGCACAGCGACTGCGCGCGTGGCTGGTCCGGGATCCGCGGATTGCCGGCGCATTCTCCTTTTCCGCGTTCAATCGCGAGCGGCCGATGTCGCGGCTGGCCCTCTTCACCTTGCCGGCCGCGACGCGGGCGTCGTACCTCGCCGGCGACCACCGCGCAGTGCTGTTCGACGCGGTGCCACGCGAGGAGACTGATTCGCGCGCGCTGCTCCGCCTGGTCCGCCAGCTCCGCGCCTTCGATCCGGCCGCGGTCACGGGACTCTCAGGCGCCCGCTTGCGCGTCGGCGGCCTGCCGGCCCTCCGGGCCGACTACGACGACGCAATCGGCCGCCGCTTTCGGCTCGTGGTCGGCCTGGTGCTCGGCGGTACGCTCGTGGCCTTGTTCGTGGGATTCCGGTCGGTACTGATCCCACTCAAGGCTGTGCTGCTCAACATGCTGTCGGTGGCCGCCGGGTTCGGCGTGGTGGTCCTCGTATTCCAGGACGGCCACGGGGCGGGCCTGATCGGTCTCGCCGCGCCGCTCGACGCCGTGTTCACCATCATCCCGACGCTCGTCTTCTGCACGGTGTTCGGGTTGAGCATGGACTACGAGGTGTTTCTGGTCGCGCGGGTCGCTGAGGCGCGCCGCGGAGGGCTGGATGAACACGCCGCGATCGCGGAGGGGCTCGCCCGAACCGGGCCCGTGATCACCAGCGCCGCGGCCGTCATGGTGGTGGTATTCGCGGCGTTCACTTTGGGAGACTTCCTGGTCATGCAGATCCTGGGTCTCGCCCTGGCGGCCAGTGTCGCCATCGACGCCGCTGTGGTTCGCGTCGCGATCGGTCCCGCGCTGCTTGCGTTGGCAGGTCGGTGGAACTGGTGGCCGGGACGGCCCGGAGGCGCGCGGTGAGGCTCGACAAGATCCGCGTCCGGCCGCCGGAGGGGTGGCGGCGCGAGCCGACCGGGCGGTGGTTCTCGCAGCCGTACCCGTGGCGCGAGGCCGTGAGCTGGCTCGCCAAGAACCTGTGCGGCCCCGCGCGGGATTACGGCGACCTCACGACGCCGATCCACCCCGAGGTGTGCGGCGACGTGATCACGCCTCGCCTCACTGTGGCGTTCGTGGGCGACATCCTCCCGTTCGGCGGGCGTCAGTTCAGTGTCGGGGAAGACGTGAAGGAGTTCTTTGCCGGGACGACACTGCTCGTCGGGAACTTCGAGGGCACGTTGATCGACGGCCGGCGGCCGCGCCTCTTTCTGGGCCAAGCCCACACGCCCGCGACGCTCGACTTTCTGGCCGACCTGTTTCCGCCAGAGCGCACCCTGCTCACCTGCGCGAACAATCACGCAGGGGAGTACGGCTGGGCACGCTTCACTCGATCCCAGGAGATGCTCGAAGACCGCGGGTTTCGCGTCATCGGGCGGGCCGACGAGCCGGCAGTCCTGGTGAACGAGCAGGTCTTGATCGCCGCGGGAACGGTGTGGTTGAACCGGCCGTGCGGGTACGTGTCGCGGCTCGACACGTTGGCGCACTGCTCGGGAGTCGACGCCGCATTCCGGATCGTGTGCCCGCACTGGGGTTACGAGCTGGAAGCGTACCCCCGGCCTGCTCAGATCGCGGAGGCCCGGCGGCTACTCGGTCAGTGGGACGCGATCGTGGGCCACCACTCTCACTGGCCGCAACCGGTGGCGCTCGACGACTCGACCGCCAGCCGGCGGCTCGTGGCCTATTCCCTGGGGAATTTCACCTTCGGCCTGGAGCTCGCCAAACACCTCCAGGGAGCGATGCTGCGGGTGGGATTCGCCTGGTGGGGCGATGCGACGCCGTGGTCGAAACGATCACGGATCCGGTATCAAGCGAGCAGCCCGACCGAGCGGGGAACCACGGCCCGTTCGGCGTGCGGAAAGACCCGCGCAATGACCTGGGCGGCGGACTCGCCGTCCAGACGTGGCGGGACGGCGGGATGGTGAACGCCGACTGCCAGCAGTCGAGCGAGCGGCCCGAGCAGCCCCGTGGTAACGGCGTCCTCCAGCGCCGGCGCCCGTCCCTCCATTTGGTCCCCTGCAATGTGAGCCGCCGCCTCATCGAACAGTCTTACCTCTATCGCTTCTCCCAGTGAGTCATACAAAGCCGTTGGCACCGGCCGGGCGAGCGATTTCATGGCTTCGTAGCCTCGGGTCGCCCAGTAGAATTGGCGCTGCAGCCTCTCGTACAGTCCGGCCTCTGGCAGGAGATGGGAGCGATCCCCGGTGGTGACCGCGGCTTCCTCCACCAGTGGCCAGGCTGACTCCCGCTCGCCTTTGCAGAGGTAGAGCTCCGCCCTAGTCATGAGCGCGGTAACGCCGTGCCGCCATAATCCTGAGCGCTGCGCCGCTGCTTCACACAGTTCCACCGCCTTCTCCGCTTCTGGCACACTGGCCAGGACTAGGGCAAATCTGGCGATGCTGGAGTACGCTTCTACCGATGCGCGCGGCGAAGCCAGCGCTGCGAGCGGAGCCAGAAGCGCTCGGAAGCACCTGACCGACGCATCGAAGAAGGCGAGGTCGTGGTATTGGTTCGCGAGACACATGCGGCTGTGGG
>WNGP01011664.1_pt1 | contig 12401 bp, 12 predicted proteins | sample 5407671 | NCBI WGS metagenome assembly WNGP01 (sample SAMN13153381, study PRJNA577476) | soil metagenome | isolation source: 40 cm soil or saprolite under Garry oak tree replicate 2 | place: USA:California | collected 2016-06-15 | reverse complement strand
GAGGTGCCTCGCCGCAGGATTTCACACGATTGGATATACTCCACCCTACCTTTTCACCAGTGACAATGTGGCAGAGGAAATAAGTTCTCACTCACCACATTTACGTTTCACTCAAGAACAGATATACTAAAGAGGCAGGACAGCGATGTATTTCTTGCATGAAGCAGGAACCCGGAAAGTAGACTGCTCAGGCACTCGGTGCGTAATGAGCAAGCAAAGGAGGGTAGGCAATGGCGAAACCTGATTTTGACTCGATCAAACACCTTAACCCCTACAATGTAGAGTACTGGGAAGCGCGAGAGCTGATGCCGCTGCTCGGCTACGGGAACAAGTGGCAGAACTTTGTCGACGTGATCAAAAAGGCAATGATTTCCTGCGAGACGACCGGCAACATTGTCACCGACCATTTTACTGCCGGCAGTAAAATGGTCGCAATTGGCAGCCGGGCCAAACGCGGCGTCCAGGACTACTATCTTTCCAGGCTGGCCTGCTATTTGATAGCGATGAACGGTGATTCGCGCAAGCCGGAGATCGCCGCCGCACAGAACTACTTCGCGGTGACGACCCGCGCTCACGAGATGCACCAGCTGCGCCAGGAACGCGAGGCCCGCATCCAGATCCGCCTGGAGGTGGCCGAGGGGAATAAGCAGTTGAGTGAGGCAGCAGCGGAGGTGGGTGTGCGCTCTCAAATGTTTGGGGTCTTCCACGATGCGGGCTACCTGGGGCAGTATACCCTCGACGCGGAAAACATCCGCCTCTATAAGGGTATTCCCGAAGGAGGCGAGATCTTAGACTACATGGGCCGCGAAGAATTAGCGGCTAACCTCTTCAGGATCACGCAGACGGAAGGACGGCTTCGCCGGGAGCAAGTTGTCGGCGAAGATGCAGCTATTCAGGCGCATTATCGCGTTGGTCGGGAGGTTCGAGACACCCTCAAGCGATTGGGGGCGACCATGCCCGAGGATCTTCCTACGGCGGAGTCTATTCGTGGGGAGCTTGAACGACAGCGCCGCGCCAGGCAGAAAATCCAGAGACAACAGCAAAAGGACCAGGATATCTTATTCTAGCGCTTCATTTGTGCGCATTGCCTCACCAAAATCTAGCCCGGGGCTTTGCTCAATTGGCAGCGGTCGGGATATTTCGGTGGACTTCAGCGGAAACGGGCAAGGGTGATGATCCACGGATCACTTCTGTTTGCCAGTGCTCCTCAACGCTTTGCAGCAGATAAGCTCGGATTTTCTGCATGCCACGGCTCTCGCGTGCTGATTTGCAGCGGTTGATAGCGTCTAGGGGAGCGGCGCTGCAACTCCCGTTCTGTGACGGGAACGCCTGTCGGTACTGGGGTGCCAGCTGTTGGATCACTTCCCTCCTGGATTGGAAACGCAACGACCGTTCCACCCTTCTCTCCTCTTGACACCTACGTCATGCGCGTGCGGAGGCGACAGCGAGATGCAGGCTTGCCTTATGAAAAATCTTCCTCTTTCTCTATCACTATGCAATATTCTTCTACCGCTCCCGAGCAGATGAGCGGAGTTGTGGTCTTGGAGGAAAGGCCAGAGCAAAGTCGTGGGAAAATGTCTGCTTGAAGAGAAGAAAGGAAGATTTTCGTGAGGCAATACGTCTCTATCGCGTAGGGTGATGCATACCTTGCCTTGCAGAGCTATTTCTTATCGCCTCAAATTCCTTCCGAAGCCAATCTCGAAAGAGGCGATCCTTGCGTAAGCTCTTGAGTTCATTAAACGGCTCTCCCCACGGGATGCGCATCCTGTATGACTTTCCGTCATCGACACTTCAGGCTGAGTAGGCTCATCGAAACGGCTGAGGTAGAACCGGGAAAAGCTGAGACGGCAGAGAGAAAAAAGCAGGGTGTGAGGAGAATGAAGGTGCAATCTGACACAAGGACTGCTCATGCAGCAGATGGTTTCTGGTTTCCCGCGTCTTTGTCCAGCAAAGAGACAACAGTGTTCCCGCACTTGCTCGACTGAGAGCAAGCGCCTGAGAAAGCTGGCGGATGAAGGACGAAATCAAGCTCCCTCTCCCCAAAGAGTCGGCTGTCGGACTTTCCTGGACCGACGAGCAGAAGAACGTCGCGGAGCAGCCAACGCCTCTTGCAGGATGTACTGCAGATAGTCGTCCAGGGCCATCTCCTGGCCGACCAAGCCTTTGATGGGAAGCAGCTTGACAACCTGGTCCTGGTGCCAAACGGCAAACTGGCGACTCTGCGCTTCCACCTGCAAGAGGACACTCCATCCGGCCATTTGAGGACCGAGGTAGTAGGTGGCCAGATCGAGATCGACGCAGCCATCCCGACCCACATGACGCAGATACACCTTCTGATCCAGCGGGCCCAGCCAGGCATCCGGGTCAACCCGCTCGGGGAGGGCTGGTAAGGTGGGCAAGGTTGGAAACGCCACACGAGGAGGGACATTCCCACAGGAGCGTCCCTGATGGGGACGTTCGTGGTTGTAGTGCTGAAGAAACGCCTCGGTCACTTCACGCACCTCTTGAAATGTGCTCGGTCGATGAACTTGTAAGCACTCCTGTCCGTAGGTGCGGTGATACCTCTCCACGTAAGCATTTTTATCAGGTCGATGCGGCGGGCAGATATGGGGCGTAATCCCCAGGCACAACAGGAGCCGACGTAATGGAGAGGGAAAATCCCGGCCCGACACACTTCCCACCCAACGGGGATCACGATCAAAGGTCATTTGACGTGGACGCCCGTACTGGCGCAAGAAGGTGATCACCGTTTCCACGGCCGTTTGTTCATGGAAATCCTCTCGGGCTTGGGCCAACAGAGCGATCGAGGTTCCTGCGTCAATGAAATTGCAGACTTCGATGACATGCTGGCGCTTGCCTTGCGGGCTCTGCTCAGGCGAGACGGAGCCCACATCCTTGAAATCCATCTGGATCTCTTCCAATGGCGCTCGCAGTTCGCTTGGGTGGAGCGGCTCTTTGGAACGCGTCAGCAGACAGCCCGTGGCGTGTAGGATCTTCCAGATCGTTCGACTGGAGCGGGGCAGAGGGACCTGTGCTGCCTGCAGCTCCTGGTCACGAGGAAGGTAATAGAGCAAGGCACGAGGGCCAGGCACACGCTTCAAATTCTCTGGTGGAGCCAGGCGCATCTCCACAATCCGCTTGGTGAGCCGGATATCCCAGCGGAAGTAGGGGGCATGATGCGCCCGTGATCGGGAACACAACAGCTGGGAGTCAGAGGGATCACCTTCTGTGAGCCGCTTGCGCCATTTTTTGACCCAACTCATCGAGCGCCCTGTCGCCTGGGCCAATTCCCGTGGAGAGGCCTGAGGGGACTTTTGCAACAGATCGCGGAGCAAGGCACGATCTCGCATCCATTCTTCTTCCATGGAGTTTTCCTCCTCAAGAAAAGTAAACAACCTCCTTTTCTGCTCCATTGTATCTCGAGCGTTGGCGTCTCTTGATCCTCGTATTCGCCCTGCTCCTCTCCCCATCAAACTCAACGGTTTCGATGAGCCTACTCAGCCTGAAGTGTCGATGACGGAAAGTCATACACATTGCGTATCCCGTGGGCAAATGTATCCGGTATGCTCCCGGTGATTCTTCCTGGAATAGCCTCAACGTTTGGGGTGCCGAAAAATCGCATCCTTAAATCGGCCAGACTGCTGTGGCTAACGACATCACGCACCAATCCTTCTCCTACTCTATTTTTACGAGCAGTTGGCGCTATCTGCTTTGGATGAAACACTCTCAATTCAATTGTTTGCTGGTTCCGCATACATCTACCGCTGATGAGACAACTTCATGTGCAAAGTCTAACACGGGGACATATTGGCTGTCTAGATGCGTGGAGCAGTCACATGGCTCCCGGTTACATGGATGATGTCATTAGTATGACGGGCGATCATCAGATCTTCGTCTGTCGGGATCACCCACACCGACACGGCGCTGCCCCCGGCACTAATCTTCGGCCCGCCTGTGCGATTGGCTGCCTCGTCAAGCTGCACCCCCAGCCACTGCGCATCTTGACAGACCCGTGCTCGAATTGGAGCGGCGTGCTCGCCTATCCCGCCTGTAAATACAAACGCATCGAGTCCTCCTAAGGCAGCGACCAGCGATCCCAGTTCACGCCCGATGCGGTACACGAACAAGCCGATCGCCTCGGCTGCATGCGGGGAAGCGCTTGCCAGCAGTTCGTGCATATCGCCACTTACGCCTGAGACACCCAGCAGCCCCGAGCGGTGATACAGGAGGTCCGTCACGGTTGGAACATCCATATGCAGTTCGCTCAACAGGTAGAGGACGACGCCAGGATCAATCGTGCCACAGCGCGTGCCCATCGGCAACCCATCGAGAGCAGTAAAGCCCATCGTCATGGCGCAGCTTTGGCGGCCCTGCATCGCACACATGCTGGCCCCGCTGCCCAGGTGTGCAACGACGACACGCCCATCGGCCACGGCACCCACAACATCGGGCAGGACGTGGGCGATGTACTCATAGGAGAGCCCATGAAAGCCGTAGCGCCTGACGCCTCGATCGGTCACGTCACGCGGGAGGGCAAACGCCTGGGCGACAGCCGATTGTGTGTGGTGAAATGCAGTATCGAAACAGGCGACCTGTGGGATATCGGGCCTGAGCCTGGTCACTTCCCGGATCGCCGCGAGGTTATGGGGCTGATGTGACGGGGCCAGCGGACCCAACCGCTCCAGTTGCTCGATCACCCCGGCATCGACCAGCACGGGTGCCGAAAACAGCGTGCCACCATGGACGACCCGGTGACCGGCCCCGATCAACGTCAATCCTGCCTCATGACGTTCGATCCACGCCAGCAGCACATCAAGCGCCTCTTCGTGGCCGAACGTGGCCATCACTTTTTTGGCCGTGAGCCGTTCGTCTACCAGCCTTTGGCCCGTGGAATCGTCTACCAGGAAGCATGGTTCGCTGCCAAGGCCTTCGACCCCTCCCCCATAGAGAAGGGAAAGGGCATCCATCTCTCCCCCGGTGACGAACAGCGAGAACTTGAGACTGGACGACCCAGCATTGAGCGCGAGAATCACGTCGGTCATGCTTTGGCCCTCCGTGTGCTCTGCGCCAGCAGCAGGGCGAGCGCACACGAGGCCATATGCGCCAGGGGACTATCGGCGCGGCTGGTGAGCATGATGGGCACCCGAGCGCCCACCACAATGCCGCTGGACTGCGCATCGGCCAGGTATTCTAGCTGCTTGGCCAGCATATTGCCCGCCTCCAGATCTGGTACGACCAGGATGTCGGCCTGACCGGCGACCGGGGAGACGATGGCTTTCGTGCGAGCTACTTCCAGCGAGATGGCGTTATCAAATGCCAGCGGGCCATCCACCAGCCCGCCGGTGATTTGGCCGCGATCGGCCATCTTGCAGAGCGCTGCCGCCTCCACGGTAGCGTTGAGCTTGGGATTCACGGTTTCGATGGCTGAGAGAATCGCGACTTTCGGGATCTGGATGCCAAGCGCATGCGCGAGATCGATGGCGTTTTGCACGATATCGCGTTTCGTCTCCAGATCGGGGTAGATATTGAGGGCTGCATCGGTGATGAAGAGCGGTCGAGGATAGGCCGGCACATCCATCACAAAGACATGGCTCATGTGGCGAGCCGTGGCCAGGCCGACACCCGGAGCGACGACGGCATGCATCAGCTCATCGGTATGCAGGCTGCCTTTCATCACTGCATCCACTTCGCCCGCACGTACCATGGCGACCGCCTTCTCAGCCGCCGCATGGCTATGCTCCGTCGGTACCAGGGTGTATGGGGACAGGTCCACCTCCTGCGCAACGGCCACCGCACGAATCTTGTCCGCAGGGCCAACCAGGATCGGGATGATCAGGTTGGCCTGGGCCGCCTCAATGGCCCCAAGCAAGGCATTGCTATCAACCGGGTGGACCACGGCCGTACGAATCGGCGTCAGCCCGGCAGTCAGGTCGATCAGGTGCCGGTACAGGATACCGTGTTCGTGCAAATGCACTTCTGGTAGGGTGACCCGTGGCCGTTTCACCTTGGTCGTCGGAGCGATGACCTCCGCGCTGCCACTGATGACCACTTCGCCCCGTTGATTGCTGCACTGGCAGGCAAAGCTGACCCGGTGCCGTTCTGCCTCCTTGGCCGTAACGGTGACGGTGACGGTGATTCTATCACCTATGGCCACGGGCCGCTCAAAGTGCAGGGTCTGGCCGAGATAAATCGTGCCGGGACCAGGCAACTTGGTGCCCAGCAGGGTAGAGATCAGCGACGCCCCCCACATCCCGTGGGCAATGATCTTGTGAAACATATCGCTGCGGGCATAGTCGTCATCGACATGGGCGGGGTTCACATCGCCCGACATGATGGCGAAGAGTTCGATATCCTCCCTGCTCAGGGTGCGCACGAGGCTGGCGCTATCGCCAAGCTTCATCTCATCAAAGGTCCGATTTTCGATCATATCCAGAGGAACAACCATCGAATTCCATCCAGTACCGATCTGGACGAGCTGCTCATTGTGTAAGACACACGTGCCCGCAACGTCACCGGGCAGGGGGAGCCGCGTTTTAGCGCATCGTCAGGCGGTACCGCGCCCGCTCGACTGCCCTGCCAGATCGGCCCCCAGGACCCGTCGTGCGTGCGTGTGGCTGCCTTGCGCTTGATCGCTGCCTCGATCTGCCTGTTGCCCCGGGCTGGAGCCAACACGCTAGATCTTTAACCCATACAGAGCATAGCACTGGGAACTCACAACGCCATCACGGACCTCAGACGAACAGATCACAGATGGTTCACAGGAGCGGGTCTCACCTGATGGCTGGTGGTCGGACGAGACGGGAAAGCTATCACAAGACCGGGCTCATCATCGAGCAAAGCTCCACCGATAGGTTTCCCGCCTGTCTAGGAAGAAGCATACAATCGCGATATCACCGCATCGTCACGCAATGGATAGTATGGTCACGGGTTAGTCACAATCTGCATCGTTCTGCCACTGCCCAAAGGGACGAAATCATGCATACGTATCCACACCCTCTGTGATCGTCCTATCGAGAGAATCTGCAACGGCGCGAGCAAATTCCTCGCCACAAAGACGGCAAAAGTATTCAGGTTCTTCGTCATATGCTCCGCTGGCAACAGCTATCTCTAGCACGGCAGGTTGCCCGCACCATTCGCATACACTGCCACGAGGGGCAGAATCAATAGAGAGGGGTTGACGAAATTCGTTTCCCGGCATGGGGCTATCCTCCTGTTCTGTACTGATTACGGCATCTCCATGCTCCTGAGCATGCATCTCCAAATGCTTAGCACTTGACGCCGCTCTCATTCTTACCTTTCTGAACGCTTCTGCTCGCTTCAAACTGCTCAAAGACCTGCTCAGCCCACTGCACTGCACGCTCGAGTTCTCCTTCCTCTAGGGGGCCTTCTCTCTCCGCGACAAAAAAGCTCTCTGGGGGCATGATGAGCGAAGCTCCTGCCCTCTTGAGCCTGCTGGTAATCCTGGGGGCTGCGGAGCCGGATTTCCAGGCGGACATGTGGTAGCGGGTATCGAAAACAGCCGCTCCCAGTCCATGTAAGGTCCGGCGAGGAATGCGTTCGAGAAAAGCTCGCATAGCCGGACTGGTTCCGTGGCGCTGCGTTGGGCCACCCATGATTAGTACATCTGCACCCTTTATCTCAAGCGCACCAGTTTCGGGTACCCGGAAGAGTATGACCATTCCGTACTCTCCCAATCTGTCGGCCATTGCTCGCGCAAGCTGTTCTGTATTCCCAAAAGTCGAGTCGTAAATGATTAGCGTGTTCATCGTTTGTCCCTTCCTTTCTTGTTGTCCCAAGATGCATATCATCTGCCCAGAAGTTCACTGTAGTGCCCAATCACAAACCTTCTTCTTTTAGTGTTACGGGCACGCCTGGCCAGACGTGCTCCGCACTTTGAGCAATTTCCAGGGTGTGCATCTTCTTCCATATGTGCACGTGGGCCACTACGATCAGAGTAGAACCCTTGTTGTCGTAGAAGATCGTCTTTCCCTTTCATCTCGTTGTGGAGACGCTCAAATTCGGGCTCCTGAATTGGACGAATTCTAAAGCCTCTTTCTATTGGCCTGCCACATTGGGGGCAAAAATCTGCGCGATTAGGGAGCTGGAGACCACAATATAGACAACCCTTTGCCATAGTTGTTCTCCTCATCTGTACTCCACTCTCGACTCGGATTGCATCTTCTATCGGCCTGCCACATTGGGGGCAAAAATCTGCGGTATCAGGGAGCTGAAGACCACAATATAGACAACCATTTGTCATAGTTGTTCTCCTTATCTTTACTGTGCTATCGACTCGGATGGGGCATCTTTCATGGCTTTCCCGTTGTACGTTACACACCTCCCGCTTGAACGTGCTGACGCCGCACTTCAGCCATCCACAGGCCCGCTGCCAGCCCAAAGATGAGCAGACCAAGCACAAAGTAGAGGACCTGAAGCCAATTACGCAAGCATACCCACTACGCGCCCTGTGAGGATTGTTTCCGCGGCTACCAGTGAACTTCCACCCACGACAATCGCCAGCACAAAGCCGGGGATTGTGTAGTCGCTGAAAGGCGTACCTTGCAGCCACTCGACCGGGAACCGAATCGCTCCTGCCATAATAGCCACGCCACCTACAACGGCAGACAGACCGACAAACGCCTCAAGCGCAACAAGCGCGATACGTACTATTTTGTGTTTCATCACTTTGCTCCTTTCGTTGTTCACGCTTCCTGTCACAACTTCCATCGCCTCAGTCTCATTACAACCATAGAACAGGGGTCTCACCAGGGGTTCACAAAAGGTCGCAGGATCCTCACAGTACGATCACAACTGCCGCCAGGCATCTAGGAGAGCATAAGCCGCTCATGTCAACTGTGATGGCACTGTGTAAATATGCCCATATTTCGTGAATGCAGCGTGATACGCATGTTCTATGCTACTGGTGTGGAATGGAAAATGTACACCGTAAGCCTGTGAGTAGAACTAAAGGAGGAAACGACAATGTCATCACAGCAAACACCCTATACGACACCCCCCATTGAGAACAGGCCCCCAATGCCCCCGCCAGTTGCGCAGCTGCAAGCAGGCCCTGAATATAATGAGCAGTTCATCGAAACGCTTGCACAGCGGCTCATGCCCCGACTGATGCCGGAAATCATGTACCACTTGCGCACAGTTGAGCCTGCAAGATCACGCGACAAAGCGTTTGGGATGAGCCTGGCGCTGGCGATTGTCTCGCTTGCGCTGCTGATCCCACTGACGGCTATTGTGCTTGGCGCAGTGACGACGCTGGGAGGGGGAATGACCGCGGCGTTGATTGGGATCGGGGTGATCGGCCTGGTCATGGTGCTGATCAATGTCCTGTTCAACTATATGCTGTTTAACGTCAAAGGTTAAGCACATAGCACAGGCCTGCTCGCATCATCATGCGAGCAGGCTCGTCCAAGGAGCGAGCACATGAGCGATCAGGAGATATCTGTCAAAGAGCAAGAACAACCTTCGTCCGAAGAGCAGCATTTTGATGGTGAGGCGCGCAAACAAGAGGCGTATCCGCCCTGGGCAACTGCTCCACAGCCATATGAGCGTGCCAGGTCACCTATGCCTCCGCCTTTCATCCCATTTACGCAGCCTCCGTATGTATGGCCGGTTTACATCCCAGGAGCTGGACCGCAATGGGCGGGCGGAGGGCAGTTTGGACCACCGGCTCCACACGGGCGGAGCCGGTGGCCATGGATCGTCCTGGCGCTCTTGCTCGTGTTCCTGTTGCTCACCGGTGGAGCGTTTTTCATAGTGAGCATCCTGGGATACCACTTAGCAGAGTACAGCACCAGCGTCACCGAAACGCAACACTTCTCCATGTCCACTAATCCAACACTCGTGCTGAATAATGATACGGGTTCAATGCATGTGCGCGCTGGTTCCGGCAACGAAGTGTCCATCCAGGCCACAAAGCATAGCGGCCCAGGCGGTAATCTGAACGACACTCGAAAAAGCTTGACAACAAGTAACAAGAGCAGTACACTGGAGGCATCAAGAACCTTTGTTCTCATAAGGAGCACCACCAGATGGGACAGGCGACCCGCACCACCAAACTGCTTCTTGATCTGGGCAAACGCCGGCAGGGAGGAGCCAATACCGGCAAACGAGCCGCCCTCGATGCTACAGTAGGGCTGCTCAACGAAGCGCGGGCCTTCTACATCGACTTTTTTCTGGCGCATGCCGACAAACTCTGCGAACGCATCCCTTACTACTCAGAGAAGCATCTGGAAATGCGGGAGCGAGCCATTTCGGCCAATGAACTGCTCAGCTGGGCGGAAGCCTGCACCGTGGAAACGCAAGACCATCCTCATGCTTGGCCCGGGTGGAATTTCAGCGCACGCTTTCCCGACCTGCCGTTTGCCTATCGCCGCAGTGTGATCAAGGATGCCATTGGGAAGGTGCGCTCGTATCTATCCAATCTTGCGCACTGGGAAAAGAGCGGCAAGAAGAAGGGCAAACCGGGCCGGCCTGGAGCCAGGGATCACCCCACCCTCTACCAAGGCACCTGCTCAGTGGAACGGATCGAAGGCAAGCGCCACTTTGTCCGGCTCAAGGTCTACGATGGGCGGGTCTGGCAATGGGTCAACTACCCGGTGGTGTGCAGCCGCTACTTCGAGCAGCGGCTTAGCTCAGAGGCGTGGGAGCACAAGAGCCCCATCCTGGTCCTGCGTCCGCATTGCGCCGAAGTGCACTTCCCGCAAACCAAAGCGATTGCAGCCAAGAAGGTGAGGGAAAGCAAGCTCGATCCTGATCTGGTGACGGTGGCGGTCGATCTCAATGTGAAAAACCTGGCCGTGATCACGGTCAGACAGCATGAGCACATCATCGAGACCGTCTTTGTCAGCGATGCTGGCCTCGATCAGCAGCGCTATCGGCATCTGAGGCGTATCGCCAAAAAGCAGTGGCTCTCAGGCAAGCCGGTCAAAGGCGAGCACAGCAACCAGCAGCTCTGGCGCCATGTGCAGCGCATGAATGCGGATGCCGCCCACAAAGTCGCCCGCAGCATTGCCACGGTGTGCGCCAAGTATCCGGGCTGCGTGCTGCTCTTTGAGCGCTTGCGCAAGATCAGGGCGCGGGGAGCGAGCAAATCCAGGCGCATGAACCGCAAGCAAGCCAATCAGTTGCGCGGGAAAATTAACCAGTGCTCGCACGAGAACGTCTTCGCGCAAGGGATGTGCACGGTTGAGATCAATCCCCATGGAACCAGCCAATATTGCTCTCGATGCAGCCACTTGGGGGAGAGGTTCTCCTACCAACACGGCCAGCGCATCCGGGTGAAATGGGGAAACCTCTTCTGGTGCCCACACTGTCACTATGAGGTGAATGCTGACTGGAACGGCAGTGTGAATGTGCATCATAGCTTTTTTCACGAATTTCACTGGCAGCCACGCGGCATCCGCAGCGGTTGATGGGTGCCAGTGCCGCCCTCTGCGGCTACAGGCCACAGGGGAAAAGCTTGCCAGAGGGACCCCCCGCCAAAGACTGGCAGGCCAGGCCGGTTCGCAAGAACACGCAAGGTGGTACGGCTATCGTTGGTCCAAAGGGAGCACGTCCCAACCCGCATGCTCTCGCGGACATGACCTGAGTCGATCGCCTCCTGGAATGCGGAGGGAACGCCGGGAAGGCTGGACTGATTCAGGGCGGCGAGAACACTGTGTCCAGGTGTGTCAGAGCATTTGGGCTACAGTTGATACCACGTCAAGGTGAACTATACGCAGGACAGAGAAGGCAATACCGTCACTGTTAACGTAGACAGGCTGACCGATGCAGCGTATTCTGGTACGGCCTGCCCTTTCCGGGCAGTACCCTCAAACGCAAGAGCAAATCATTGAGTGGTTGGAACAGACGGTAGCTGGCTGGAACCAGAACCCTACTTCCTTTGTGTGGAATGGCAAACACAGAGAGCATAGGCAGCGAGCCCGGCTCAAACGGTTAGCTGGATCGGGAGCAGCCGTTCTGTCTTATGCAAGTTAATTGCAGATTGACCCACTTAGGAGCGGCAACGCCAAGGTTGCCGCTCCTAAGTTCATCAGACAACATTTTTTATGCGACTGGCGCTGGCCCGGCTTTTGTGGGAGCCTCTTCCTTCTTAGCCAACCTGCGTGCCATGGTGCGATTGGCGTTTATCATGACTCGCATGAACAGCCAGCCCGTCACCAGCGCTACACCCAACAGCGAGAGCCACATGATCCACAACGCGGCCACGGGATTCGCGTTGCTGGTGAACGCAGCGCCGAAACCGGACAGGTAACTCTGGCTGGTGGCCTCCACCGCAAAGACCAGGGGGCCATAGTAGAGCGTGGCACCCAGTACCAGGAACACGGTGGCGAGCCGGTAGGCATTCACGTCGTCGTCTACCCGCCGCGAGAGCTTCACCGCCA
>WNGP01010099.1_pt1 | contig 12401 bp, 13 predicted proteins | sample 5407671 | NCBI WGS metagenome assembly WNGP01 (sample SAMN13153381, study PRJNA577476) | soil metagenome | isolation source: 40 cm soil or saprolite under Garry oak tree replicate 2 | place: USA:California | collected 2016-06-15 | reverse complement strand
CCATCATCGATTTGATGAAGAAGAACGATCTCTCGGTCTTCGAGATCGAAAAGGACGGGTTCCGTCTCAAGCTTCAAAAAGGCCCCACCGCTGAGACGGCCGCCGTTGCGCCGCCGCCGGCGGCCGCCCCGTCCAAAACAGCGACAACCACCTCTGAAACTACCCCTAGCGCACCCAAATCGGTCGAAAGCCCGCTGCTTAGAGAAATCGCTTCGCCCATGGTGGGGACATTCTACCGCTCTGGGTCGCCCGACGGCGCGCCTTTTGTCGATGTTGGAAAAACCGTCACTGAAGACACGGTAGTTTGTATTATCGAGGCGATGAAAGTAATGAACGAAATCAAAGCAGAAACCAGCGGTGTCATCGCCGAAGTCGTAGCCGAGAACGGTAAGCCTGTACAGTTCGGCCAGGTTTTATTCCGGGTCCGTTAGCTGAGAGTTGAGTGTTACGAGATCTAAAATTCAGCGCTCGTCTTATCTGTCTCTCAATTCTCAGCTAAGAACAACGCTCAAGTCATGTTTGAGAAAGTCCTGATTGCCAATCGCGGAGAGATCGCGTTGCGCGTGATCCGCGCCTGCAAAGAGCTCGGTATCCGCACGCTGGCCGTTTATTCAGAAGCGGACGTCGATTCGCTGCATGTTCAACTTGCGGATGAATCGATCTGTATTGGCGCGGCGCCAAGCTCGGAAAGTTATTTGAAAATCGATCGCATCATGAGCGCAGCCGAGATTGGCGACGTCGATGCGATTCATCCCGGCTACGGATTCCTCGCGGAGAACCCGCATTTCGCGGAAGTCTGTGAGAGCTGCAACATCAAGTTCATCGGGCCCTCTTCACGCGCGATGCAAGCCATGGGCGACAAAAACGCTGCGCGTGTGTTTGCGCGCAAAGCCGGCGTGCCAGTGACGCCTGGGAGTGATGGAATCGTTGAGACGGAGAGCGACGCGATCACGATCGCAAAGAAGATCGGTTATCCGGTGATGATTAAGGCCGCCGCTGGCGGCGGCGGCCGCGGGATGCGCACGGCACATAATGAACCGAGCCTTAAGTCGGCCTTTCACAGCGCGCGTCACGAAGCCGAGAAAGCTTTCGGAGATGAGCAGGTTTACATCGAGAAGCTCGTCGTCAATCCGCATCATATCGAATTTCAGATCGTCGCCGATAGTCACGGACACGTCGTTCATCTCGGCGAACGCGATTGTTCCATTCAGCGGCGTAACCAGAAGGTGATCGAAGAATGCCCATCACCCCTGATGACGCAGGGGCTTCGCAAGAAAATGGGAAATGCGGCCGTGAAGCTGGCCAAATCTGTCGGGTATGAGAATGCGGGCACGATCGAGTTCCTCGTCGATCAAGAGCGACATTTTTATTTCATCGAGATGAATACGCGTATCCAGGTGGAACACACGATCACGGAAGAGGTTTACGGATGTGACCTGGTAAAGGAACAAATCCGCATCGCCGCTGGGCAGCCGCTTTCGCCGCACGTCGCGCATGCGACTCCACGGCTGCATGCTATCCAATGCCGCATCAACGCCGAAGATCCGGAGAAAGATTTTCAAGCATCGCCGGGCCGGATAGCTTTTTATTACGCGCCGGGTGGTCGCGGAGTTCGAATCGACTCGCACGTTTACACCGGCTACACCGTGCCGCCATATTACGACTCCCTGATCGCGAAGATAATCACCGTTGGTGCGACGCGGATAAATGCAATCGACCGAATGCGTCGCGCCCTCGAGGAATATTACATTACGGGGATTAAAACCACGGTGCCATTTCACGCTGCGATGATGCGAAATGGTGAGTTCCGCGACGGAACCTACGACACCAGCTTTATCGAGCGGGTGATGTCGTCGGGCAAACTCGAACTGATTGCGCCGCCCACGGGGCCTGCATGAGAAAGATTTTTGCCGTCCCTCCGCGAGCTCTGCGCACGCCTATCTCGGAGCAGCTACGGCAATCCAGGCACGATTCGTGAGTCAAAATTTGAGTCAATGCCGGCTCTACGGCATCGTGGATTTGAGTTACGTTGAAAAATCGGATGCCGCTCGCGTAGCTGACGCAATGATCAAAGGCGGTGTAGATTTGATCCAGCTTCGGGGAAAGAGACACTCCATCGATGAGCTTGTCGACCTTGCGACCGATCTGCACGAATTGACAGCGCGGTCCTGCACGCCCCTGATTGTGAATGATCACGCCGAAGTTGCCAGCAAAGTGCCGGTTGAAGGTGTGCACGTGGGGCAGCATGACGACTCGATTGAGGTCGCGCGGCGTAAAGCAGGTCGTGCTGTTGTGATCGGGAAATCGACACACAGCCTTGGCCAAGCGCGCGCAGCGCAGCGCGAAGGCGCCGATTATGTCGGCTTCGGTCCGATTTTCGCGACGCCGACCAAACCAGATTATCGACCGATCGGACTCAAAGATATCAAGCAGGCGCATCTCGATGTAAATCTCCCGATCTTCTGTATTGGTGGAATCAAGATCGATAACCTCAAGCAAGTGATCGCGGCCGGCGCGCGCAGCGTTGCAATTGTCTCTGGCTTGCTCAAAGCGCCGGATCTCGCTGCTTACGCGCGCGAGGCGAAACGTCTGCTTCTAAAGATCGAACATCGAACATCAAACATCGAGCATTCCTGATGTCCGTTCTCGTCGTTGGTTCCATCGCAATCGACACCGTCAAGACGCCGGTGGAGGAACATACCAATTTGCTAGGGGGATCAGCTTCCTATGCAGCTCTCGGCGCAAGTTTCTTTTCCCCCGTCCGGCTCGTCGGCATCGTCGGCGACGATTTTCCCGAATCCGAATTTCAATTTTGGAAGTCACGGAAGATCGACAGCGAAGGCGTGCAACGTGTGAACGGAAAAACTTTTCGCTGGTCGGGCGAATATTCATGGGACCTGAACACGCGTGAGACGCGCTCAATCGCGCTTAACGTCTTTGAACATTTCAAACCTGTGTTGCCCGAATCGTATCGCCAGTCCGATTTCGTGTTGCTTGCCAACATCGCACCCTCCTTGCAATCGCACGTCCTCGATCAAATGGAGCGCCCGCGTTTCGTCGTTGCCGACACGATGGATCTTTGGATCGAGACAGCGAGATCAGATTTGGATGCGCTACTTCGGCACGTCGACCTTCTCATCTTGAATGACAGCGAAGCGCGCGAGATAACGAAGGAAACGAGCCTGATTAAAGCGGGTCGTCGCATTCGGAAAATGGGGCCGCGCTATGTGGCGGTTAAAAAAGGCGAGCACGGTGCACTGCTTTTTGGCGAAGACGATCAGTTCTTCAGCTGCGGCGCATATCCGCTCGAAGACATTCACGATCCGACCGGGGCAGGGGACACGTTCGCTGGCGGCATGGCCGGATATTTGGCCGGTACGGTGAAAAAGGTGCACTTCAACGATCTACGCAGAGCCATGATTTACGGGAGTGTGCTTGCCAGCTTTTGCGTGGAAAAATTTAGTCTCGGTCGCATGCGCAGCTTGTCGATGGACGAAATTAAGGCGCGCTACGAAACGTTCAAGACAATGAGCCAATTCGAATTGCCCGAATGACCCGCTCCATTCTCTATGTTGCCGTCGTCTTTTTGCTTGCGACCGCCGGCCTAAGGGCACAGAGGGAATGGACCAAGCTTGAGCATTGTCAGCTTATTCCGAATCCCGCCAATGACGGCGACAGTTTTCACGTTCGCGCGAATGAGAAAGAATACATTTTCCGGCTTTATCTTGTCGATGCACCCGAAACCGACGCGGCAAACCCGGCGCGGCTGATCGAGCAGGCGAAATATTTTGAGATCTCAGTGCCGCAGGTAATCGAAGTGGGAGAGGCGGCCAAAGCGTTCGCCGGAGAGAAACTGGCGGAGCCGTTCACGGTCTTTACGCGAATGGCAAATGCGATGGGCCGCAGCAACATCGAGCGTTTTTACGCGTTCGTGCAAACGAAAGACGGCGATCTCGGCGAACAGTTGATTGCGAACGGCCTCGCGAGAATCCACGGGACAAGCGCAACACCGCCCGGAGCCTCAAGCTCCGCTGCCGAACGCCAAAGACTTAAACAACTGGAGGACGAAGCGAAGCGAAGGAAAGTCGGAGCATGGGGCATGAGCGGGCAGCCATTGAATGTGGCAAGTGCGACCCCGCAGCCGTTTTCTAATGCCTCGCCTTCGATTTCTGTAACGCCAGCACGAGCAGCGCCGATTCCGAGCCCGAGCAAGTACGAGAGATTGTTCCCTGCCCAGCTCGACATCAATACCGCGACGGAAAAAGAGCTGAGATTGATACCGGGTATCGGCCCGGTGTTGGCGGCTCGAATCATCGCGGCGCGACCCTTTAGAAGCGCTGACGATCTGAAAAAGGTGAACGGAATCGGCGACAAAAAATATGCTGAGATCCGGCCGTATTTTCAGTGAATGTCGTCGCAGGATAACCGTGACCTCGCCAGGAACTCGGACCGTTTTTAGCTTCCACTAGAACGACATCGCATTTTTCCAGCATGGGCGGTAGCAACGTGTGTTCAAGTTCTTCCTTAAAGAGTTTGCTCTCGTAGAATGCGGTTTTTCACCGCTTCGGGTTTTGAACGCGGCGTCCGCGGAGTCCAACTAAATATTTGCCATTGGTAAAATGATTTTGCGATTGGGGCAACAATGCCGTTCGGGTTGACCTTCCGGAGGCGATCTATGATCTCTGCGCGCGGGGCAACACGCGCGACGATCCGCAACAGTAACAACCGCGTTACCTTTGCGATCCTTTTCATCAACAACTCAAGGCGCCGTCGCGGTGTCCAATTGGTAGAAACCTTAATTATCTATGAAAACAAAATGCATGTTTTTCCTAATCGGCCTCACGGCGCTGAGCTTGACCACAACCGTTGCATCAGCAGCCACCCGTGCCTCACCAATGATGACGCGACCCGCGATGACGCGGCCAGCACCGCGCTTTGCGCCAAGGACCATGACAGGCACGCATCGGTTCTTTAACGATGGCGACAATGATCGTGACGATCGCTTTCGCCGCTTCCATAATCGAACATTCATCTTTGTCGACACGTTTGGTTTTCCGTTCTTCTATCCGTATCCGTATTACGGGTACTACCCGTACGATTACTACGGTTACAACGGTTCAGGATATAGCTATGGAAACACAGTTGTGGAGGTGCAGCGCCGACTTGCTCGCGCCGGGTACTATCACGGTGCCATTGATGGGATCATGGGGCCTCAAACGCGACGAGCAATTCGCGCTTACGAACGCGACCACAACATGCCCGCCTACGGATGATTGATCAGCAGTTTCTGACAAGGACGGGGCTGGTTTGATCCAATTCCTCAGTGGCGGCGCGTATCCGCTCGAAGACGTTTGGGCAGTCTAGACGGCTCGCTTGCTGCGCAACTTGCGCTCAAGCCTGTCGAGGGGAGAGAAGATGAGACACGCAAGTTCGGTGTCCTTTCCAAAGAGGACACAGGGGATGGCCATTAGCTCGCATCCGGGAACGGCGCGCATCCCGGCAACGACCAGCGAAATACCCAAAAAGGTGACTGCTGCCAGCTGACCCTCTCCGCCACCAACGATCGGCAACCTCGAACCGCCGGCAATATAGAGCGCGACGAGAAACCCGTGAACCGCGACGGACCCGAGGCCCGGGCCTATGGCGACGATGCGTCGCAATACAACGATATGAATTAGGCTGTAGATGCCAGCCAACCCAAGCATCAACAACAACTCTCTAATGGCAATCGGCACGGGCACTCGGAAATAAACAGGCACCGTGTAAAGGATCAGCACAAGGCCAAGCAGGACACGGAGCGCGCGCCCGATCGGAGGAGCTTGGCGGGGTTGTTGGAGCAACACCTTAGAATCGAGGGGGCCTTTAGTCACTTTGTTAGGGAATGTAACAGATATCCGATTGGAAATAGCGAGAGACCAAGAACGGCGCTCCAATAATTGAGATAATGACCGACGCTATGCTCAAGCCCCCAATGCATCCGGGCTATGCTGCTTGGGAAATTCACCCCGTAATGAGAATAGATTTTGACCGATGATGCGGTGGAATCCTTTGGAAAATATGTCTCGGGCTCTTGAACTAGGGGCATCGGCCTATGCCCAGCACGGCAACTTTCGAGAGCCGCGCGAACTGTGAGGGGTAGCTATCTTGGAACTTGTGGCTGGGCAACCCCGAAAACTGAGCGGCCATTATCGGTAGAGGCCCGGATCACAACTGGTATGCTGTAGTCCCCGCTGTTCGTCTTGTCGTGACCGCCCCCTTGCGGGCAGACACCCGACCCATGTCCAGCAAAAAACAGGCCTTGGCACTTGGCGCACCAACGCCAGTTGTTCTCCCCACCTGACTCAGCCACGTTCCGCGCGAGGCTATAATCACCACTGGCATCCGGATCGTGTCCTCCACCGCTCGAACACGTGCCCGTACCGTGCCCAGCGTAGAACATGCCCTGACACTTGCTGCACCATCGCCAATAATGCTGGCCGGGATCATCCGGTGTGTTTTGTGTTACCGAATAGTTCCCTCTTTCCGATTTATCATGTGCGCCGCCAGCAGGGCATTTACCGCCGCTTGCTGTTTCCCCATAGAACATCCCCTCGCATTTCTTACACCGACACCACCCTCCTTGGCGGGTTATTGGTGCCGGTGGCGGTGGTCGCGTGCCGCAGCATTTGTATCCTCCCGTCGGGGAACCCGACCCGATATGTGGTGCAAAGAGGCTCCACTCAGGCGAAGCTCTGAGTACGGCTAGGGCGGCGACGTGTGGCAATGACGAGGCATAATCAGTACCCCTATTCCAGTCCACGTCTTGCGGGTGGCGGAAAAAGTGATTGTGCATGATTTCGTGCAGAACAATGGCCGCCGTGAAGTACGTGATCATCCGAAGACCGACCTCGTTCTGAGGAAAGGTTAGACCAAGACCTTTCCCCGTGAGGGCGGTATCCAAGATATCGTAAAAACCCACGTCCACTTCGGAGCCGCCTATGGGGGCTTCTCCCCAAATTTTGCCGATGTCGTCTTGAACTGGTCCCTCGAAGCGTAATGCCGGGAAAAAGACGGCATATCCCAAATAATGGAAGTTGCCGAACTTCAGCATTGCAATCTCATCCTGTTCGCTGAATTGATAACGCCGCCCATTGAGCGCGATAATATCCTGGGCAAGTGGATAGAGCTTTCCCTGATACAGAAGGCCAGGCTTATCGTGCTCATCATAAAATACAAGACGCATGGCGTCCCAGAAAATGGAAGAGAATGATTTCCCCGCAAAAGACTTCTTATCCATCCAATGGCGACACCCTTTGCTACGATTCCACTTATCCCACTTTAAGGGTGCGAACGTGAATCCTGGCATTTCGTTCCTCTTGTCCCAGCTCGGTCTAGGGAAACAATCCAACATTGAAATTCCAAACTCTCGCTACGTCAACTTGCAACAGCTTGTGGAAGCATGCGACCAGTCGAATCGAGGTGAGATCAAGAGCCCCACGCTCCGACTGTCACACTTATTCAAGAGGATGGGGCCGCGGCTCGGCTACCGCATTACGAATCTAAAAAAAACGAAACGGTTACGACGCCTCGCGAAAATCGCCTGCGTGCTCGTCGTGCACCTCGATCACGTTGCCCACGACACGCCACATATGACGCTGCTGTTCCTTACGTTCAATGTAGGGGTGCTTGCTGCACAAGTCTGAGATACGGGATTGGGTTAGGTTTGTTATGCTAGAAATCGCTCCTGAGCTCCGAAACGTGTACTGCCCATCTTGAGCCAACCGGCAGAGAACTTCATAAATCCGATTGCTATCACGCCGATCTTTGACGGTCTTTATTGCTTGCAAAACGAACACTACGGTGCAACCGCCCACCACTGCAGATGCCAGAAGCTTCTCGGTGATCAGATGGCCCATCGCTATTGAAAACGGAATTAGTGAATACATAGGGGAGGACCGAGTTATTAACAGTTATTCACAACCCCTGCAAGACTATTTTTTGACTCTTTCTTGGTCGCGGCTGGTTCACCTGCCGCTCTGAAACGCAGGAGAAGCCGTCGGGGAGGTACGATCGGAAATTCATTCGCTATCTTGCAATGAGTGATTTGCAAGGCCGATAACTAGCGGGAAAATGCGAAAATTTGGCGATTGCGGCGGCGACTGCCGTCAGCCATAAAATACGCTTGGGATCTATTTAATCGAGCTCGTGCTCCATATTCTCAACAACATTGTCTACCCACGCAATAGCGGCCTCTAAATCCCACGGTGCGGGCTGACTTGTCGAGACTAGGAACGGGCATTGCACGACGCCGAAGAAGCCGCGTTGCTCGGACTGTGCCGATAAGGTCTTCTTTTTCCTGCACGCGCTTGAAGAAATTTTGCACGTCAGCCGCTAATCAATCTGTGTCTGACTCGGCCATGTTCATCACGACGCGCTCGAAGCTCCCTCGCGAGTTCAAGAGCCTCTTTATAAAGGAAATTCAAAATTCTCTTTCACGTAGGTCGCCATAGCTCTCGAAACCGATCAGTCATAAAATGATTACAGCTCGCGAAATCACCGGCTGCTTCGTGCGTCTCGATCACGGCACCAGATTCGTCAAGAACGCACCACCAAAAAAGCCGCAGGATTCAGGGAACCATGCAGCTTTTATTGGTGATCTTGCCATGCCGCGTAGGCTCACCCTTCAACGACTACGTGATCAACCACACGCGAATGGCCTGTGTCTATGTAATAAATACGCACGCGCGTGCCGGGTTTGATCGCAGTTTGGACGACTCGGCCCGCCTTGTTCACAACGTGACCTGTCCCGTTGAGAACATAACTGCCCGGATTATTCGACCTGTCCTCGCGAACAACGAGCGTTTTTACAGGCTGATAACTGGCGGCCGCGCCTTCCTCAGTCGTCGTTCTGATGATCGTTCCCGTTACCGTTATTGCTTCTGTGGTAGTTGTTTTTTGTCTTTTATGCGTCGAACTCGTCTGCGCAAACGCCAGCGGCGCAATCAACGCGCAGGCGACAGTAACAATTGTTCTCTTCATGATGCCTTCCTCTTGATGTTAATGGTTAATGAATCTGTTACTGGGCTAATTTTCTGGAGCTTGTTCGGATTTAACCAGAGCCACTTCATGTTTTTGCCATAGACCACTTTCACCGCGTCCGCAGCGCGATCGGGTCCCCAGCGGCTTACTCGAAGCAACGTCAAATTCGAATGATCGAACTTGAATACCACGGCCGACCGAATGGTAGCGCGTCGCTGATTAGATCAAAGCCGCGTCGATCTTTTCGCGGGGCCGAATTCCAAGCGATCGGCGAGGATCCTGAGAAATTCCGCGCATTCGTGGGACTCCCGGTGCTAGAATCGCCGCTTGTAAACCAAGTGAACGAAAAAATAGATTCCACCAAGCCGCGCCAAGCTCAATTGAAAATTTGGGGGTTCAAGGTCGGAACCCCTCCGCCGATAGCTCCAGTTCCAGAGCGCGTCACGCCAAGTTACGCCTGGCGACCATTAGTAATATTCGCCTTAGTAATTCTGCTTTTCATCGTGCTCGTTAGCCCAATATTAAATGACGACGGAGAACCATTTGGGCAGGCTTAGTTGCCGCGCATAAAACAGAAACGGCGATTCTAGTTGTGGTTTTGACCGCAGCCTTCTGGATTCACAGATTAACCAGAGGCGATCGGCGTTCGTAAGCGCGGGGGAATCTGCGTATCAGTTACACCACGAGCAACTCGGAAAACCGTTTCCTGATTTCTTCGGCGCAACGCTCCAGGCCTAGCCGAGCTTCTTCGCGAGATTCCTTTGTGGATTCCTTCGGGATCATCTCAACGTCTTTCCACACGATCATCGAGTTTTCGAATTCGAAGAACGCCTTCCACACCGTTTGGTTCATAAAGGGTTTCCCCGCCTCCAAGGCCTCTGCGAACGCTAGCTGCGCACTTATAAATTTCCCGCGCTGAAGGGGCGTAGGTTTACCGAAAAGAAGGGGAAAAAGTCGGACAAATTCCCGGTGCGTATTATTCGCCTCGCGCCACACGTCCTGGCAGGCTCTAAATTCCGCTTCGAATTGAACTCTGTGAACCAGATTGGCTCTTTCAAATTGCGCACGCACGCCCTCAACGATGTCTGTTAGAGCTCGCAAATCTTCCTTCTGCGCGAGGTTCTCCGCTTTCGCCCCCATATACTTCCGGAGAAAAAACCACGAGAGTCCAATTGCCGCGAGAATTACGAGTAACTTCCAATCGTTCACACTGTTTGAGGCAATATAAGGGCAACAAAATCCACAGAATACCGCGCGCCCGTGGGGATTCGAACCTCAAACCTTCTGATCCGTAGTCAGATGCTCTATCCAGTTGAGCTACGGGCGCCCGAGAGTCAGCTAATTTGCGGAGGAAGAGAAACGCGTCAAATAAAGGGTCGTTTAGCGCGCCGGAGCAGTAACACTAGCCTAATCTCGAATTGCGCTTCATGGCGGTCGCTTCGATTTCGACTTCGGCGAGAAATTGCTGCGCTATCGCGACAGTTTTCCGGCCCAGGCTGCTCCGACAATGACCGGTGGAAAGCTTGGTAATGATATCACGCGCACTCGCGGCGGAGGTTTGAAACCGGGGGTAGCCACAGTCGCTCCGATCCGATAGCCGTTCGCAACGTAGTTCTCGATTAAGCGCGTCGAATTGACTTCGATGCCCGGAGGTGCAGTGCATCGCCGCGTGGAAAAGTTATTAGCGTCTCTTCGATTTTGTCCTGGCTCCATAATTACTTCGCGGTCGTGAGGTGGTGCTTTTTGTTAACCAACAAGATCAATGGCAGTTCGAGCAGCGGACGCGAATGAATCTCAGGACGCCGCTTGCTGTCGATGATCGTGATCGCGACGTCGATTTCTCCTGCCTGCAACAATCTCTCGGCATCGGCCCGCGCTGCCTCGTGAAGTTGGAGTCGGAAAATAGGAAAGCGTCGGCGAACCCGTCGTAATAACTCGGGAACATAGTCGTGTGCACGGTTTGACCAACTCGAACAACTCGACGCCAGCCGGAAGGAGCGAGAACGGTCTTCGATTGAATAATTTCGTGCCAAGAGCTTCTTCGAGTCTGGCGATTTGTCCGCTTACGGCCGGCTGCTGAATTCCATATGGCATGTTGCGCACGGCCGCCGCAATGCCCCCGTTGCTTTGCCACATAACAGAAAAGCTCGAGGTGGTGAATGTTCATGATCTAATAATTCGATGCTAACCGGCAAATTTATCGATTCACGTCACTGCACCAAACCGTGCATTATGTGAACGGGTTCGCACATTCTAATTTTATGGAAGGTCTCGTTTTTCTCTCGCTGCTTATCATCGCCGTCTGTTTCGTGCTGCCTTTGGTCGCAATTGCAAAGGCGACCGGCGCGCGGCGCTCCCTGGGAGAGTTCGAAACCAGGCTACGGAGACTCGAAGCGCAGTTGCAGGAGCTGAGGCACGCGCCAGCCGAACCATCGACCGAGCAGTCATTCGCTGTACAAAAGGAAAGGGCGGAAGAAGAGCCTTTCGTTTCGCCGCCAATTGCAACGTCCCCGGAGAGACGGGCTGGTTCGGTTCCGCCGCCATTGCCAAAGGAGATCTTAGCTGCTGCGGAATCTGCCCCGCCGCCGGCGCCTGCTCAACCCTCCTCTGACAAACCGCAAGCGCCGGAATCTTCGCTGCCGGCGATCAACTGGGAGCAGTTCATGGGCGCGAAATTGTTCGCATGGATCGGTGGACTAGCGCTTTTCCTTGGCGTCGCGTTTTTCGTGAAATACTCGTTCGAGCACAATCTCATTCCGCCGGAAGCCCGCGTGGCGATCGGTTTTGCTGTGGGTCTGGTTTTGGTCGTTGGCGGCTTGGCGCTGAAGCGGAAGGAAAACGCGGTTACGGCACAAACGCTTTGTGCGACCGGAACTCTCATTCTCTACGCCGTCACTTTCGCATGCCGGTCGTTTTACCATTTCGCGTTCTTTGGCTTGGTTCCGACCTTCCTCTTGATGACGCTGATCACGGCGGTGGCGTTCCTGCTCGCGGTGCGTCTGAATGCGATCGCGGTGGCCATTCTCGGCATGGCTGGCGGTTTTCTCACACCAGTCCTGCTTTCAACCGGACAGGATAATCCGCTTGGTCTTTTCGGCTATACCGCGCTCCTCGATATCGGACTCCTGATGGTGACGCGCAGGAAAGAGTGGAGTGCGCTTCCGATTCTCGGCGCGCTTGGAACCGTGCTCATGCAGATCGGGTGGGTCTCGCAATTTTTCCTGCGCGAGGAATACTTTCTTGGCAACAAAGTCCTTGTGTCGATGGCGATTTTTCTCGGCTTCGAACTTCTCTTTTGTGCGGCTTCAATTTCAACAAAACGCAGATCGAAATCGGAAAGCGCTCTCTCGGCTGCTGCGCTCGGGATCGGCGGGGCCGCGATA
>WNGP01010122.1_pt1 | contig 12402 bp, 9 predicted proteins | sample 5407671 | NCBI WGS metagenome assembly WNGP01 (sample SAMN13153381, study PRJNA577476) | soil metagenome | isolation source: 40 cm soil or saprolite under Garry oak tree replicate 2 | place: USA:California | collected 2016-06-15 | reverse complement strand
TTCTGCGGAGCCTGGTTTAAGTAAATGGACTGCGCTGGAGCAAAGCGCGGTCCGAACGCGCTCTCGAATCCGTTATCGTGTGTGGTTGCCAATGCAGAAAGAGAGAAAGTAGCAGTCAGAAGAAGGACGGACGGTTTTTTCATGCGGTTTTTGTGGCTGCCGATTGAGCGGCTGAAGAGGCTGTCCTTTTTACACGGAAACATCAATCTTAATTCCGACGGTCGCGATTGGTGGTGATGGCTGGAGCAGAATCTCGCCGCAAAAAGTCCCTGGCACCGTCGCGAACATCAGTCTCCAGAACGAAAGGCGTCGCAGTTAAATCAGTTCCGTCGCAACGGCTCAGCGATTTCCTGGTTTGAGGAGACAGGACCAGGCGGCCATCCTGAATCGACTTGAACCTAATCTGACCCCGAAATTTGAGCGACAGCAATCTTGATGTGAATCTGGAAAGCACGTCGTGGCCGGACCGTCAGGCTACGACCGGTGCGCGGTAGCCGAAAAATTCGCGCTCCTTGATAATCTGCACTACCCCTGGTGGGACCATTCGCTCCCAACTGCTGTCTCCAGACTGTAATTTAGCCAGCGCGTCCGGCGGATGAATTCGCAAGTAATCGGGATGATAATCGGTAATCTCCTCGATGTATTGATTGTCGATCAAATATCGGAACAGCGAACGAAGATTCGGCGCGACCTTGATCTGTTTTGCGCTGACGATCTTTTCAGTGGTTTCATCGATCATTGGGTAAACGTAAAGCTTTAGTCCTCCTTTAAACATTCTTCCGAGCGCTTCCAGAATTCCGCCCTCGAGGTTCGGGTAATATTTTTCGTCGAAGATCTCGATCAGGCTAGGTACGCCCATTACGAGACCAATTTTTTTGTTTGTATATCGAAAGAGGTAACTGGCGAGCCGGTGATATTCAGCAAATTTCGAGATTAAGACTGTTCGTCCGAGCGCGCCAAGAATATCCACGCGAGCGAGAAAATCCGCGTGATTGAGCTGGCCCTCAGCAAGCAAATTCTCAAGCGTCATTTCCATCAGGACGATGAGTTCTTCTTGCGAACAACCTGGTTGCGCCAGAAACACGCGGCGCGCGCCATCCAGCATGTCATTTGTGGCAAAAGTGACAGGCCGGAAACTCCCTCGTTCAACCAAGATTGCTTTTCTGTAAAAAACCTCCGCAGGCTGCACCGTCTCACCGTCTGCCCTGAACATGACTGCGTTCGTAAGTCCCTGACTGACCAATTGCAAACTCATCAACCGGTTATCGACTTTTTGAAAGGCGAGCCCGGAGAATTTGATCATGTCCACTTCGATTCGCTCCGGAGCGAGATTTTCCTGCAGTGATGAAATCAATTTCTCCGGCTGCTGATGATAAAACGCGCCGTAAAGGAGGTTCACGCCGATCACACCAAGCGCTTCCTGTTGCTCGACGTTCGCTTCGTCAAGCATCCGCACGTGGACGATAATCTGGTTTGGTTCACCGCGTGGCTCGGATTGAAATCGCACACCAAGCCACCCGTGCGATTCATTGTGCTGTTTAAAACTGCGCGTCGCCACAGTATCGGCAAAAACGAAAAATGCCTTCTCAGCTCCGAGTTTTGTGGCGAGCCGCTCGACCAGAAGATCGTATTCATGATCGAGCATCGTCTGCAGACGGACACGGCTGACATAACGGTCGGTCGGTCCATAAATCGCATCGCTGAAGGTCATGTCGTAAGCCGACATCGTTTTAGCGATCGTGCTTGCCGCACCGCCTACACGGAAAAATCGACGCGCTACTTCCTGGCCAGCGCCAATCTCGGCGAATGTTCCGTATTTGGTGACATCCAAGTTGATGTGGAGAGCCTTTTTGTCGGTGCCAACCTCCATCTCCGGATTCATACAATTGCTGTAGCGACGATCTCCGATCGTCGCAAATCCAGCAACCGGTTATGCCTGGTCTACACTCGCGCGCGAAGCGGCTACATGCGCACTTGCTCGGCGTTTCTCGCCGGAATCCAGCCGCGAAGATTGTTTGGCAGTGTCGCGTAGAGCCAGTCGCCGCGAGTGCTTAGGATTTTGACCTCGCTGCCTGGGGGGAGTGCGAGAATGCTGTTGGCGGTATCCGCCGTCGCTAGTCGCGCCTGCACATCTTTGCCCGTCACAATCGCAAGAGCGCTGCCGTTGCTACCATGGTCAAGTTCATAAACCGCCAAGAGCGCGATCGCGAAGACCGTGACCGAAAAGACGGATAAGGCGATCGTGGCAGCCGATGGCCGTCGAACAAAGATCAGCCTGACGATACAGAAAACTCCAACCCAAAAAGCAACTGCTGCCGCGATGCTGAATTGATTGATGCTCGCGAATTGCAGATAGCGTTCCGGCCAGCTTAGTTGCATCTCCAGCGCACGCGCCTCATCTCGCGCGATCTGCAAATTGGCCGTCGCTTCGGGATGATGTCTTTCCAGCGCGAGCGCACGCTCGTAATTGAGAATCGCGTGTCCAAAATCGTCCGTTCGGAAGTAAGCATTGCCGAGATCATAAAACAGGTTTGCGCTCCATTGTCCCGATCTGACAAGAGTTTCATAACCGGAGATCGCTTCCTTGAAATTGCCCTGTGCGTAGTCCTGGTTCGCGTTTGCAAAGTCAGCATCTGATTGCGCCAACGCCGAGGAAGTCAAAGTCACGCAGAAAAGAAATGCGAACAAGTTTGCGTGATTTTTCATTTCAAATGTTCAATTAACTCCAGCACGTCGCGGCGATTCTCTGCAGAGACCTTTTCTGAGCCGTTATGGGCTCCGCTGTATTGCAATTCGTCGCTTTGTTCGAACAAACGGCGCAGCCGCTCGCGCGAATCGCCGTTGAGTCCGAATGTGTCTGCCGCTGTTTCCACATCAACCGTGTTTGGATCTACATTGCGCGCCAGGGCGGCCTTTACCCGAACAACTCTGGAAGCCTCGGCATAATACTCTCGCGGCGATGCGCCGCTACGATGCAATTTGCGCATTAGCTCGGCAGCTTCATGCTGCAGCGCAGCGATGCGTCGCGCCTCACGATTGTCGATCCGGGCTTGCCGAATTCTCCAACCGATAAATCCAATTAACGCGAGCAACGGAATCACCTGGGCTGCCCAGAACGGCCGGTGCACGTAAAGTGGCGCGAACGATTGTGGCGTTTTGGGCCGCTCCGTCAGTTGATACAAAATATCCTGCGGCTTCTGGAAAGGCGCAGCAGCAGCAATTGTATCCGGGGCAGGCGATCCCGCTGGAATTCCGGTAGCGCTCGCAGCCGCTACGGCGCCCCCTTGCACAGTGATAGCAATCGGATCGCTACGTAGCGTCACATATTGCTCCTTTACTGGATCGAAATACGAAAATGCCACTAATGGCACGCTTTGCTTTTTTTCGTTCGGCGAAAACACTGTTTCGAACGTTTTCGTACCGCTTATGCCAACCTCATCGTCCTGTTTGAACTTGGAAGATGGCGGATATTTGTGCCAGCCGCGCTCGTCCTCAGCGATGGGCGCACTGACTCGATCGAAATTGCCACGTCCGGAGATCGTCGTTGTAACAGTAATGGGATCGCCCACTTGCACGCTCTTGGGCTTTGCCTCGGTTGTCATTGTGAAATTCCCGATCGCGCCTGAAAAGCTCGGCGGCGCGTTTTGCGGCAGAGGTTTTACCTCGAAAGCCACAGGTTCGCTGTTGATTTCTACCTCGCGCCGTTCACCAACCTGGCCAAATGGATCGGAAAAAAATGGATCGGAGAATGGGTCGTCCAGATTGAACAAATCGAATGGCGAACGCGACCGTGGCGAACTTGGCCTTCGTGGGGTTAACACTTGCGCCTTTGCCTTAACCGGCCCGATTTCAAACCTTCCCACGCGCGCCGCGGCGATTGCGGTCTTAAATGTGACAACGTCGTAGGTTCTGCCGCCAATCGTCTCCAGATTCTCTCCAGATTGCTGCAACTTCTGCGCGGTAAAGCCTTGCCCGCCGATTTCAGGACCCTCGATCAGCCTCGGACGCGCGCGTGGATCAAATCCGAGCTGAATCTGGACAGGGACGATTTCGCCAACAAAGGCGCTCTTTTTGGGCACAATCAATTCGGCGAAAACCAGCTTGCTCGGGTTGTTCGGTTGCGCATTCTGACCTGGGCGAGAGGCAGACGAACGACCGGGTGAATCGGCAACGTTCAGTGTCAATTCTGGTGTCCGTAGCGATTGGCTACCGACGCGGATTGGTTGGGGTGGGATTGCAAATCGGCCCGCTTTCAGTGGCAGGATTGTGTAATTGTAAGTCACGCTCGACGTGGTCGTAAAATTGCGCATTTCGAATTGGCGCGATGTTCCAGTACCGTGAATCTCCAACCCGTCGACTGAGATGTTCTCCGGCGGTTTCGCATCGCCAGCGCCGCTTACCTTAATTTGCAACTGGACCATTTCGCCGACAACGGCTTCCGAGTTACTCAACACCGCAGTCACATTGGGCGAATCAGCAAATGCAACATCAGTCTCGGCCAACGCGATCAGCGCGCCGAGCCAAACTGCAATGCAGATCCCTGATCGGTACATCGATATCTCCATCAAGCATTAATTATCAATCATCAACTCTCTCTCTTCGCGTTACCAGTCGTTATAGACATGACGCGTCGCCTTGCGTTCATCAAGTTGAACGCGGGCCTCCTCATCTTTCATCGATTGGAGGAGCGCCGCAGCTTGACGTTCGCTCATCTGGCCTTCTTTCTCAGCTTCGGCCTCGGTCATCTGCGCATCTTTGTCTGCTGGTTTTTGCGATTTGTCCTCGCCAGCCCCTTTAACTTCACCGGCAAGTTTCTTCTGCGGCGATTCCTCCGGCGTGGCCGATGGTGTCGGATTCTCCTCTCCACCTTCGCCTTCTCCCGGCGATGGCGAAGGCGTTTCATTTTCTCCTTCGCCCGGCGTGGGTGATTGTTCATCCTGCCGTTCACCCGGCGAGGGTGAGGGTTGATTGGCCTGTTGCTTGTCAGCGCCCGGCGAAGGAGAGGGGCTCCCATCGGATTGTTGCCGCTGTTTCTTTTGCGGCGTGTTCTTCGCTTGGGATTGTTCGGCTTGCTTCTCCTCTTTTTGATCTTTGCCACTCTCAGATTGGTTTTGTGACTGCTGATCTTTTCCGCCTGAGGCGGACTGCTGTTGGTCTTTTTGCTGCTGGCCTGAGCCCTGCTGTTGTTGCTGTTGTTTTTGTTGCTGTTGGTCCTTTTGCTGTTGCTGGCCTTGACCCTGCTGCTGCTGCTGATTCTGCTTATCTTTTTTGTCCTTCTGCGGTGGTGATGGGGAAGGGGAAGGTTGCTGCTCTGGTCGCTTCTTATTTTTTAGTTCCTCGATTTTCTTCTTTACGTAGTCGTAGTTGTCTTTTGCCTCCTTGTTTTGCGATTCCAGCTTGAGTGTCTCCTCGTAATGATCGAGCGCATTTGTCCAATCGCTAAGCTTCTTGTCGTCGCTTTTCTGTGTTTCACCACGCTGATAAAGCGTGTTGCCAAGATTGTAATGGCTCTTGCTCTGTAAGGGCGTTTCCGGAGAGAGCAACGCCTGACTAAACGATTCCAGCGCTTTGCTGTAATCTTTCAACTTGTAGGCGGCTGCGCCTGAATCGAACTGGAGTTTATTCTCAGCACGCGATTGCGGATGCGATTTTAACGTTTCCTGAAACTGGCTGTAAGCATCCTCGAACTTCCCATCGCGATATGCCTCCAGACCTGATGTCGCGCCGAGAGCCAACTGGCAGAAAATGATCATCAATACCACCGTTGCAGCTGTCATTTTTACAGGCACAGCAACGTGAGTTCTCTCGCGTGCGCGTTTTCGTTCGCCAATCAAAATCGACAGTGAGAGAGCGATGAGCGCGGCGCCTAGCGGCCATTCATAACGTTCAATCGGGCGACGCGACAAACGCACGTCAATCTGGGCGGCTTGCATCTTCGCCAGTCCTTCGTCGTAAATTTGTCGCATCGTGCGCGGTCCATTTTCTAACTGGATATAAAATCCGCCGGTAGCCTGAGCGATTTCGCGCAAACGCTTTTCATCCAGCTTTGATTTGACGACCTGGCCGGCTGAGTCTTTAACGAAAGCCGTTTCACCATTTTCGCTCGTTATCGGAACGAGCGAACCTTGTGGGGTACCTACGCCAATAGTGAAAATCCGCACGCCTGCATCCGATGCGGCTTTCGCAGCTTTGACGGCATCACCGCTCAACTCTTCGCCATCGGTAAACACAATTAGCGCGCGATTTCCCACTGCACTTTTTCCGAAGCTCTGCGCAGCGAGGGTAATGGCGCTCGAGATATTCGTGCCACCTTCAGGAATCGTCTGGGTGTCGAGATCGTTGACCGATTCCATCACCGCTTCGTAATCAATCGTGAGCGGCGCCTGTAGAAAAGCGCGGCCAGCAAAAGCGATCAGGCCAACGCGATCCCCTTGCAGCTCATTGATCAAATCCTGAGCAGCAAGCTTGACGCGTTCGAGCCGGTTGGGTTGGACGTCATTGGAAAGCATGCTGCGCGACGTGTCGACCGCGATCAAAAGATCCAGACCTTTCCGTTTCACATCCTCAAACGTATAACCCCAGCGCGGCTGTGCGAGACTGACCAGTCCGAGCGAAAGGCCGACCAACTGCAGCCCAAATCTCAACGCCCGCCGCGGACGATTTACCGTTCCGGCAAGGTGCGGCAACAATCGCGCTGAAACAAACTCCTGCAAACGCCGGAGTCCGCGACGCTCCGCGCGAATAAAGAACGCAATCAGGATGAGGGTCAGAAATAATCCCCAAAGCCATTGTGGTGTACCAAAGCTCATAAGACGTCAAATCGTTAAAGCGTTGAAACGATGAAGCGACGAACGCCTCGACCGCTTTAACGATTCAACGCTTAAACGCCTCAACGCATTCATCACGGCAGTTTTTTCCAAATGGTTTGCGACAACAAAATCTGCGCGAGCAGCAATCCACACCCGCTCATGAGGCATAGGGGAAATAAATCACGGTATTGCTGATATTTTTTCACGCTCATGGTCGATTTTTCCAGCTTATCGATATCACCATAGATTTGTTCGAGCGATTGGGTATCGGTGGCGCGGAAGAATTTACCGTCTGCGATTTTTGCGACCTCCCTTAGACCGGCTTCGTTAAATTCCACGGGTTGATTTTCATAAAGCAGATTGCCCAAAACATCCGTTAGCGGTCCTTTTGCGGTGAAGATGGGCGCTGGTGCGATTCCATTGATTCCAGCGCCAATCGCGTAGAAGTGAATTTTTAATGCTTTCACTGCTTCCGCGGCAGTATTCGGTGGAATTTTCCCTGCATTATTTTCTCCATCGGTCAAGAGCACGAGCACCCGGCTCTTTGCGCGTTTGTCGTTTAACCGGTTTGCCGCCGCTGCCATTGCTGATCCAATCGCGGTGCCATCTTCGACCAGACCAATGCGGACCCTCTCCAGATTTTGCAAAAGCCAATCGTGATCCAGAGTCATTGGACTTACAACGTACGGGCGGCCCGCAAACGCTATGATGCCGATTCGATCATTTGGGCGGGCATCGATAAATTTCCGTGTTACTTTCCGTGTTACTTCACGAACTGCATCGACGCGCGTTGCCTCCTGGCCGCCGATTGTAAAATCTTTCGTAAGCATCGACCCGGAAACATCGAGCACGAGCATGACGTCAATCCCGCTCGCCTCTATCTGAGTGAGGCTTCTCCCAAGCTGCGGACGCGCGAGCGCGAGAACGAAAATCGCGAGTGATGCCAGCAGAAGTGCCCGAAGAATTTTGCCCGCGCGCGCGGCGCTCTTTTTCCCAATAGCACGCAGGCTCGCCGTGGATGAATAGGTCAACGCGGCCGCTGGCCCCCGTTTGCCGCGTAAATAGGCGAGTAACGGGATTGCCAGCACGAGCAAGAGCAGCCACGGACGCGCGAACGTCAATGCACTGTTGGCAGACCACCAATCAAACAGCTGCAAGTTGCCCTCCTTGCACAAAACGGATCGCTTCCTCCAGCAACAATTGACTGTCGGAGGAAGTTGCTTCGTAGCGTGCGAACTTTATCAAATCGCACCGGTTCAAGAAATCTTCGAGCAGCGATTTTTCGTCTTCTGAGAAAGGCGAAGTCTCTCTAAGCCCGGCGAGAAATTCCACGGAAGTTTGCCGGGTGACCGGCAAGTTAAACTGGTCCGTCACATAGCGTCGAAGAACGTCGGAAACCCGAATACTGAAGCGGTACGGCTTGATCGTTTCAATCTCGGCTTGCATTTCGTCCAGGAGTGCCAGTGTGCGCACGCGCGGTGATTGAATCTGCGCGGGACGTCGTCGGAGGGTCTTTATGATAAGCCAGGCGACCAAGCCGATAATCGAAAGTGAGACAAATACCCCGAGAAAAATCAGCCAGGGCGGAATCAAAGAGTAATCAACCGGCGGTGCAATATCGTGAAATTCTTCGGCAAGGAAGGCTGGCATCGGCAACTTCGATATATAATTATCGATGTTGTTCATCACCGAATAGCTAGACGGCGCTCGCGTTGTTTGAAGAACGACCTCAACGGTGGCAAATAATCCTTCCCGGTTTGCAGCGCGATTCCGTCAATATTGTTCCGCCGAAGCGTGCGTGAAAGTTCTGTTTCGTGTTCATTGACGAGACCGGCGAAACTCGTCCGCGTTGTGCGATCGGCCGTGTTGATCTCGATTTGGTCGCCGGTCTCAGCATCTTCCAGGGTAATGATACCGATGTTCGGCAAAACTTTTTCTCGTTCGTCATGAATGTGGATGGCTACGAAGTCGTGCCTTCGCCCGCTCACGGCCAAGGCTCGCGAAAAATCGGGCGCTTGAAAATCCGAGATGAAAAAGACAACTGCGCGCCGCGTGACGATTTTATTCAGGTAATCGAGCGCCAGCGCTGGTTCTGTCCCGCGTCCCTGCGGTTCGAAAAACAGAATCTCGCGGATGAGCCGCAAGGTATGGGACCGGCCCTTTTTTGGAGGAATAAAAAGTTCAACGCGATCGGTGAAGAGAATGAGACCGACCTTGTCATTGTTTCTGATCGCGCTGAAGGCGAGCAGACAGGCAACTTCCGCTGCTAACTCGCGCTTGGATTGTATTGTGCTGCCAAAATTTCCCGAAGCGCTAACATCCACAACCAGTATCACTGTTAGCTCACGTTCTTCCGTAAATTTTTTTACAAACGCGGTGCCCAGCCGCGCGGTCACGTTCCAATCAATTGCGCGAATTTCGTCGCCTGGCTGATACTCGCGCACGTCCTCAAAATTCATTCCACGGCCTTTGAACACGCTGTGGTAATCGCCGGCGAATGCGGTCTCGACGAGACCGCGCGTCTTAATCTCGAGTGTCCTGATTTTTTTAAGAATCTCGGCGGTCGTCTGCGCACGCTCGGCTCCGTCATCCCGAGCGGAGCGAAGCGCAGTCGAGGGATCCCGTTGGGTTAGCTTCAGCTTCATGTGACGGCCCACATCTCGGCGATCAAATCCCGCCATTCGGGATTTGATTTCGCGATTAGCGTCTCCTTGTTGCTTCGTCGCCAGCGCTTCAACTGTTTCTCTCGCACAATCGCACTTCTCGGATCGGGAAAAGCTTCGAAGTGAATCAGTTTGTCCGCATTGTATTGCCGTGCGAAGTGCGTGCGGCGACTCGCGCCGTGTTCCCAAAGACGCCGTCCCAAATCGTTTGTGATCCCAATGTACACGACCGTGTGTCTTTGGTTCGTGAGGATGTAAACGAAATAATTTTGATGGCGCATTACTAACTTTTCGGAGTCATCACGGGATCCCTCGACTCCGCTCGGGATGACACGAAAGTCATCATGGAACAGGCAGCCCTGCAAAAATCCGTTCGATGATCGTTTCACTCGTGACCGCTTCCGCCTCAGCTTCGTAACTGACGATGATGCGGTGCCGCAGCACGTCAGGGCCGATGCTTTTCACGTCCTGCGGCGTAACGTAACCGCGGCCGTTCAGAAACGCGTGAGCACGCGCACCGAGCGCGAGATAAATCGTCGCGCGAGGCGACGCGCCGTAACGAATAAGTCCCTCGAGTCGCAGATTGTAGGCTGCGGGCTCTCGCGTCGCCCAGACAACATCGACAATGTAATCTTTAACGCGGTCGTCGATGTAAACGCTGTTGACCACGTTCCGTGCCGCGATGATTTGCTGAGGGTCAATTACGGGATCTACTCGCAAATCAGGCGCGGAAGTCGCCATTAAATCGAGAATGGTTCGTTCCTCACTTTTTTGCGGATAACCGATGTTCAATTTGAACATGAAGCGATCGAGCTGCGCTTCGGGCAGTTGATAGGTTCCTTCCTGTTCGATCGGGTTTTGCGTCGCGAGAACGAGGAAGGGATCGGAAAGCGGATAAGTTTGCTCGCCGATGGTGACCTGCCGCTCCTGCATCGCTTCGAGCAATGCGCTCTGCACCTTGGCCGGCGCACGATTAATTTCGTCGGCAAGGATCAGATTGGAAAAAATTGGTCCCAACTTGGTCGTAAATTCACCGGTGCGCGGGTTATAAATGAGCGTCCCGATCAAATCCGCAGGCAGAAGATCGGGCGTGAATTGCAGTCTCTGAAACCCGGTTTGAATGCACGCGGCCATCGTTTTCACCGTCAACGTTTTGGCCAGCCCGGGAACGCCCTCGAGCAGGATGTGACCATTAGCGAGCAGGCCCAGTAGAAGGCGGTCGACGAGATACTTCTGACCAACCACCACGTGAGCAACCTGTTGGCGGAGCGCCGGAATCCATTGGCCCAGCTCTCGCACCTCCTGCGTGATCTCCTGCGTCGATTTCATACGGTGTGGTGAGACATGTACGGTCGGGAGAATGTTCGATCAAAGAATGTCAGTTGATTGGATCCCTGCCGCGTCGAAATCGCGAAAAGGCGGGCGCGAAGGCTTCTACTCATAGGACGACCGCTATAGCGTAACATCGACACTTACTTTTCGCGCGTTTCGTTACGCGGACGTAACGTCAGAATTATCGGAAGCCCGGGATACGGTTGCGCTTTGCGAATGCGAGCCTCCAAATAGCGACGATACGCTTCGCTAAGTAAACGGGGATCATTCACGAAGAGAACAAACTCTGGAGGCTGGAGCCGTCGGTCTTGTTTTCCACTGGTTTGCGCTGCGTAAAATAGCTTAAGGCATCGACCGGAAACAATCGGTGGCGGATTGGCAGCAAAGGTCGCTCGCAACAATCGATTGAGAAGTCCAGTGCCAATGTGTTGCTGCGCTGCATGTCGAACGTGGTCCATCAGCGTAAACAATTTAACGACGTTTTCTCCCGTAAACGCGGACGCAACCAGGACCGGCGCGTAGTCGAGAAAGAAAAGCCTCGCCCGCGTTTCATCGATCAGTTGCGCTACCATCTTCTTTTGATTCCGCTTCGGCTTGATCAAATCCCACTTGTTCAAAACAACGATCGCCGCCTTGCGCGCCTTCTGAATCAGTCCGGCAATCCGTTTGTCCTGCGCCGTCACGCCCATCGTAAGATCGACGATGAGAACGCAGAGGTCGGCCCGGCGAACGCTCCGTTCCGCACGCATCACGCTGAAGACTTCAACTGAACTGGAATGTTTACCACGTCTGCGGATCCCCGCGGTATCGATAAAGAGAAATTCCTGACCGTTCCGCCGATAAGAGATATCGACGGCGTCGCGCGTCGTTCCCGGAAGCTCGCTCACAATGGCGCGCTCGCTTCGCACACTTGAATTGATCAGCGAAGATTTGCCAACATTCGGCCGGCCGATGATGGCGATAGCGAGAGGACGTTTGGCGTTTGATGTTTGATGTTTGATTTCTGGCGCAGCGTAAGGCGGGAGTAGAAGGTCATCTATTGCCTGGAGTAATTCGGAGATGCCGCGATTGTGCTCGGCACTGATGGATTGGCTCCGTGAAAATCCAAGCGACGCGAAATCTGCTGTCAGATTCTCCTGTTTTTCGGTGTCGATCTTGTTAACGACGAGGATGACTGGCTTATGTGATTTGCGCAGCATGCGGGCGAGTTCCTGATCGACCGGAGACAAGCCATGTTTTGCGTCGACGATAAAAAGCAGAATGTCGCTATCTTGAATGGCTCCTTCGACTGCGCGGCGAACTTGCGTGGTCAATTCGGACTCGCCCGTGCCGGCAACGCCGCCGGTATCCCATACGACAAACGGCTGAGTGCCGCGCTTGCAGACAGCCGAGATCCGATCGCGGGTTATCCCAGGTTGATCGTGCACGATGGCGATTCTGCGGGCAATCAGGCGATTAAATAGCGCCGATTTGCCCACGTTAGGCCGTCCCACGATCGCGACATTCGCCGATTTGTTCGTGCCGTTCATCGCGCGAAAACGCGGGCCTCAATGTTTTGTCGCGTGCGCGTGTCCTTCAGCTTGTAGCTGCCGCACCCC
>WNGP01003935.1_pt1 | contig 12410 bp, 13 predicted proteins | sample 5407671 | NCBI WGS metagenome assembly WNGP01 (sample SAMN13153381, study PRJNA577476) | soil metagenome | isolation source: 40 cm soil or saprolite under Garry oak tree replicate 2 | place: USA:California | collected 2016-06-15 | reverse complement strand
GCGTGGTTCACTTTCCCAAAGAGACCTGTGCAGAGTGTCCGTTGAAAGCCCAATGCACCACCAGTGCCAGGGGTCGTAGTGTCAGCATCCATCCCGATGAAGCCTTGCTCGTCGAATTACGCCAGGGCCAACAAACTCCGGAGGGGCGCAGCAAACTGCGCGAGCGGGTAGCGGTTGAGCATACGCTGGCGCACGTCGGTCGATGGCAAGGACGACGCGCCCGCTATCGCGGCCTGCGCAAGAATCTCTTCGATCTGCGCCGGTGTGCCGTCGTCCACAATCTCCATGTCCTGGCTCGTTCCCAAGCACTTCAAGCTGATCTTCAGGACGCTGCTTGATTACTTGACCGACGCTCTAGAGGAGATAACAGAGAGCAGCGAACTGCACGGTTCGCTGCATGCAGCCATTGGTTTCCTGCCCCCGCAGTTGCGTTCGATCGTGAATCTGCTCTGTTTCGGGCAACTGACTTTTGCGGAAAATGGCCGCCTGCTCAACATGCCGGAGACAACCGTGAAGACGTACTTCTACCGCTCGTTGCCGAGGTTGCACAGTTCCCTCACAAGCAACGTGCCATGTGCATCGATCTTGTAGAGGACCTCGTGTCCACGGCAGGGACGAGCTGCCGCGGCCACGTCGATCGTGGGCACTCGCACGAAAGCCGTTGGAGCCGACGAAGTCAGGAGCCTAACCCTCCGCCTGAGGGTGACCGCAGATGGGCCAGTTCCAGGACCGCGCTTGCGAAGGAGGATGGCGCCTCCAGGGGAAGGTTGTGACTCTCGCCCTGCACTTGGTGATGCACGCGGGGCCCGGTGAAGTGATGGGCAGGCGTTGCCGTCAGTGCTTACAGTTGAAACGATGGCTCTCTATGTTTGTGAGATTGAATGAAAGGGATAGTTCAGAGCATAAGGAGGATTTATCTGCATCTCATCTGAGGTGACAACGACCCCCTCTCTTCCATTGCAAGATGTCGGTCGGCTCCACGTCTAGATGCACGAGGTCGGGTCGGTGGCGTGAAACCCCGAACATGAGTCTCGAACATACTCTTCGGCATCCCCAAGAGAGACTGAAGCCCCTCTTCTATGAGAAAACCCCGTTCGATCGACTTCTATTCTTATCTGGCTGTACATATGAATTCATGAAAAGCAGGCGTTGACAGTTCTTTTGACAGTTTATCGCAACAGAAAAGAGAACGATCGAGCGAAAGAGGCCATATTCATCATGTTCTTCTTTTTTAGAACATGAGCCTTTTCTACAGCCAACGCAACGAGATCGAGACGAACCTGCATGGTACTGCCGGCGGACAGGAAGATGCCGTCAAAGCCCCTTCAGGCGATCGGCCAGCGCCGTATAGCGCTGCCGGTCCGTCACACGTTTGATGGAGATGCCAATGGCTTTGGTTGGTCCCACCAGGATCGCGAGTTGCCTGGCTCGCGTGAGTCCGGTATACACCAAATTGCGACTGAGAAGCAGATAGTGTTGCAAGAACAGGGGAAGGATGACGGCCGGGTACTCACTTCCCTGACTTTTGTGCACGGTCACCGCCCAGGCAAGGGAGAGTTCCGAGAGGTCAGCATAGTCATAGGTGACGTTCCGCTCGGCGAACTGCACGGCGACTTCTTGCTCTTCCAGGTCGATGGAGGCGATCGTGCCGATATCCCCGTTGAAGACCTCCCGCTGATAGTCGTTGACCTGTTGGATCACCCGGTCACCCATCCGCAAGGAACCGCCCCCGCGTGCTAGCTCCACCTTCCCTGGCTTCTGGGGATTGAGCACCTGCTGAAGCATCGCATTGAGCTGTTTCGTTCCCACCTCCCCGCGCGTCGCCGGGCAGAGCACCTGCACCTGTCGTACGGGATCGATACCACGCCTGGGGAGGAACTCGCTCACCAGGTGGCGGATGTCTTCTGCTCCCAGCGCCGGATCCGTGGCCTCGAGCCAAAGGCAGTCCGACTCCGCCGCCTTCGTGGTCGGTGTCAGGTAGGGGAACTGACCGGCATTGATGCGATGGGCATTGGTCACGATGTGGCTCTCTGCCGCCTGGCGGAACACCTCGGTCAGCCGCACGACCGGGACCTGCTCTGAGGCGATCAGGTCGCGCAGGACCATGCCAGGGCCCACGCTGGGCAACTGGTCGATATCGCCGACGAAGAGCACCTGCGCGTCTGGCGGGATGGCTTTGACGAGCGAATGCGCCAGGAATAGGTCCAGCATCGAGGTCTCGTCCACGACGATGGCCTGCGCTTCGAGCGGATGGTCTTCGTTGGAGCGGAACTGCATCGTCTTGGGATCAAGGGCGAGCAGGCGATGGATCGTCTTAGCCTCCTGCTTGGACATCTCTGCAAGCCGTTGCGCTGCTCGCCCCGTCGGCGCAGCCAGCATGATAGATTTGCCCATCGCTCTCCACAACGCCACGATGGTCCGGGTCGTAAACGTCTTGCCGCACCCAGGCCCTCCAGTCAGCACCAGCAGGCGTGAGGAAGCAGCCAGTTCCACCGTGCGGCGCTGCTCCTCTGAGAGGGTGATGCCGAGTTTCTGCGTGTATCCTTCTATCCAGCGCTGGACCCGCGGAAGGTCGACGGCAACCGGCGCTTTGAGGAAGGCCGCGAGACGGGCGGCAAGAGCCTGCTCAGTGTAGTAGAACGCCGGCGCGTAGCAGATGCGCTGGTCCTCGAGGTCGCCGTATCCAGGCTGCGCGATGAGCTGCTTGTCCTCTGCCATCTGGACGATCAGCGCGCTGATGCGCGCCGGGTCTACGGGGCATTCCGGGAGGACAAGCTGCTTGACCGTTCGCTCCACCAGCTCGTGCTCCGGCAGGAAGCAATGCCCGTCCTCAGCAGCCTGCTGCAGTACGTGCAGGATCCCCGCCTGGGAACGAAAGGCGGAATCGGGAGCAATCCCGATGGTGCGCGCGATCGTGTCGGCGGTCACGAATCCGATCCCAAAGATATCGGTGGCGAGCTGGTAGGGGTTGCGTGAGACAATCTCGATCGCCTGGTCCCCGTATTGTTTGTAGATCTTCACGGCGTAGGTAGTCGAGACGCCGTGCCCGCGCAGAAACAGCATGACCTCCTTGATCGCTTTCTGCGCGGCCCAGGCCTTCTCGATCATGGCCACGCGTTTCTCGGCGATCCCGGGCACCTCGACGAGGCGGAAGCAGGATTGCTCTATGATCTCGAGGGTTTCCAGGCCGAAGTGCGCCACAATGCGCCTGGCGGTCACCGGGCCGATGCCTTTGATGAGTCCGCTGCCCAGGTATTTCTCCAGGCCCGTCAGCGTGGCCGGCTTGGTCTCCTGCGCGTGCACGACCTGGAATTGCTGCCCATACTTCGGGTGGTCGCGCCAGTAACCCGTGAGGCGCAGCGTCTGCCCGGCATGGATGTCGGGAAAGCGCCCGGTGATGGTGATGAGGTCGCGTGACCCGGGTGCTTTGAGCCGGGCGACTGTGTAGCCCGAATCGTCAGCGTGGTAGGTCACGCGCTCCACGATACCGTGCAGATGCTCTACTGGAGGCCGCAGCGCCCCTTCAACGGGTCCATCCGGCGATGTTGACACGATCCTGTTCGTCCCTTTCCTCTTTTGAAGAAAGTATAGCAGCCGCGATGTCTGTTGCCAAGGTGCGCCTCGGGGTGGAGTGCCCGTCAATTTTTTGCACAGGGATAGGCAAAGGAAAAAGGATCTGGTAGGATAGGGGCATCACATGGATACTACACTTGAATAGACACTTCCGGTCGTAATTTCCAAGGAGAAGAGAGATGATTCGTGTTGCGATGCTGAGTTTCTGGCATGTTCATGCAAAGGACTATATCAAACAGGCACAGGCGCATCCTGCGACAGAAATTGTAGCCGTATGGGATGAAACACCTGAACGTGGTCGCGGACAAGCAAAAACACTGAACGTTCCATTTTACGAGAAACTCGATGAAATTTTGGCGCAATCTGATATTGATGGTGTCATTATTGATACGCCGACAAACGTCCATCATGATGTGATGATCGCTGCTGCTCAAGCAGGAAAACATATCTTCACTGAGAAAGTGATTGCTCCCACCTTGCGAGAGGTCAATGAGATACTGGCTTCTGTCGAGCAGGCTGGAGTAAAATTCACCGTTTCCCTGCCACGACTCTACCACGGCAGTACACAAGCCATCCGGGATATACTCGCTCAGCACCTTCTTGGAGACGTGACCCTGGTACGCACCCGGCTCTCCCATAATGGGGCATTACGCACAGAAGATCATCCCCAGGGCTGGTTACCAGCTCACTTCTTTTCTGCAGAACAATGCGCAGGAGGTGCGATGATTGATCTAGGTTGCCATCCCATGTATCTGAGCAGTCTCTTCCTGGGCATGCCGGAAAGCGTTACCGCTTCCTATGGCTATGTGACCGGACGTGAGGTCGAGGACAATGCAGTTGTCACTCTGAACTATGCGAACGGCTCCATCGGTATTGTTGAAGCTGGCTTTGTCAACCGCTTCTCTCCATTCACCATTGAGATACACGGAACTGAGGGAAGCCTCTTTTATGGCACACCGGAAGAGCATTTACTCATTCGCAGCGCCAAGCTTTCCGCTGGAGGCCAGGATTGGCAGGATATGGCAACGTGGATTCCGCAGGATCGTCCATTAGCTTTTAGCCAGTGGGTCAACCACATCCAGCAAGGAACGACGGCGACCGAGAATATTCAGGTTGCCGTCAATCTTACCTCATTGATGGAAGCCGCGAACATTTCTGCACACACGCATCAAGCGGTTCGTCTAAACTCATTGGTACTCTAGAAGGAGCCAATCAGTCACGATAAGGCGGAGTATATGCCCATTCTACTCGGCTCCAATGTCCCAGGCCTGCTGTAAATCCTCACGCGAGAAGCATGATCAACGCCGTCAGCGTATGTGTTTTGAGAATGGAGGGAATCTTGAGCAGAGGAGGGGGAGCCACAGGAGCGGGAAGCAGGAAGCGCATCCAGGTGTCTTTCCGGCGATCGTTACAGACAGAGGTGCGCAAGGCCATCTGTAATGATCGCTGGTCGGAAGCTTGGAAACACCAGAGCATGTACCGGCTTCGGCAACGAAAGCAACTCGCCAGCGATCGGGCTGCTCAACGTCAAGAGGCGGCTGCGGCTCAGTTCGTCCGAGCATGGTGGTTTTGACTTTCCACTCGCCAAAAGTCTCCTCAACCTTCTTCCCCACCATCCTCGCCAGGCCGCCTTTCTTCCACTCCCGTTGCTCCTTTGCCTGGTTCTTGTCGCCCGTCTGCTTCTCACCCTGGAAACGCAGTCCTGCTTGCCGCCCAAGGCTCTCCGCAAAAGTTGACGCGCACTCCTCTGGATGAACTTGCATGCCATTTCGACCCGACGTTGGCCATGTCCCCACGTGCCCCTGTCTACCTGCCCTCCCCGGCTACAGGGTTCTCCACAGGCTTGAGAAGTGGTGTGAGGCCCATTTTTAGGTGGGTTCCTGAATACCGTTGCTAAAATCAGTAACTATCCTAAGCAAGGTTGAGCTATCCACACAATCGCAGGAAAACAGCCCTGGGCTGTGACGATTGAAGGAAAGCCGAACCGAACCACCCAGGATAGTAGCAGATCTTTCCCGAAGAACTCGGGCGGGTATGGGACCCCGTCGGTGGCAACAGCAGCACCGAGCCTGCGCCCGTATAGGACACAGGCTTGACCCTTGGGTCAGTGATGGAGCAAGACCGCGCCTTCCCCACTCTTTTCAATTGCAGGAGGTAGGCGATACCAAGTCGTGCAATGTTGACCGAAGCGCAATAATCTCGGTCTCCATTGAAGCCGCACGACCCGCACCACAACCAGCGTCCCCAGGTCACCGCTTCACTGCGGTTGGTAGGGGACTGGTAGGTGTTGGCGGGTTTTCCGCAGTGTGGGCAGGTATGAGAAGTACCACGCGGATGTTCGGTGTGGAAGCGCAAGCCCACCAGATGGCATTTGTAGCGTACCAGGCGCCAAATCTCGCCCCGGATCGTCGCATTGTTGCGATAATTTCTCCACCGTCCTCGGACCCCTTTGCCACGCCCGGTCGTTTTGAGCGTCTTGAGCGACTCCATCGAGAGCAAGGAGCAGTTATGCACCTGGGCCAGCAGCAGCAACACATTACTCGCCAGGTGCGCCAAGGCCCGATTGCGTTGCTCATACTTGCGCCAACACCGCTCGATTTCCCGGCGCAAGACTCGGATCCGCTCGGTGTACCAGGCACGTTTGGAATGATCAACGGGCAGCGCTTCTCGCTCTTTTTCATAGCTGGCCACCTTCTTTTTCAACTCGTCGATCTGACGGCGCGTGCGGGCTTGTTTGCCATCAAAACCACCGGTGTCCAGGAAAAACGGGCGGCCCACTTGCTGGTGATGCTCATCAAGGGCGATGGCAGTGAGGAGGGTATGGACGCCCCAGTCGGCCCCCAAGGCTCGCTCCACGCTCTCCCATGCAGGCAACTCGGCTTTCTCCACTTCGACAATAAAATCCAGCACCGCAATGCGCTCCCCATCCGATTTGCGTTCTTCGCGTACGGTAGGGGCCAGCAGGGTGCCCGTTTTGAGACGATCAACCACGACGGTGGGCAAGGGAATGAGCGTGTCGGTCTTGCGCCACTGCCAGATACCGTGCTCATCGGGATAGCGGAACCGGAAACGAGCCGTTCCCGAAGGCGCCTCTCCCTCCCGCTCCTCTTCCATCTCGACAGCAAGACGATACGCCTGGCCTTTTGTCCCGCCGTCATCCCCGGCGTAGGTGAGTATGCCCACCGTGAGTAAGGGAATGGGCTGAAGTTCCTCGTAGGTCAGTGGAAAGCGGTCGTGATGCAGGAAATAATTACACGCTTGCTCGATGACATTCTGCAACTCGACAAAGCTGCTGTCGTCTTGTTCCAGGCTCGTTTGCACAGCGGTGATGGCTTCTTTGATGGATTTGCGGTTTTTCCCGGCGGGTCGCGTGTCGGTTTTGGGGCGAATCAATCCTTCAGAGAGGATCGGAGCAATGAGCGTAAACGCTTTTTTCCGCTCCGCCTGGGCGCGCAAAATCCTTCCCACTGTTTCGCTTTCGCAGCGCCATTGCCGATCCCCATGATACTGCGGGCTGCCGGTATACTTGCCGACCTGTTTCCAGGCAGGCCCAACCCGCTCTGTCCCAAATTCATCCAGGGAGGGCCACAGCAGGGTCAACACCTCATTCACGACGGAGCGCGAGGCATCCAGTAACCGGAGCACGTCTGCTTGCACATCGTCAGGCAAGCGCATGTCGTAGGTTAGGGGCTGGTGAGTACGGCTTGAGCGCATTGGAGAAGTTCCTTCTGCTTGTGCGAACGCATGCCATACAGACGACCAGAAAACGAGGCGATGAGCGCGAGCAGGTCATCCGTCAACTCCTGCTCCGGCGTTTTCTCTCCCCCTGGCTCCAAGACGGTCAGCCTCACACCAAAGCAAGAAAACAGCGTTTCTAAAAATTCTTGTCCGAAGCGGGTCAATCGATCTTCGTAGGTAATGGTCACTTCTGCCACTTTATCCTCGCAGACTAACTTGAGTAAGTGCTGGAGGTGCCTGCGTGAGGCTTTGAGGCCAGAGCCAATATCAGAGAGCACGAGGGTCGCTTGCCCTCTCCGCTCGGTTTTCGCCCACGTTTGCAAACGGTCCACTTGGGTCTCCAAGTCATCTTTTTGCCCATGCCCACTGACACGCCCGTAGAGGACGAGAAGCCGTTCATCGGAGCCACCTACCATCCGCTCGATCTCCGAGCGCGGAATGCGCATCTCGCGGCCCACCTGGACCACATGAATACGCCCGGCTTTGATCCAACGCCTGACCGTCATGGGATGCAACCCCAATTCATGGGCGGCTGCTCCGACGCGAAACAACTTCTGTGCCTGCTTTGCCATAGAACTATCGCCTCTATCAAAAAAACTAATGATGGTATACGATAATTCATGTTAGAGGGGCATGTGTTCCTTGTCCGAGCCTTTCACAGGTTCGCATGTGGTATCTTGCCAGCATTAGGAACAGATGCTCCTCGTTTTGCATGGCCGTCCTTTGTGCGCATGCCTGCAAGGTGGCTAGCACTTGTCCAGGCCCACCAGGACCGGGCTTTCTCCCGTCGGGCGCAGGACATAGACCTTAAGGCAAGGCTCAAACGGGAAGGTGGCGTAGGCCAGGGCGGCGAGGGTGCCCGCCTGGATCCAGGGAGAGAGCGTGGTTACATAGGTCGGCCCCTGGTCCTGGCGACCCAGCACCTGCAACTCGTTGCCGCAGCGCACCAGTTGGACGCTGTGATGGGGATCCATCCGTGGTTGTCCCACGGCAACACACGAAGCTGGAATGGTCGGGGTGGCAAGTTTCGGACCCTGGGCTTGCAGCAGGGTGGCTTTCACCATGCAGGCCAGCACCAGCAGCACCGTCAGTAGCGTGACACAGCCTAATTTCTTCATAAGAACCTCCTTTCAAACGCATGCCCGTTCATGACGGGCAGCAGAGGGAAACCAAGCGCTCTCGCCATGAACTCCCTCGAGAACGCTTGTCGCAGGGATGCATCACCGGGCTAGGGATGCAGGGTGATGCCCAGAACCGCAAGATGGCCGCAGGGCAGCAGGTAGTAGACACAATAGGCGATGACGAGCAGGTTCACGAGCCACAGACCGACCCGCAGCTTCCACCACAAACGGCCCCGAGGGCGAAAGCGCGGCCAATACCCGTAGTTCCCTTGTGGTGGAGGGGCGCCAGGGCTCTGCGGCAGCACAGGGTAGATGGGATAGGACCCATCCCCTGAAGCGGGATGATCCGACTTTGGTCCATTGATAGGTGTTTGGTGGTGCATAGACAAAACCTCCTTTGGGATGTGGAGCAGCAGGGATCACCAGAGGGCGCACCATCACTGCTCATAGTTGGGAGTAGAAGCAAGCCACGGTGGAGGTGGCTCGAGGGACCCTTTGGCAGACAAAGAGCGACAAAAGCCACCCTCCTTGTGATATCAGCTGACTAGAAGGGAGGCTCCTCATCCTCATCGCCATCGTCGACATCTCTGCGTTCTGGCTCGCCACGCCCGGTGGTGATGCCCTGGCTCATCGCCTCGACCAGATGAATCTGACCACGAGCACGATCCCACGCGTTCTGCTGAGGATGGTCAGGGAGCGGGTATTGTCAACTTAATGACAACCTATACGAATGGTTAAAAGCATGGCATAATAGGAGTATGGAAATGACTCCTTCTCCTTCCCTCTACAAAGGTCATCGCTTTCCCCCAGAGATCATTCGTTATTGTGTCTGGCTGTACTACCGCTTCTCCTTGAGTTATCGCGACATCGAAGAGATCATGGCTGAGCGAGGCATCCAACTGACCTACGAAACAGTTCGCAAGTGGTGTCTGAAGTTTGGTCAGAGGTATGCCAATGCTCTGCGTCGTCACCATCCCCAACCCGGGGACAAGTGGTATCTGGATGAGGTTTTCCTCACCATCCATGGCCAGGTCTACTATGCTTGGCGAGCAGTGGATCAGCATGGGACTATCCTCAAGGTCCTCGTGCAGCACCGCCGTGACAAGAGGGCGGCCCAGAAATTCTTCCGCAAGCTGCTCAAAGGCTGGCAGTCCGTCCCGCGGGTGATCATCACCGACAAGCTAGCGAGTTACGAAGCTGCCAAACGAGAAATCCTGCCTGGAGTGGAGCATTGGCAGCACAAAGGACGAGAGTATTCGTGCCGAGAACTCACACCAGCCTACCCGGCAACGGGAGCGGACCATGCGAGGGTTCAAATCGCCAAGCCAAGCCCAGCGGTTTCTTTCGGCGTTTAGTCCCATTTCCTCCCACTTTCGACCTCGACGGCATCTCTTGAGTGCCCAGCGCTACCGCGAGGAAATGAGACAGCGCTTTACCGTCTGGGCAGAGGTAGCAGGTCTTCAATCGGTTGCCTAAAGAATCTCAACCCTGAAAATTAAGTTGACAATACCAGCCGAATGTTCGTCCATTTTTTGGCTCTCTGTATGGGAATGAATGGGTATGAGGGAAAAATAGCCAAAAGAGGTCGAGTTCACTTTCCAAGAAGAAAACCGGCACTGAGATCACTCACAACCTTTGATTGTTGCTATTTTGCGGCTAGTGACAGCAACCTTAACTCTCCCCCGACTCTGTAATATCACCTCGCCATAGCCACTTATCGCATTCCCAGAAAGACAAATTCCTTAGCGTGGTTTTTCGTTCCGTTAATACTCAAGGGCCAACCAGGAGCGATGCCCTTGCGCGAGCCCGGCCTGTCGCGCCTGCTCCTGCGAGACGAAACTCTGCTGCATCCGCAAGGGAGTCAGAATATGCTGCTGAAGATAGGTCTGGTACGGCACTCCTGAGACGACCTGGAGCACGAGGCCGAGAATCGCATAGTTGGCGTTGGAGTACTGGAACGTGCTCCCAACCGGTTTCGTCAGCGTCACTGTGCGTAATGCATGGACATACTGCTCAGGTGTCTCGCTGGGGTCATCAGTAAAGAGTCTCAAACCGACTGCTGTGGATATCCCACTCACTTGGGTCAGCAGGTGACGTACGGTAATGTGCCCCGATGCCACGGGATCAGCCACGCGGAACCAGGGCAGGTAGCGCTGGACCGGAACATCGAGCGTGATCTTGCCCGCCTCAACCAATTGCATCATCACCAGAGCGGTAAATGATTTGGTCGTTGAGCCAAGGAGAAACGGGGTGTGTGGAGTGACTGCTCTGCCTGTCGAGTCCGCTTCGCCAAAGCCATGCAAATGTGCCACCCGGTCCCCGTGGATAATCCCCAGAGCGAGACCAGGAATGCGCGCGTCTTGTACCTGAGCTTGCACATACGCATCAATCTGTGCAAAATCGGGAGCGGCTTTCGTCTCCACACGTGGTGCAGCCTCAACCGGAAGCACCAGCCATGGGAGTGCAAGCAGACAGAACAAGAAAGCACTGCAGAGGGTTCGATAGATGCGTATCTTCATCAAGACATTCCTTGTTGGAGGAGTAGCGAGCAAGACGATGTTGGAGCTTTACGACGTTACTCTGTCTTCGCTTTTCGGAAGAAAAAACGGTCATCACGACACAACGGAGATGGTGACCCCTTAGCGGCGATTCTCCCGAGGCGCTCGTGGCGGCACGCCGGTGAGACGGCCGACAAGTCGCTGTGCGTGCGGAGCAACGAGGATCGCCGTCGGTATCGCCACGATCATGCCGATGGCAAACGAGGTCAGCCAGGCCGACACCAGGTTCGGCGCGAACCCGAGCCGCGCGGTTGTCATCACCAGCGAGATCACGAACGACATCGCGACGGCCATGATCGCGGGGACCAGCAGCGGCGCGTATTTGGGGTCGAGACGCCGACCGGTCACAGCAATTGGGCCTGCAAGCCCCGCCGCTTCAGCGCGGGGAGGAAGAGCCGTTCCTTCTTCAGGTGGAGGGGATGGTGGGATCTGCATATGGTACTCCTTTGCTCTCGTTCTAGCCATCGTTGCGATGAATGGGCTTGCAAGAGCGATGGCTGATGCCTTGCTGCCTTTGATGGTCCTGCTATCGAAGGAGCCCGTGGCACGTGCCAGCGTGTTTCTGTGTCCTTTTCAAGAGAAGATGATGATGATGAGAGAGAAGGGCATACGTTGTTCATAGAGACGCATAAAGTCCGTTGATCCTAACCTCATCCAGTCTTTGACCTGGTTCCTCACTTCTGTATTTCAGATAAGAGCGTCGTTTAGTAGAAGAGCACAGGCCTGATTGTCATGATCTGGCGCCTTGCTCGACCATCTCGCCTTCGAGCGGGTAGCCAGACTCCTCCCAGTCGAGAATGCCGCCAGCATAGCGGCGGACATGCTTGTAGCCGTGATGAACCAGGTACTTGAAGGCCAAGACGCTCGCGATACACTCATAGCTGAACAGTAGACGACAATCTCATCGTCCGGGGTGAGCGAGGCCAGAGCTTCCTCGGGCGTGAGAAAGTGAAGCGAGCCGGGGATATGCTTCGCACGGTACTCCCATGTACCCAGGGCCATAACTAGCTTAAAATGGTCCTTACGCTCCAATTTACTCTTCAATTCATCGTGACTGATGAGTTTCATGTCATATTTCATGGTTCAATCTCCTGTCATGAGGGTTCGAGAATGAGCACTTCGCCGCATTTGGCGTCAGCACTAGCGCGGCCCACGAGCCCAACCCTTCTTCGAGAAAGCGGAAGCGAATGCCGCGGAAAAGCCCTTCCTCAACGATGCCGACATGCTCACTCAGCCTTTCTTGTCTTTCACCCAATGGTTGCGCTTTACACACCCTGGCGGGTTAACCGGCGGGGCTTTCGGGTATAGAGGGGAGCCCTGAGGCTGCTCATCCCGCGAATCACGCGGGGGAACAGCTTCATGTGCTGGTAGTCGATCCCGCCAAAGGGCGGCTGGGGATCGTAGTGGATCAACCACTGCA
>WNGP01007449.1_pt1 | contig 12416 bp, 13 predicted proteins | sample 5407671 | NCBI WGS metagenome assembly WNGP01 (sample SAMN13153381, study PRJNA577476) | soil metagenome | isolation source: 40 cm soil or saprolite under Garry oak tree replicate 2 | place: USA:California | collected 2016-06-15 | reverse complement strand
ATGCCGGGGCAAAATCTGACCCGCCGAATCCTTTGCATCGTCAAAAAAAGGAGTCACCATTTATCGCGATCACTTTGTCAGACCCAATTGAACGGAGAAGGAGACCAAACGGGTAAATGTCTTCCTTTGACAGGGGCAAAACTATCTCAGTCCGATTCCGAACATACGCGGATTACTTTTTCGTTACGGGCGTGATCTAGTTTTCGTCGCGGATAACCAGTAGAGTCCTCATCATGCTCGAGGAAAAGACGCCGGTTGAAGGGTGGTTCGTTGGCTCACTCATTCTCCTAGCCATTCCGGTATTTGCGATTGCCTATACTCTTTGGGACGTGTATCGCGTCATGACGAGATGACAGGGCCATGCCATGAGACATGAGGATATCCGCTGGAATCAGGAAACTCTCGAATGGTTCCGTGCCAAGTGTGGCCGCACGTCAGGCCGAATCAAGAAGGAAGATGCTCTGGATCAATTGGAGAAGTACAAGTGCGAACTTCCTACTGGCGAATCCCGGCAAACTCCCGTGATACATAACGACGAGTAGAGCTGAGTACTTCCGCGAAAGGTGAATCATGATCGGCGAGAATGAAGAGCGCTGGCGAAAGCTCTGCGAAGCAGCCGCCAAAGAACAAGACTCTGAGCGGCTGCTGGAACTTGTCCGGCAGATCAATCAAATGTTGGATGATAAAGAGCGGCGACTGAAAGGCCAAGCCAATCGTCCCGAGGACAGATAAGAGTGATGACGAAGATGCAGATCGGTCCGCCGCCAAACTAACCAGGTGCCTCGGCTCTCAGCTTCGCGAACCCAATGAATACGCGCTTTCCTCCGCGCAGAAATTCTCCGAAAGAAATGATTAACGATATCTCTTGTCCCTTCTTATGCAGTCCGGGGAGAGGAACGCCATCCCAACTCACATGACGTTCACCCGTGGCTACATCAATGAGCCAATCCACGTTCATGCACGTGACGTAGGTATTCAGGCATGACCAGCGTCAGCTTCTTCCCAATCAATTCTTCCGGGCTGTAGCCGAAAGCTGTTCTACGAACGGGTTGGCAAAAAGGATGGTGCTTTGTTCGTCGATAGTGAATACGGCCACCGAAGCCGCTTCTGCAACCAATAGAAATTGAGCGTTCGCGGCTTCCAGGCTCTTGCCAGCAGATAGCCGTTCCAGAAAAACTCCCATTTGTCCCCCCAAGGCAAACAAAAAGTCCTCGGTAGCTGGGGCGAGCACACGGTATTCAAGGCTAAAAAACTCGACAACACCCAATACCTTCTTGCCAACATGCAGAGGGAATGCCACTCCCGTGTGTAGATGCTCAAGGACCGCGACCGAGAATCGGGGAAAATTCTCTTCTTTGCTCACATCCGGGAAGCAAACTACGCTACGTGCCTTCCACGTAGATCCTGGAAGTCCCTCCCCGAAACTGAAGGGTCGGGCACGCGACACAATTTCAAAGTTCTTGAACGAATTTGGTGTTGGGCTGTAGAAGGCTGCGCATTCCAGGGCCATATGCAACTCGTTGACGATCCAGAATCCACCGACATCCCACCCCAAACGCGTTGTCAGCAGTCGCAGCATAGCGTCAGCGGGAGGACTCTCATCAGGCGCTTCGGTAAATAAGCGAGTCACTTCATGACTGATGTTCCAGTAGTCCTGCGCGCTCAGAGCATCTACCTGCTTCTGATTGGATACCGTTCGATTGTGCTTGCTCATTTCTTGCAGCGACGCTCGCAAGCATAAAACTTCGGACATCCGCTTTCAAGCCTAATGAGCGGGCCGCTTGCGATTCGAGGCGACCAGCAACGCCTACTTTCGGGTGCGCAGTAATTTCTCGGCTAGCTTGGAGTAGTATTCCCCCGTCTTGCCGAGACCAGGGTCCTCTCGCTTCTCGTCCAAAGGAATTAGTCGCGGGCCTTCATCTCTGGCGGCAGGCGCGGTCGGCGAAACGAGCCGAACGAATTTCTTCCGCCGTTTCTTTGTTGAAGACGATCTTCGCAATGTGCGGCTACTCTGTACCAATCATCCTAAGTAGGCAATACAGGAAAAGCTGTACGTGCTAGGGGTAGGTGTCGGAAAAATGCCCGCCGAGGGAAGGGGAGCGGGCCATTTCCGTTTCTAAGGTTTCTTCTTGGATTCTACGCCTTCAGTAGCAGATGCCTGTAAGCCCACAGGTTTTTTGGCACCGGTCGTTACGGGATGGAAGGGGGCTAAACCTTGCGTTCCTTGTTTTCAGCGGAGTGAGCTAGACGTTTCTTGATTTCCGCTCGAACCTGCTTCTGCTCCTGCCCCAGTGCCTCAATTAGCTTCTCGATGAGCAAACGAACCTTCTCAGGGTCTTTCTCTTCAGCGGCGAGTTGTTTCCAATCTTCCGCCATGTAGAAAAACTATCACATTGAGAGTACCTGCTCCAAGACACGAACGTTACAGCAAAGCCGGACCGGCAAGGTCTTTTTTTAACGACGGACGGTAACGGAATAGGTTTCCCAGAGCACGTAGGCGAAGCCCAAAATGGAAATCGCTAGAAGGATGATTGAACCAGTTAACCACCAATCCAGTTTTGGCTTCTCGGCGAAAGAAATCAATCGGGGTCCTTCGTCTCTCGCGGTAGGCATGGTCGGCTACTCTGTCTCAATCATTCAGGGCGGGCAATGCAGGGCTTTTACCGGGGAATCGCGTTGCTCAACAATGGTGGCGTCATTCGTTCTTCCATATTCTCTTCTTTGGAGCTAGCTTGCTTTTTCGATATCCTCCAGCCTCGCAGCGGTAGATTCCGCTTCTTTTCTCAAGTCCTCCAATGAAAAGAGGTCCCACTCTGATTCGTCGATGACAGCCAAGTTGGCTACCACGGCTGCCGCGTCCTTGCGCATGTCCTCCAGATCGTCCAGCGTCACCCCCGATGCCTCGATGGCGACAAGGTTCTGCTTGATGGTCTCGGTCAGTTCCTTCATCTCGCGAAGTTCGGCCAAGCTATAATCTTGCATTACTTTTTTCCCCTCCTTAATTCGGGCACAAATATTCCGCTACAGGCAGTTTCCTTTTCAACGCCCATTTTTGGTGCAAATGTGCAAAACGTCCGCTTTTGGTCCAAATGTGCAAATCGGCTAACAAATGAAGTAGCCGAGAACGCGGTGCTACAGATGCCAGTCAAGCGTAATCTTTCCACATGGTTGGTCGCGTTATTGTGGTTGTACTGCTGCTGGTGGTAGCCGGGCGGATCTTTTACCGCATGATTTATCCACACCTGAAACGAGACGGAAAATGAAACTGATAGAAGCCTAGGCAAAAAAAGAAGGGCCCGCCTGGGGGAGGTTTTCAAGACGGGCTTCAACTGGGGGAACCGGGATCTAAGCGTTGCTTGGGCCAGCTTGACGACTACGTATGCTTCCCGTCAAGGTTACTGTAGTTCGCCCGAAGAATGCCGAGAGCGGGCCGAATGTTGGGTTCCTATTCATGGAAGGTTTTGCCGTAGATGTAGGATGTCCTGGTCGCGAGCCAGACTTCTGCGGCTTCCTGGAAGAGCATGTGTGCGATGTGCAATTCTACCGCTGTAGGTTGCAACGGCGTGCCCTTCTGGCTTCATAGTTTCTGCTTCGGGAACTTGGGCTTCGACAATCGCGCCGCAGTCCCGGCAGACCAGGTGCGCATGGTTGCATTGGCCAGGCTCCTTTGGCGTGGTCACCTTCGCGAAGCGTAGCGGGCAGCGCCGCTCGCGTGGAATGGTCTCAACCATTCAGGCGGTATACAATTAGCAAAGCCCTCCTGCTCCAGCACAAGAATTACGTTTTACTATTGGTCTTATGATTTCGGCCTAATGGCTCTGAAGTAAGCATCTACAACAGTTTCGCCAAGACTGAGCCGGTCAAGCAAATGGAATCAGCATCGCGAAGGCAATACTTCCTAAGATTGGTAACGGTTTTTGTCCTTTATCTCAGCGCCGGCAAGCTCGGGCTCTCCGTGCCATTCACGAGCGGCAACGTCTCACCGGTCTGGCCCGCTTCAGGCGTAGCCCTAGCATCAGTGTTGCTATGGGGATACGAAATCTGGCCGGGAGTTGCCTTGGCCGCGTTCTTCGTTAATTTTCTCAGCCAGATTCCCGCAATATCCTCTATCGGAATCGCGCTCGGAAACACATCGAGCGCTCTGCTTGGTGGCTATCTCGTGCGCCGCTTCATAAGCGATAAACCCTCTTTTGAGCGATTGCGGGATGTTCTTGGATTGATAGCTTTCGGCGCCGCAATCGCCCCGATTGTCGCCGCTTCGGTTGGAGCGACAACTATCTTTTTGACACACATTCGGGCGTGGTCTGGTTTCAGTTCGGCATGCCGAATTTGGTGGCTGGGTGATGCGATGGGAGTACTGATCGTCACGCCATTGTTCTTCACAGGTCGAGCGCTCACTAGGTCTTTCAACAGAGTAAGAATGATCGAGTCGTTCGTGCTGTTGCTTAGCCTGCTCGCGACGTGTTTTGCGATTTTCGGAGGTCGCCTGGGGCCGGGAATGAAGGACGATGTCTTGGCGTTCCTGGCATTTCCATTCGTCATTTGGGCAGCTATTCGTTTTCGTGCGTTTGGTGCGGGGATTGCGACATTTGTGATCGCAGCTATATCAGTTTGGGGCACGGCGCAAGGAAATGGACCTTTCATAAAACACAATCCTCTGCACGGTGCTGCCCTTCTGCAGCTTTTCATCGCTGTAACCGCCATAACCGGATTGGTTCTGGGCGCGGTGACAACGGAACGTGAGGAGGCCGGAGAAGCATCGGACACCAAGGAAAAATTGCTCAGGGCACTGCATCAGGCTCAGTCTTCCTTACAAGAAGCTCATGCACAATTGGAACTCCGGGTTCGAGAGCGAACTGCCGAACTAGAGCGGGCGCAGGAAGGCTTGCGTGCTTTGTCTGGCCAACTTCTGACCATGCAGGATGAAGAACGGCGGCGTATCGCGCGCGAACTGCACGACAGTGCTGGACAAATAACGGTCGCGCTGGGCATGAATCTCACTTCCATTCTCGCGGAGACCAAGAATCTTACTCCGAAGGCTGGAAAGGCTTGTCGGGAAGCTAGTGAATTGGTACAGCAATTGTCCAGGGAGCTGCGCACCATTTCTCATTTGCTGCATCCGCCACTGCTTGACGAAGCTGGGCTTCCGCCTGCCCTTACGTGGCTTGTGGACGGATTCGCTCAACGGAGCAAGATTTCGGTGAAACTGGATCTGGCACCTGACTTGGGGCGTTTCTCACCCGAAGTGGAGACTGCAATTTTTCGGGTCATCCAGGAATGCCTTACCAACATTCTTCGGCACTCCGAGAGTCGTGCTGCTTCTATCCGCATCGCCCGCGACGTCGATGAAATAAAAGTAGAGGTGCGCGACCAAGGCAAAGGAATGCCGTCGATGTCAAATGGATCACGTGGGCGCAGAAGGATGGGCGTTGGGATTCAAGGCATGCGCGAGCGAATTACGCAGCTCGGAGGCCGATTCGACATTCGTTCCGGCAAGAATGGAACTACCGTCCTCGCTAGCCTACCGGTGCCGAGCGCTACCCTTCAGAGCGCTCGGACCACCGCACAAGAAGCTCCATAGAGTTGAGAATATATTCCGGTCCCGGTTGGTTGACGTTGGGAGAAGTTGCTGATGGAAACCGTTTTCAACCATGCGACCTGGATTAAAATATTGGCCGTTTTCGAAGCTGAAAAGGAAATTCCGAGCTTCATGTAGGGTGCATCGTTGTTTAAGGGAGACTGCAATGATTCTGATCACTGGAGCAAGTGGAAACGTCGGGCGTGAAGTGGTAAAGCAAGCGCTGGCGGTGGGGCTGAACATACGCGCCACCTTCCAATCGGCTGACGTAGCAGCCAAAGCCCCTGCGGGATTGGAAGGCGTAATCATAGATTACGCCAAACCGGAGACGATCCGTCCAGCATTGCACGGAGTCGAGAAGATTTTTCTGGTTGGGCCGCCCGTTCGGGACCTGCCAGCCATGGAAGCGAACTTCATCAAAGAGGTGCGAGCGGCGGGGCGGCCGCACATTGTTAAGCTTTCCGCTCTAGGTGGGCGCGAGTCCATGTTTCCGAGCGGGCATCGTGATTCGGAGGAGAACATAGAGGCCTCGGGAGTACCCTACACATTTCTTCGCCCCAACGGTTTCATGCAGAACCTGGTTAACTATGATGCTGGCACGATCAGGTCTCAGAATGCGTTCTACGGATGCCAGGGTAATGGCGCGGTCAGCGTAGTTGATATCCGGGATATTGCTGCGGTGGCAGTGATCGTTCTCGCCGCGACCGGACACGCAGGCAAGTCTTACGCATTGACGGGAAGTGAAGCTCTCACGAAAGGACACGTTGCGGAGAAAATTTCTCGAGTTGCTGGGCGCAAGATCAACTATGTGGACCTGCCGCCGTCCGAATTCAAGAAAGCAATCATGTCCAGTGGCATGCCGGAATGGTCCGCCGATGCTCTGCTCGACCTGCAGCGTCTCTACCGCGAAGGGAAAGCGAGTCTGTTGACGGATGACGTGGAGCGGCTCACAGGACGCAAGCCGATCACCTTCGATCAGTTCGCGCTTGACTACGCCTTTGCGTTCCAGACTGAGGCAAAGGCAGCGAGTTAACTGTGAAATGAAGTCCGCAGTCGTCTGCGTGCCATGTCGCTGGCCGTGGAGGGCAAAATCGGCGACGAATTGATCGGCGGCATGGTGCACGAGATGAACGTGTCCTACATCATCTCCGATCTGAAACTTCCGCCCGTGGGTTCGAAAGAAGTTTGTTCCAGCAAGCCTTCATTACGGCTCGCCAGCTCCACCCTACCCTACCTAGGCAGGGTGCTTTTTCAATAGAGTGCCAATTAGGTTGTGACTTGTTCCGATGCCGAGCCCGGCGAAGGGGCGGCGTCAGACCGCTATGCGGCGGCCCTCTGCTTCTTTCTCAGCCAACACCTGCAGCGGGATGTCGCGCAGGGAAACCAGGCCCTTCAGTTCTTTGCCGTCGGTGAGAGGCAAGTGGCGGACACCGAATTCGCGCATCAGAGACAGGCAGTTCTCTACCGTCTCCTGCACGCTGACCGCTTTGGGATTGGCGGTCATCACCTCGGAAACTTTGGTGGTTCCGGGCGTGCGGCCTACGGCCACCACGCGGTTCATGATGTCGCGCTCGGAGAAAATGCCCACCAGTTCCCCGTTACGTAGCACCGGCAAAGCGCCGATGTGGTGCTCCAGCATGAAACGGGCCGCCTCCAGCACCGTATGGTCGGCTTCGATGGAGTAAACTCTGCGGTCTTTTACCAGATCGTAAATCAGCGCCATGGGGGACTCATCGAAAATCGGGTTTCCAGCGGCCGGTTCATGGGCTTCCCACAAGGCTCGGCTAGAAGTGGCGAGTGAAAAACTTTACCACATCTCCCGCCGGCGAGAAAACACCCGTCCGGAGAAGCACGCTGGGGCGGAGTCTGGCTAGACGAACTCGACTTTTTCGACACCGCTTAACCGACGTGAAGCGGCAATATATCGGAGTTTAACGACAGTCGAGCCAGCTTACAAGCGGTCCGGAAGCAGTCCTCGCATAGTGAGCCAAGTGAGCGCAGTAAGACTGTGCGGCAAGCGGAGGTCCTGATCCACCGGCGTAAGTATGTGCCGGCTATTGCCTTAGGGATTGTGCTGTGTCTGCAGGCGATAACTCGTCTGGCTTGAAGATCATTCCCCGGCTGGTCTTGCCATTCATGATGACGGGAAGCGGCGCTGCAAAATGCAGCTGGCGGACGCAGCCCTGTTCCTCCACGGCGGGCTGCGAACTGAGCCACTGCCAGTCCACAAAGCCCTCCCCAGCGTCCGGGTTGACGGTGAAATAACCAATCTGAAATGCCGTCAGGTTCTGGAAAAAATGGCTCCCTTGCGACGGTGTCACGCGAAAATCGCGGAATCCAGCCTCCACGATTACGCGGGCACCTGAAATCTGGTCCCAGGCCACTGGGATTCCGAGCCACGGGTCATTCGATCCCCACCGGCCCACACCAATCAGGAGATACGGAGTGCCCTTCTCGCTGAGCTTCGCGTTGAAATAAATGACGCCCCGGGCCACCTCCTGACTACGGGCGCGTTCGAAGCGGTGAAAGTCCACCACCACTGCATCGTGCAAATCCTGAATACGGCCGTTACCCAGCACCTTTGAGCTTTGACAGATAAGCCGGGCCGGGTCCACGTCTTCCATCCGGCACTCCTCCCCCTCACGCGAGAGCATCAGCGGACGTATTTGGAGAAACCCAAAATCGGCGGTCTCGTCTGGGAGACGCTTCAGTCGCACCGCGAACTCGATTTCCACCGGACGCCCGAGCGCGTCTTCCCCGATTCTCATGAGTTGTTCGAGAATCGAGGCCAGAGGGAAGACATCGTGCTTGAGGATCGGAGCGAAGCTCACGACGCGAATCCCAGGCCGGCTGAGTCCGTCATAGACGACATGATTGTCACCGGAGTAGGTGGAGCCGAGGCTGTGCAATGTCCCGTCCCTCTCCGCCGCATCCAGCCCGAATCGCACTTCCCGCAGATCGGCAACGGGATCCTCGTCGCGTGCCTTGTGGTCCAGTTCGAGGGCCCAGAACTCAGATTGAGAGTTCGCCAAGATATCTTCCACGGAAGAGAGCTGCACGATATTCCGAGGATACCGCGGACAGAACGTCAGGCACTTTCCCCCACCTACGACCTCCCGCCCCAGGCCCAGAGCAACTGCTGCGATTCCGTCTGCGAAGCTCATTGGCGGTACGGGGTAGAAATTGCGTGATCGCACTACCCCAGAGAAGTCCGGGTAAAACCGCTGCCCATGGATGGCGCCCACGACCTGCTGGAGGATCACTGCCATCTTCTCCTCTTCCAGCCGATACGGCGTGGCTCGCACATATGCTTTGGCGTGCTGGCTGAAGGTGGAAGCGTAGACGCGTTTGATCGCCTCCGTGAGTTGATGCAGGCGCATGTCGAGGTCCGGGTCCTGGTTGGCCAGCATGAAGGTTGGAGGTCTTCGCGCGGAGACAACGGGAGCGATGCAGCCAGGAAGCGCCGTTCAATCTCGGCGTCATCAGTGCTGTGAATGGCGAAATCGAGAAGGTTGTTCTCGCGGAGGAACTGGTCGAACGCATCGGTCGCCAGCACAACCGTCGGCGGCACTGCAACCTGGACGCCAGCGAAGTGACGGGCCACCCGGTGGCTGTGCAACAGGTGGCGTACAAAAGCCAGGCCGCGCGCCTTGCCACCCAGCGAACCGCCCCCAATTCGCAGGAAGAGCGCCTCCGCCGGCTTGAACGTTGCTGAGCTGAAATCGCCGATTAGAACCTGGCTCTGCTCGCTTCGATACTCGGCAATGGACTCAATCAAGTCGCGCCGCAAATCGTCGTAAGTCGCGAAGTCAGAGACTTTGCGTGGCCTGAGCTTCTGCGCCAGCGCAAACTCGGTCCTGGCCATCAGCCAGTGCGAGAAATGGTTTCTCTGGCCGTGGTATGCGATGCTCTCCGCCGGAACTTCGTGGAGCAGCGTCTCCAGTGCGTTCAGATCGCTCGCGCGCGCCACTTCGGTATGATCCGGCAGACGGAACACGAAGTCCCCAAAGCCGAACTGCTCCATCAGAAACTGCCGCAAGTCTCCCAACAGTGTTGGCGAGCGTTTCCGCAGAAACGAGAACCCCCCGGCCTGCGCGCGTTCCATGAACTCTGTCCGGCTGGACTGAAGCACGATGGGAACATCCGGCACCATACCTCGAACCATGCGCGCCAACTGGAAACCAGCATCATGCAGCAGCTCACCTCCGCGCGGGAATTCCACGTCCGAAACGACGCCGAGCAGGTATTCCCCGTACTTCATCACTTGCTGGGCGGCTTCTTCATAATTGGAGCAGAGGAGAATCTTGGGCCGGGCCCGCATCCGCACCAGCTTGTGCGCCACGTTAATTCCTTCGCTGATGAGGCTACGGGACTGAGTGATCAGCTCGGTGTAAATCACCGGCAGGAACGAGGAGTAGTAGCGGATATTGTCCTCCACCACCAGCACGACTGGCACGCCCATGGCCTCTGTGTCGTGAAATACATTGCGTTCGTCCTCGATGTACTTAACGATCGAGATCAAAATCCGGACATTGCCCTGCCAGAGGAAGATGCGGTCGATGTCGGTGACCGGGTTGCGGGCAACGAAATTCTTAATCTCGCGGTAGTCGTAGGCCAGCACGACAACGGGCACGTCGAGCCCGGCGTTCTTGACCTCACGGGCAAGCTGGGCGGCATCCATGTCCCCTACTTCGAGGTTCGTGACGATCAGGTTGAAGCGGGGCTGGGAGCGTGCCAGCGCCAGCGCCTCTGCGCCGCTCGAAACGTGGGTTATCCCAGGTATTTGCTGAAGATTGAGTTCGAGAGACTCACCAATCAGCAACTCGTTGAGCCGGCCGTCTTCGCGAAGGATGAAAGAATCGTAGAGGCTGGAGACCAAGAGAATGTCCTGCACCCGGAAGGGCATCAGGTTCTCGAAGCCCTCGAAGAGTCTCTCCGCATCGATGACGGGGTCGGGTGCGTGCCTCACGCCCATGGGCAAGTCCTAGCCTGTAATGAAACATGCGAGGTGGACATTGGCCAACCCGCTTCATACTCGCCACCCGGACACAAATAGACTCAGACGAGTCCCTGGTCCAGCATCGCATTCGCCACCTTTAGGAATCCTGCGATGTTTGCTCCGTTCACGAGATTGCCAGGAGTCCCGTAGGTCTCCGCCGTCTCGTAGCAGGTCTTGTGGATCGCGATCATGATTTTGTGCAGCCGATCGTCCACCTCTTCGCGGGTCCAGCTCAGCCGAGCACTGTTCTGGGCCATTTCGAGGCCGGACGCAGCCACACCGCCCGCGTTCGCGGCCTTGGCAGGTCCATACAGAGTCCCGGCATCTAGGAACATCCTGGTGGCCTCGAGCGTGCTGGGCATGTTCGCGCCCTCGGCGACGACCCTGACACCGTTCTTGATGAGGTTCGCCGCATCCTTCGCGTTGATCTCGTTTTGCGTGGCGCTCGGGAAGGCACAGTCAGCCTTGATGTTCCAAAGCGGATTGTGCTCGAGCTTGATGTCCGTGGGCATGAAGATCGCCTTGCTGAACTTGTCCGTATATTGGCGGATGCGTCCACGGCGTACATTCTTGAGCTCCATGACCCAAGCCAGCTTTTCGCGATCGATGCCGTCTGGATCGTAGATTACGCCGTCCGAGTCGGAGAGCGTGATCGGCTTCGCTCCCAGATCGAGTAGCTTCTCCACCGTGTACTGGGAAACGTTCCCGCTCCCCGAGACCAGGCAGAGCTTGCCTTCGAGCGACTCCTTACGAGTCTTCAGCATCTCGGCGGCTAAATAGACGCACCCGTACCCGGTGGCTTCCGGACGGATGAGCGAACCACCCCAGTTCACGCCCTTACCGGTCAGCACACCGGTGAACTCATTGGCCAGGCGCTTATATTGGCCAAACAGGAAACCGATCTCCCGTCCCCCAACCCCGATATCGCCCGCTGGAACGTCGGTGTCCGGTCCGATATGCCGCCACAGCTCGGTCATGAAGCTCTGGCAGAACCGCATGACTTCGTTGTCGCTTTTACCCTTCGGATCGAAGTCCGAACCGCCCTTTCCACCACCCATCGGCAGCGTCGTTAGCGAGTTTTTAAACACCTGCTCAAATGCCAGGAACTTCAGGATCCCGAGATTGACCGAAGCATGGAAGCGCAACCCACCCTTGTAAGGCCCGATTGCGCTGTTCATCTCGATGCGGAATCCGCGATTGACTTGAATGCTCCCCTGATCGTCAAACCAGGGCACGCGGAACATGATTACGCGCTCGGGCTCCACAAGGCGCTCTAGAATCCGGGCCGCCCGGTATTCCGAATGCTTCTGCAGCATGAGGCGCAGAGACTCGAATACTTCCTGGACTGCCTGGTGGAACTCAGGTTCCGCCGGGTTTTTCGACCTGACCGTGGTCATTACTTCTTCAATGTAGTCGCCCGTTGCTTTGTTTCCGGGCGGCGTCATGGTGATGGAACTCATAATTGCCTCCAATCCATAAAGGACTGTCCTACGGGGCCGTTATTGCTTCGAAACCTTCGTTCCACATAAATCGTGCAGGAGCCTTTTAACGCCTGTCCCCTAAAATCCGCCTTGATTCGCGTCACCTGGAACTTGTGACGTAGCGTGCTTAGAAGTCCGAGGTCCCCGCGTTCCTCGACATACCATCCTCATGGCGTTACAAATTCCGGCGTCAGTCATGCATTTCATCGAGAAATGCCTTGAGCTTGCGGGAGCGTGCGGGGTGGCGCAGCTTGCGCAGGGCCTTAGCTTCGATCTGGCGAATGCGTTCGCGAGTGACTGCAAACCACCGGCCAACCTCCTCCAGCGTGTGCTCCGACCCGTCCTCCAGACCAAAGCG
>WNGP01007705.1_pt1 | contig 12423 bp, 9 predicted proteins | sample 5407671 | NCBI WGS metagenome assembly WNGP01 (sample SAMN13153381, study PRJNA577476) | soil metagenome | isolation source: 40 cm soil or saprolite under Garry oak tree replicate 2 | place: USA:California | collected 2016-06-15 | reverse complement strand
CACCCGTCGCCATGAAGCGGCCGAGTGGAAGCCCGAGCAGAGCGCCCGCAAGTCCGAAGCAAGCGGCTTCGCCGACGAAGGCCGAGAGGATGACGCCACGACTTGCGCCGAAGGCGCGCACGATTCCAATTTCCGCGCGGCGGCGAACGACCGAAACGGAAATGGTGTTGTAAATGAGAAAAGCGCCGACAACGAGAGAAATGTAACTCAAAAGGCGCAAGTTCCAACGAAACCCCGCAAGCATGCGGCGATTCTCGTTCGTGCCGCTGCCTTGCGGACGAACTTCTACACCGGCGGGCAGAACGGTGCGCAAACGCTGCTGCCACTCCTCCAGACTGGGAGTCTGCGGCACTTTCAGAAGGATACGATCGACGCGGCCAAAACGATTCAGCGCACGTTGGGCTGCGGCGATGTCCATCACAATTGCCGATTCGTTCCCGTTCGAATCGGGATACACGCCTCGCACTGTATAACTGCAGACTTGATCGTTGATTAGCAGTTCGACGTGGTCGCCCGTCTTGTTGCCACCGCTCGAGCCCACCCAAATGCTGTCCGCATCTCCAAGATGCTCGAAAACATTTTCCGACACAATCGGTATCGACGTCGCGCCAGTATTGCCCGCATCACTTTGCGCGTAAATGCTGGCTTCCGCGACAAGATCCAATCCAATTAGAGGAAGAGACTTCTTCGTCGCAACGATGACCGCGTAGTCTTCGACGCGCGGCGATACTCGAATCGTATAAGGCAGCGTGGCGAGCGTGCCGACAACATCTTCCGGTACCCCTCCCGACGCCGTGACTTCCAGATCGTTATCGCCGGAGAGCGTTTCCATGGAACTCCGGAATGAGCCGGTGGCGGCGTCATTCGCAAGATCGATGGCCAGGACGACCGCAACCCCCAAGGCGATAGCAGAGATCGTCAGCAATGTGCGCACAGGTTCACGCAAAAGCGGGCGCACCATCAATCGATAGAAGAGCAGAGGAAGATGCATTTCAGCGCCGCGTGATCTCTTCAATTTTTCCGTCGCGCAACTTGACGACCGTGTTGGCGAGCGACGCGGCCTCGACACTGTGAGTCGCCACAATGGTCGCGGTGTTCTGCTCCCGCGTGAGACGCCGGATCAATTCAAGTATTACGTTGCTCGTGGTGGTGTCTAGATTGCCGGTGGGTTCGTCGGCCAGCAGGATGCTCGGTGAATGGACAAGCGCCCGCGCAATGGCCACGCGTTGCATCTGCCCGCCGGAAAGTTGGTGAGGATAGCGTTCGCCGAGTCCTTCCAGCTCCACCCAGCCAAGCCGTTCGCGGGCCACTTCGCGTGCGCTGTGTTTCCGGGCGAGGAGCAGTGGCAGTTCGACGTTTTCGAACACTGTCAGAGTGTGCAGCAATTGAAACGACTGAAAAATGAAGCCAACCTTCTCGCGCCGAAGCTGCGTAAGACCGCTATCTTTCAGCGACGAGGTCGAAACTCCGTCCAGCAGTACCCTGCCGGATGTCGGAAAATCCATAGCCCCGGCAAGATTGAGCAGTGTCGATTTTCCGCAGCCACTGCGCCCCACCAGCGCCACAAACTCGCCGCGCTCAACGTCCAGGGAAAGACCACTGAGCGCATGCACTGGCTGGCCGTCCGTCAAATAGTCTTTCGAGACCTCTTGCAGCGAAAGTATCGGCATTGGAATTGGTGGGCCAGTAGCCGCTACCGCGGGTCCCTGCGCCTGTCGCGCCGCGCATGACTCCTGCTCTGGTCATCGACAGACAGTTTGCTCCAGGCTCGCTTCACTCAGGATTTCAGTGAGGCCAGAGCCTTTTCGATGGCAGAGGTCACCTGTAGCGAATCCGGCGTCACGTCAGGCTCGAAGCGTGTTATAACCTGCCCGTCGGGGCCGATCAGGAACTTCGTAAAATTCCATTGAATCTCTCCGCCCGTTTGCGGATTCATGCCCTTGTCCGTCAGGAACTGATAGAGCGGGGTGATGTCCTCGCCTTTTACGGATACCTTGGCCATCATCGGGAAGGTCACGCGATATTTCGAGGAGCAAAATGTTTTGATCTCCTGATTCGTGCCCGGCTCTTGCGCGCCGAAATTATTCGCCGGGATCCCCACGATCACAAACCCGCCGTCCTTATACTTCTCATAAAGAGATTCAAGAGCGGTGTACTGCGGCGTAAAGCCGCAACGGCTGGCAACGTTGACAAGAAGCACCACTTTTCCTTTGTAAGCCGCCAGCGGCGTGGGCTGCGCGTCGATCGAATTCAAAGTGAAATCGTGCACCGTCTTGCCTGCAGCCATCACCGCGGCCGCACAGAACAGCAAACAAATCAGCGCTTTCATCATGTTCCTCTCCACCTTTATCTTTTACCCTGTTCCATGCCTGGCGGCAATCCGATTTGGACCTGCCACCGGCGTACCCTACCAGACCTGTCATGTATCTCCGTTATTCCCAGTATTCGGAAGCGACCATTGAGCCTGAATGGCGCCTGTTATAAGCTTTCGATTCATAATTCTTTGCGAACGATTTGCTAGCTCGCACGCGTCGGAATGGGCTTGCTCGCCTTTGCCCTGGCGTGCGGGACCGTTTCGGCTCAAGGCTGGCAGCACCTCGGCAGCGTCCAGAGCGTCGAAAAGCTGAAAGATGGCGTCGAATTGACCGCCGGCCCTGCGAAGGTGCGCGTCACGGTCTTCCGCGAGGGAGTGTTCCGCGTGCGTGTCGCCCCCAACGGCATTTTTCCCAAGGACTTCTCATGGGCGGTGATCGAATCGCCCGAAGCGCCCGCTCTCACCATCGAGGAAGATCAGAAAGAAGTGCGCATCTCCGCGGGAAACACCGTCGCGATCGTGCAAAAGTCGCCCCTGTTGATCAATTTCTCCGATGCCGCGGGTAACGTCCTGCTCGCCGATGAATCTAGCCTCCCGATGGCCTGGAACGGACAGCGCGTTCGCGCCTGGAAAAAGATGCCGCCGGAAGAAAACTACTACGGGCTTGGCGACAAAGCCGGACCCATGAATCGCCGGAATCGCGCATTCACAAACTGGAACACCGATGCCTTTGGTTGGCAAGAGTCCACGGATCCGCTCTACAAGACCATTCCCTTTTTCATCGGGTTGCGCAAAGGGCTGGCCTACGGTTTGTTCTTTGACGACACTTACCGGAGCAGTTTCGATTTCGGAAAGGAATCCGCGGATTATTTTTCTTTCGGCGCGGAAGGCGGAGAGCTCAACTATTATTTTATCGCAGGTCCGGAGCCGAAAAATATCATCGAGCGCTACACCGCGCTCACGGGGCGCCCGCCTCTGCCCCCACTCTGGACGCTGGGTTATCAGCAGTGCCGCTACAGCTACTACCCGGAAGCCCGCGTGCGGGAGATCGCCCGGCTTTTGCGCGAAAAGAAAATTCCTGCCGATACGATCTATCTCGATATCGACTATCAGGAAGGCTACGCTCCGTTCACGATCAATCGCCAGTATTTCCCGAATTTTGAGAAAATGGTCGCCGACCTGCGAGAACAAGGTTTTCACGTCATTGCCATTACGGATCTCCACATCAAGAGATTCCCGGACCATGGCTATGCCCCATTCGATTCCGGAATAAAAAATGACGTGTTCGTCAAGAATCCGGATGGATCCGTTTACGTTGGACCCGTCTGGCCGCAGGAAAGCGTTTTTCCTGATTTCACTCTCACCCGTGTGCGCGATTGGTGGGGCGCTCTTTACAAAGATTTCGCGGCAATGGGCTTGGCGGGCTACTGGAACGACATGAATGAGCCTGCCATCTTCCGTTATCCGCAGAAGACTATGCCACTCGACGTCGTTCACCGCCTGGATGACGGCACGACCCGCGATCACCGCGCGATCCACAATATTTTTGGAATGGAAAATGCCCGCGCTACCTACGATGGCCTGCGAAAGCTCCAGCCCAATGAGCGGCCGTTCGTGCTCACCCGCGCAGCTTATGCCGGCGCGCAGCGCTACGCGGCCACTTGGACCGGCGACAACCTGGCGACCTGGAACCACATTTCCATGAGTACGCCAACGCTGTTGAGCATGGGTCTTTCCGGTTATCCGCTCGTCGGCGACGATATCGGCGGCTTTGGCAGCTCCCCGCCATCGGATTTGTTGACGCGCTGGTATGAACTCGGCGCTTTCAATCCCATTTTCCGCAATCACGCTGCGAAAGGCACCGCCGATCACGAACCCTGGGTCAACGGCCCGGAGCAGGAGGCGATTCGCCGGAAATACATCGAGCTGCGCTACAGGCTGTTGCCCTACATCTACACCGTCACGGAAGAAACGGCCCGCACCGGAATTCCTCTCATGCGCCCCGTTTTCCTTGAGTATCCTCACGCCGAGGAATTCTACGGCGACGATCGCGATTTTCTTTTCGGCCCCGATCTTTTCGTGGCGCCCGTCATTACCGAATCGACGGATGCCCAGGGCGTGTTTCTGCCTCCCGGTGAATGGTACGACTTCTGGACTGTGGAAAAGCACACCAACAAAGACCAGATCAACCTTCATCCGCGCATTGACGAAGTGCCACTCTACGTTCGGGCCGGCGCTATCGTGCCTATGCAGCCTCTGGTGCAGTACACCGGCGAGAAGCCCAACGGGCCGCTCGAACTGCGCCTCTATCTTCCCTCCAGCGCCTCCGCTGACGAGTGCGGGGGATCGCTCTATCAAGATGACGGCCACACATTTGCTTACCAAAAGGGTGAGATTCTGCGCGTCCGCTATTCTTGCCAGGTTTCATCAAATCTCGTGACGGTGACCAGCACCATTCGCAAAAATGGCTTTCAGGCGTGGTGGAAGAGCGCCGAAATGAAATTGTACGGTGTCACAACAGCCCCAAAGGAAGTTCGCATCGGCGCTGACGTCACTCGTGAATGGCGCTACGACAGCCAAACTCACTCCGTTACTCTGACCGTGCCCGACGCGGTGAATAACTGGACGGTGCGAGTTGCCTTCTAGGGGGGCCATCTGCGCCAGCTCAATTCAACAAAAAGATCGAGAGAGATTGCCCTGGCATGGTGACGCGGAGTTCGCCTCCAGCAACTTCCGCCTTTGTCTCTCCGAAGAGCATTGCAATCTCTGCCGCTCTTTGCCCCGGAGTGTCCGCCAACGGAATGCGCAACTCATGCGCTCGATCGGCATTGTTGAACGCGATGACAATCCGTTCTTCCTCTGTCTCTCGCGCAAAAACATAAGAGGATTCGTCGGACGCCATATGCCATAACTTGCCGGTGCGCAGTGCGGCGTGTTCGCGGCGAAGCCGGAGCAGCGCCTGCACGTATGAGAAAATCTCTTGCTGGCCACGCGTACGCCCCGATTGCGTGAACGCATCGTTCGAATCTCCAATCCATCCACCCGGGAAATCACGGCGGTTGTCTGGGTCACCGCCCCCCGGCATCCCGATCTCGTCGCCGTAATAAATTTCCGGAATGCCGCGCAGCGTGAGCGTGAGTCCGAACGCCAGCTTCAGCTTTGCGGGAGAGCTGCCCTCCGCGCCCGCGAAACGCGGCACGTCGTGATTCGCGAAAAACGGAATGAGCGCGTCGGGGCGCGGATACAAGGAATCGTGATGCAGCACATCGGCAATGCGGCCAACGGGAGCATTCCGCAGCAGAACATCGCGCAGTGTGAAAAACATCGGGAAATCGAAGACCGTGGAGAGTCCGCTATCGATGCCGTCGTAGCGCCGCATTCCTCCCGCAAAAAACGAAGTCACGCTCGGATCGGGATGAAATACTTCGCCAATCGTTGTCAGATAAGGATAAATCCGGCGCAATCCCGCATGCCAGTTGGCCCAAAACTTTCGTCCAACGTACGGAAATGTATCTACCCTGTAGCCGTCCAGCCCGGATATTTCCGCCCACCAGATGCTGTTCTGCAAGAGATACTGCTCCACCACCGGATTCTCCGTGTTCATGTCCGGCAAGATCCCGAAGAACCATCCTTCCGTGAAATTTCGTTTCATGCGCATCGGCGCATGCGGATCGATCAGCGATTCGAACGGATCGTTCGCGACAGCTTGACCTCCCGCTTTGCCGTAAAAACTTGCTTTGAACGGTGAAAACGAATCCAGGTGATGTTGTAGCGTGCCGTGAAACCAATCGGGCAGAGGCGGATTCAAAACCCACGGGTGTTTCGGGCCGACATGATTCGGCACGGCGTCGAAGAAAATCTTTATTCCTTGCTTGTGCGCCGCGGCCACCAGGTTCTGATAATCCTTCAACGCCCCGAGATGCGGATCGACCGCGTAGAGGTCCACGGCGCCGTATCCGTGATAATCCTGGGTAGCGCCGTTCTTCACGATGGGCGTCAGCCACAGCGTGGTTACCCCGAGATCCTTTAGATACGCCAAGTGATTCTGAATCCCAAGCAGGTCCCCGCCGTGATAAGCCCTCGGCTTTGTGCGGTCGTGCGAACCGGGCGCCTCCGCGGGTTCATCATTCGTGGGATCGCCGTTCGCAAAGCGGTCCGGCATGATCAGGTACATCACGTCGTCCTGCGAAAGCCCTTGAAACTTTCCGAGCGTCGGGAATCGCGCAGCCAGAGGCAGTTCAAAAGATGTCGTTCCTTTTGGCGCGGTAATTCGGCAGATGGCAGTTCCGGACTTCGTGTTCGTCGCGATCTTCAGCCAGATGAAAAGATACTTCCCGCCTGCCGTAGCCTGCGTATGCGAGACGCTTAGCGTTTCAAGATTGCACCCGACGTGCGTGGCTTCCAGGTCGTGCCCGGAAAGCAGCAGCATCACTTCCGGGGTGAGTCCTACCCACCAATTCGGAGGCTCGACCTTTGTGACGGCGATAACGGTTTCGGTGGCCTTCTGCTGCGGACCAGCCTGCAGGTACGGGCTGCCTCCGCCGAATGCGCTAGCGAACAGAACCACGAAAAAGGCGCGAAGAAAATGTTCCGCCGCAAAATGGTGAAAGTGTTGGGGCTGTCTATTCACGAGGGAAGCATAAGGAAAATAAAGAACGGAAGCCAGCTTCGATCTTCTTTTTACCGGCTTGGCAAATTTCTTACTTTCGCGGCAAAGCGGATGGCGCAAAAGCCAATTCCCCAAATGCTTCCGGAATGTGAAAATTGGGCGCGGGTGTTAACGTGGGCCGCCAGGCGGAATAAAATCGCGGTTCCGTAGCTCCCTCGACGCGGTAGAAATTCACTTTCCACTTGGCTGCGGGATCGAAGCGATCGACGAGGCGGTTCATCGGTAGCGCCATCTCCGCGACCCAGGCCTTAGCGGCTTCGTTCAACATGACGCGGCGCCGCAGCCCGCTCTTCAAATCGTGTTTCTGCCCCGGTGCTATGTCCAGGTCGATCCAAAAACCATTGGGGCTGACTTCGAATTCCTTGTAACAGCGGAGCTGCGACGGGTTCGGCTGCAGGAAAACTTCCGCGACGTCCCGGTCCCAGAGCTGGTCGCGGCGTCCATCCGGCCCGGCGTCGGAGAAAACGGTGATTACCCGGTATTTCGCGCGGAATCGCAGATAGAGTGTTTCCGCGGTCCAGAGTAATCGCACTTCCGTCTCCCTTTCGGGATCCGCGTTTCTGCCTTGCCAGTCAGCATCGAAGCGCACCGGCGCCGCAAGCTCCCAGGAAGATGGCTTTGGGAATCCCTCGGCATCGGGCAATTCGGGCATTCGAACCGCCACGGCGGTTTTTTTATCAGTCAAATGGTCGTCCACAAGCATCGTTCCGGATTGTTTCTCTCCCTCCCCGGATCTCAATCCCTGGGGCTCCTCACAGAATAGCCACTGCATGCCGCTGCACAAGAGAAAAACTGGATAAACAAGCGCCCGTTTTTTCAGTTGCAATGGCATCAATCTCACTATCGAGGACCCGTTCTTGTGGCCAGCGAACTTTTTGCGCACTCGGGGTTGCACTCTTTCCGGGTCGCTCATCTTGCCGTGCTAGCATCAAAATTGGATGCCCAGGAGCGCGGGAAATGATTGAACCTGTGAACACCGAAGAATTCACGTCACAACCGGAACGTCGCAAACCGGAACAATTTGAACATGTGAAGTTCCGCATCGACGCCGGCGTCGCCAGGATGACCCTCAGCCGTCCGGAACATAATCTTCTCAATGAAGCCATGCTCCGCGAGATCGCCGGCGGCATAACTCACGCCGGTGAACGCGACGATGTCAAATTAATTGTTCTCGATTCCGCTTGCAAGGTCTTTTGCGGCGGCATCGACATTGGTGAATACACTTCCCAGCGCGTGTTTCAGATGCTTGACGCGTTTCACGCCGCATTTGCCGGAATGCTGGAAGTCGGCAAGCCCGTGGTCTGCGTCGTGAATGGACCGGCCATCGGCGGCGGCGCGGAGCTCGCGGCTTTTGGCGATCTCGTGATTGCCACCCCGAAAGCTCGGTTTGCGCAGCCGGAAATCAGCATTGGTGTTTTTCCGCCGCTCGCCTCCACTATTCTGCCTTTCCTCGTCGGACCCAAAATTGCCCTCGAGCTTGTTTTGACTGGCGAACCCGTTACCGCTGAGCGCGCCCTGGAACTCGGCATGGTGAACCGCCTTGTGCCGGAGGCTCAACTTGAACGAGCGGTGAACGATCTTGTCGGGCGGATCAGTGGCCACTCCGGCCCTGTGCTGACGATGGCCAAGAAAGCCATCCTCGGCGGAATGGGTCTGTCGCTGCGCGAGGGCCTCAAACATTCAATGAACATTTTCCTCAATGAACTCTACCGCCTCGAGGATTCTCAGGAAGGTCTGCGCGCCTTGGTAGAAAAACGCAAGCCCAACTGGAAGAACCGCTGAACGCTTTCTGAGTTTTTAGTTTCTTGGCGTTCAGTTTTCAGGTTTGCAGCCGTGCATTGACACTCTCGCAGGCGCGGCATACACTCAATTTTCAACTTGCAGGCAAGGGAAGCGGGGAAGGCCGTGTGAATCGGCCGCGGTCCCGCCACTGTAATCGGCTGAAAGGCCGTAAGCCAGGCCACCCTCCCAGTGCCGCAGAAGGCCGCACTCTTCGCGAGAAAGAATGTTGCCACAGGCCCCAAGGTGTCTCGTGGGGCTTTTTTGTTGGTGAAGTGAAATTTCCTGGCCAAAGGGAATCCTTGAAAGGGTTCGCACGAGTGCTCCTTCGAAACATACTCTCCGCCGCAATTGTTGCTTCGTTGCTCTGCGCGCAGGTCTCGCGGGCCCAGAGCGCTCCGGCGATCTCTTCCGCGTCTCCGGCCTATCGGGAAGTCACGGATGATTTGGGCCGCACGGTTCGCGTTCCCCAGCCAGTCCAGCGCATCGTGTCGCTCGCGCCGAGCTTGACGGAAACCGTCTACGCGCTCGGCTTGCAGGATCATCTCGTCGGCGACACTGACTACTGCGATTATCCGGCGGACGCGCAGAAAAAGCCCAAAGTAGGCGGCGCCATCAACCCAAGTTTGGAGCAGATTGCGTCGTTGCATCCGGATATTGTCCTCGTAACCAGTCTCAACCGCTTCGAGACCTTGCATGCGCTGGAGACCATCGGAATATCTTCCTACGCCACCGATCCTCACAACGTCGATGAAATAATAACTTCCTCGAAAAAATTGGCCGATGTACTCGGCGCGCCTGAAGCCGGCGCCTCCGTTGCTCAGAGCATGCAACGGCACCTTGCCGATTTGCACCGCCGCATCGGTTCTGCCCCGGCCAAGCGTGTCCTCTTCGTAGTTTGGCACCAACCACTTATCTCCGTCGGCAAGCACACTTTTATCGCCGACGCCCTCCGTCTTGCTGGCGCCGTTTCCATCGTCGATTCAGACAAGGACTGGCCCCAGGTCAGCCTTGAAGAAGTCGTCCGCCTGCAACCCGACTTCCTGGTCTTCGCTGATTCTCATTCCGAAGCGACTCCATCCACTGTCGAAACTCTGGCCACTCTTCCCGGCTGGAGTATCCTGGAAGCGGTGAGCAAACGCCGATACGCCGTCATCAGCGACGCTGTCAATCGCCCGGCCCCGCGGATTGTCGCTGCCATCGAAGAACTCGCCCGTCAGTTGCACCCCGATGCTTTCCGGGAAAAACCGGAAAACAGTAAAGAAAAGATAGAGAAGGAGAATCCTCCGCCCGCGGCACATTATTCTTCCTCGCCCAACGGTCTCCAAGACCGCATGGCGCTTCCTGGAGCTTGCGCATGCGCCCGCTGACGCTTCGCCGCCTCTTCCTCCAATGTTCATTTTTGGTTGTGATTTTGTTTTTTGTGGTGGTCGTCGCCCTGAAGTTTGGCGCCGTGCCTGTTTCCCTTTACGCCCTGGGGCGCGACTGGCTCCGTGTCGTCTTCGGACAAAGCAGTCAGATCTCCAGCGAATACGGCTTAATTGTGGTGAATATCCGCTTGCCGCGCATCCTTCTGGGCATCATTGTAGGTGCTTCGCTCTCCGTTGCGGGCACTAGCTTCCAGGCTTTGCTGCGCAACCCCCTAGCCGACCCCTACGTGCTGGGTGTTTCCAGCGGAGCCTCACTCGGCGCTATTCTGGCGCTGATCGTCGAGCCGCATCTCACGCTTTCGCCCCTGGTCGCCGCGCTGCTCCCGCCGCTGGGAGCTTTTCTCGGCGCGGCAGTCACGATCGCCGCAGTTTTTTTTCTCGGCCGCCGCAAGGGACAGATTGACGGCAACACGCTGCTTCTCGGCGGAGTTATCACCGGCTCCTTCATTTCCGCCATCATAATGTTTCTGATGAGCACTCTGTCAGGGAGCCTCCGGGGCCTTTCCTTCTGGCTGATGGGTGATCTCTCTACGCCCTTGCAGAAGAGCATCTACTGGTTTCTTGGCATCGGTTTCGTGCTCGCCGCGGGAGCGATTTACACCACAGCCTCCGATTTGAATTTACTCCTCGCCGGTGAAAAAGAGGCCATGCACCTCGGTGTGGACGTGCCCCGGGTCCGCCTGGTCGTCTACATTGCGGCATCTTTTCTGACCGGATTGGCGGTTTCCGTTAGCGGCGCCGTCGGCTACGTCGGCTTGATCGTTCCTCACGTGATGCGCTTCATCTTTGGCTCCGATCATCGCACTTTATTGCCGACCGCTGCCATCGGCGGCGCCATTGCCCTTGTATTGGCTGATACTTTGGCGCGCACCGTGGTTGCCCCTACGGAAGTTTCTGTCGGCGCCGTGACTGCCCTCGTCGGCGCTCCCCTCTTCATCTACCTACTCCGCAGGAGGCTCGCGTGAGCCTCGGTTCATCTCACGCGCGGCATCTTGCCGAGGCCGGCCGTCTGGCCAACGAAATACGCTTGAGTGTCGAGCAGGTCAGCTACGCGTATTCGGCGAACCCGGCGCAGGCGCCGCTCTTCACACTGGAAGCAACGAGCTTTCAAGCCAGGCCTGGCGAAATCGTCGCCATCCTCGGGCCAAACGCCAGCGGCAAATCCACATTGCTGAAATTGATCGCCGGGGCCCCTCATTCGCTTACGCCGCGCACCCGCGCGCAGCGCATCGCCATGGTTCAGCAGGAGAGCACTTTGCTCTTCCCCGCCCGCGCTTGGGAATTTGTCCTGCAAGGCCGCCATGCCTACGGCCGGTCGCTGCGTTTTGAATCCAAAGAAGATGTCTTGATTGCGAAGAACGCCCTCGCCCAGGTCGGTGCTGCCGATCTCAGCGATCGCTGGATGGATCAGATTTCCGGTGGCGAAAAGCAGCGCGTGATCCTGGCGCGCGCTTTGGCTCAACAGCCCCTGCTCCTGCTGCTCGATGAGCCCACTCTACACTTGGACATCGCCGCGCAAATCGGCTTGCTCGACGCTCTCCGCCGCCTCGCAGGCGAAAATCGTTACACCGTCGTGGTCGTCACGCACGAATTGAATCTCGCGGCGGAGTATGCCGATCAAGTCGTCTTGATGCAGCGCGGCCGCTGCTTGCGCGTCGGTCCGCCCGCGAACATTTATCAGCGCGAATTGCTCGAACAAGTTTTCCAGACGCCGCTCACGGTGGAACTAGGCTCTTCCGGCCGGCCTCGCGTCTACGTTTTGCCTGACACATAAGTGTAGGGGCGAACTTTAGCTCGCCCTTTTTCTCGTTAACCCCAACCCTGCGGCCCTGTGCTGCAGATCACATTCACCGCGAACTTCGTGCTCGGGAAGACGGATTGCCGGTTCCAGCCTTTTCGGGATCGTCAAGTGGAAAGCCGTCGCCGCCGCGCGACTGTAAGGCGGATTCAGTGTATGCGCCGGCCACTGCGGCCTATCGCTCCATCGCTGGGCGACGCCGCGGGAAGGCCTCGCAACGGTCCTGTTTCGAACGGGCCGGAACTGCCGCCAAGCCAGGAGACCGGCGAAGTTCGCAGCCGTGCGATTCACTTTCGTCGCACTGGTCAACCTTCAACTCCCGCGCGAGAGGGAGCGGAGGACAAAAATGAATACGACTCTTCTTCGTACTGCTTTACTTTCTTTCGTACTCTTCGCAATAAGCATCTCCTTACAAGCACAAAACAATCCCCCA
>WNGP01004203.1_pt1 | contig 12423 bp, 16 predicted proteins | sample 5407671 | NCBI WGS metagenome assembly WNGP01 (sample SAMN13153381, study PRJNA577476) | soil metagenome | isolation source: 40 cm soil or saprolite under Garry oak tree replicate 2 | place: USA:California | collected 2016-06-15 | reverse complement strand
GGGGCTGGCTCAGGTCCTGGCTCAGAAACCACTTCCTCGCCAAAGAGCATGTCTCGCATCGACCGTCGCGCGTCGTGCTTCGCCTCGGGCTCAGGCTCTGATTGCCTTTCAGGTTCGACTTCCGGAGCCTCCGCCTCGGTGGCAACCGGCTCCTCCGCCTCGACCGTTGTCTCGGCAACGGCGGCCTCAGGCTCTTCGCCTATGGCCTCGGCCGGCGGGCCGAAGGCCAATGGGAGTGACTCGGTCTCGGCCGGCTTCTCTTCCTCCGCCGGGGTCGCCTCGACAGGCGGCGCCGGTTGGGCGCTGGCGCTCAGCTGAGGCGTCGGTTTAGCAGCGGGTGCAGCGGGCGCCGGCGCGGCCGCCGCTGCGGCCGACGGGGTCCATGTCGCCGGCGTTCCCGCCACAGGCGGTGTCCAACCAGTGGTGGGTGCGGGGCCGACGGGGTCCATGTCGCCGGCGTTCCCGCCACAGGCGGTGTCCAACCAGTGGTGGGTGCGGGCTCCGCGGTCTTCGACTGCACCATCTTCTCGAGATTCTCGAGCACGTTGAAGTTGAAGCGGCGGCGCTTGGGCTTTCCGCGGCGGCCCCCATCTCCACCGGACGGTTCTGCGGCGGGCGGTTGGGCGGCCGGTGCATTGCCCGCGAAGCTCGGCGGCGCAGGCGGCGCACCGGGTGTCGCCGGCGGTGCGAAACTCGGCGGCGCGGCAGGGCCGCTCGTTACGGGCGCGAAGCTGGGTGGCGCGAAAGGCGAGCCGACCGGCGGCGCGTAGGGCCCGGGGACGCCGGGTGGCGGGGCAATCGGCTGAGACATTGGCGCTTGCGGCGCGGGCTGAGGTTGATAGAAGGGGACCGGGGTCGGTGCGGGACCCGGCATCCCACGTCCAGGCCCGGCTGGATAGCCGCCCCAGGGCGATCCCTGTGGCGCGGCCGGGGGAGCCCATGGCGCGTTTTGTGGCGCATACGGCGGCTGGCCAGCATTCGGCTGCGTTGGAGTCGTGTTTGGCGCCCAGCCTGGTGGCGCCGGGGGCGAGTAAATCTGTGGCGCCATGCCGGCTTTCTGCAGCGCAGTCCCGAGGTTGCGGGCGTAGGTGCGTCCGCCCTTGACCGGGGGGAGTGCTCCCCCGCTCTCGACGGGAGCGTCTTCGACAACAGGGGCGTTGGTGACGTAGCGCCGGCCGCCCCCGCTACTGGGGCCGGCCGACTTCGCCGCCGTCAGATCGCGGTGGAGGCGTTCGTTCCGCCAGCGCGTGACCAACAACCAGACGGTGAACCAGGCCAGCACCAACCCCAGCAGAAGAATGACCTTGTCGCGGTTGGCGAAAACAAGGTGGCTGAAGGGGGTCAGGAAGTTTTGCAGTCCACTCATTGGCCGTTTCCGCGTGCAGAAAGATGGCCGTCGACCAGGGGGCAGGAGCGCTGGCTGGGCGCAGGCACGTTAATAGAACGCTGAGTGGCAGAAAGGCTGTCACTCAGGAGGAGCGGACGTTACCGGACCGTCACCTCCGTCCGGCTGGGCGCGCTCGGCGAGGCGGCGGTAGCCCTCCCGCAGGCGTGGAATCAGCTGGGCGAAGTTGATCGCCCAACCGATGCCGACCACGCGATCGGTGAAAATCCGATCGTCGTTGGGGTTCCAATAGGCATCGCGGAACCGCCGCGGCGTGGGGACGCGAAAGTCGTACGGCACGCCGGCAACCCTCCCATGCCAGGTGCGCTGCCCTTCCGGCTTGCCCAGTTCCTGGGCCACGGCGGCGAGCGTCAGGAAGAAAAGCGCGGCCCGCAGCAGACGACGGATCCGCATCGTCAGCCGATCTTTCGGCCCTGGAAGCCGAGGCTGGGGAGATCGTCCTGGAGGTTTTACATCGACTTCGCATAAATCCAGTAGTCGAGCGCGGCCTTGGAAAAGACAACGCGGTCCCCCACTTTGGTGAAGGGAATATTGCGCTTGGCGACAAGGTCGTCGATCAAGTCCTTAGGCACCCCGAGGTAGCTCGCAGCCTGCAGCGTGTTCATCACGTAATTGACGGCGGTCGGATCGTAGATCACGATCAAATCCTCCGGGTGACGTGGGTGAGCCTACCTATAATATGTGTTCGCCGCGGAGGCCCAAGGCCCGTTCGTCTAGCTGGTCCAGGACGCTGCCCTCTCAAGGCAGAAATCAGCGGTTCGAATCCGCTACGGGCTACCACAACAAGTCAAGCGTCCGCCACGGCTAGTTCTCCACAAGCCTTCCCGAAGCGGATATTCTGTGTTCGGGAACGCCTCGCAATCGGGGCAGTGGGAGTGCTGCCAGGGAGGGAAGTGATGTATCGTCACCGAGCCTATCAGCAGGTTATGTACGGACGCTTCAACGACTTCTTGAAGACCGTCGAGGAGCTTAACGCCGTTGCTCATAAACGTGGCTGGCCAGAATCAAGCGTATGGACTCCGGTTGTCGGCACTGGAAATGAGGCCGTCATCGAAGAGGAATATTCAGATCTTGCCTCTTTTGCCAAAGTGAGCGCCGCCTTTCAATCCGATGCGGAGGCGATGAAGCTCTTTCGAGGGATGGCGCCACTCGTCGTCCAGGGTTCCGCCCACGACGAACTCATCGAGATGGTTACCAAGCCTCTCGCCTGACCGCCACACAACCAACGACGTCGCGGCATAGATCTGACTCTCGAGGAATCACCCGAGGCATGCGCCTCAGGGAGACTGACAGCGTCTGGACCCGGTTGTAGAGGCCTATGGCTCGCTCTTCAAACTTCAGATGTTCGATTAGTGTCCGCCACGGGCTACTCCCCAGCCGCCCCGTCTGGTCAGTCCATGCAGTCGAAGAGCAGGAGTTGACGGCCGTTAGCACTGTATAGCAGCGCACAGTACGGCAGTTGTCCAGGTGCGCCGGGCGGCGGTCGCCAGTTTGGGTTATCAAAGAATTCCGGCTCGATCTCGCTGCGCCAGACCTGCCAACGTAGCTCAGCAGGAACCCAGCGCAGCGGATCTCCGTAGTTCCGGTGGATGCCTACCTTTACGCTGGACTCGGCCAAAAGGTGCCTGACCTCATCTCGGCTCAGGTCGTTTCTAACACGCTCCCACTCTTGGCCAGCCTCGTCAAAGAGGCGATCTTTGGTAACGCGGTTTTTTGGTTCCTTTGAGGGCCTGTTCCGGTGTCCGGGTCCGTTGGGTCTGCCCATTGGGTCTGGCTATTCTGGCAGACAAGTCGAGTTGGCCCCGGGTTAGCCCCTGCTTCTTATTCGAAAAGTGTCCGCCGCAGGCTATGACCCGGCCAATTCGATTGTTCGATTAGTGTCCGCCACGGGCTATGACCATCTCTGGCTCAGACGGCAAGTTCCACTCATCTCTTCAAAAGCCAGTGGGCATCACCCGGAACGAGGCGGACCGCCGGCGTGTACATATGGTGATGATGCCACCGGTGAGGCGGCTAATGACTTTGGTGGTCGCCCTGACAGCTTGTGTCGTGCTCGCCGCAGGCTGCTTTTCGAGCCAGACGGCGAGCCGACGTCCGTCGACCACACTGCCTACCCCAGCGTGCACCTCCTATACGGCGGAGGCCACCCGGCTTACCGTCACAGCCTTCCTCGATGCCTACAACGCCGGCGCGCCAGACGTCACTGATCGGTTTATAGCCCCAGCCGAGCAATTCCAATGGTATGGGGCGCCAGGACGACAATTCCCGGACGACCCCGTCGCCACAGATCGCGCAACGCTGCCAGCCTACTTTGCGTCTCAGCACGCCAAGGGAGACAAGCTAGAGCTGAAATCGTTTAGCTGGTCCAGCATCACCTATCAAATCAATGGTGGCGTAGCCAACTTCGGGTATACGCTCATCCACAGAGTGGCGGGCGGGGCAGCACGCGATGCCCCCGGAAAGGGCGCACTGGCGTGCGCCTCAGGGAAGATCGCGGTTTGGCTCATCAGTAGCTGGTAGGCGCGGAGCCGAGGTCCGGTATCGAATCGAGACGTTCGATTAGTGTCCGCCACGGGCTATGACCACCATCTGGGCGGGAATTCCCTCGTGCATACCAACGACTGCGCATTGCCGGGAACGCGTACTTGCCAGGCAAAGGGTCCCGCCAATACCAGCCGTAAACCTTCCCCGTCGCGTACCTTGCCGACCATCGGTAGTACGCAGTCGTACGTGACGTGACGGCCAAGGATTCCCTTGCCTCCTTCCCACTCGTAAAGCAGGCTGGCGAGAGTCAGGGTTGAGATCTGACTTGCCGTTATATGGGTTGTGAAGGCGCGTTGGTGCCAATGGCTCTTGCTGGCAGTTGTCCTTATCACATCTGCTTGTGGAAATCCCGTGAGGCAGACCGGCCACGTTGAGGGCCACGTCTTTTGGAACAACTGCGAAATCGGTATCTGCGACTCAACGCCGTGGACCAAGACGCCCGTCCGGTTCCGGTCGGCGACCTCAAGGGACTTCGTGGCGATTAGCGCCGATGATGGGTCATACGCGATATCCCTCCCGCCCGGCACCTACGTAATAATCGTTCCTCCCGAAATGGTCAAAGGCCCCACCAGGGTTACCGTTGGCTCTGGTCAAACGCTCACAGTGGACTTTCTATTGCATAAGCCGGGCGGCTGAGCACGCTAATCGGAGGGCGTTCGTATTCGTTTGTTCGATTAGTGTCCGCCACGGGCTACCACTTCGCTGGCCTACCGACATAATCTCAGGCCCTTCGCCAGCCCTGAAGGGAGTAGCCGCCCAGCGCGTTGTCGGACTGATGGGCTACCTGCTCGTCGTCGGAGTTCTACCGGTGGTCGGCGTGGGGGGCGCCGTTGCCCTTCTTACATCCGCCTTTCGAACGGCCGGGCAACCGCGCCTTTTTAGGGTTCTCGGGGCGATCGGCCTCCTCGTGTCTACGGGCCTCTTGGTTTTGGTGACCGCTACCGGAGGCGGCTACTCGATCGTGGCGGCTGCCCATGAGTTGATCGTCGCTACGACCGCCGCGCTGCTGGGGGCAATCGTCTTGATTTTGAAACCGCCCCGGGCCCGTCGTGTGGCCGCCCTTCTAATCATCACGGCGTACCCGTTGATGCTTGTTGGGCTGGCCCAGGTGGGGAGCCTGCTCTCTCCCGATGCCCGCTTCGTGGTGATCAAGATCGCCGACTAAAACCGTGACCTATCGCGCCTGGGACCTCTTCTCAAGGGGAGACGCGTTCGTTAGTCTCCGCCACGGGCTATGACCATTCCCTGGCCGAAGCGAGCTACCGCTTAGATGATTCGAGATTACCGAGTGAGAAACGTCAAACCAGCTCCAACCGCGAGCTGGATGAGCAAGTCCCAGTCCGTACTCTGAGTAAGCGCCATCAACAGGCGACGTCTCGCGGGCGTAACCGCCTGGCCGAGAGCCGCGTCTTTGGATGAAGTCCGGCCAATTCGGCGGACATACTTTCGCTCAATTACTCGCCCAGCGTACTCAGCAATCAGGTAGCGCCATGCATGAATGCATAGACCAGCAAACGCGAACCACGAAACGCCTGCCCCGATCACAAGGCCGGTCTGCTCAGCGGAGGCACTGAGTGCCCGGCCTCCAACCGTGAGTACGAGCATGATCACCATGCCTAAGATGATGCTGCCACCCCAGACCATGGCCAGTCCCAACTCGTCAAAGGCTCGGCGGGCAAGGTAAAAGCTCGCTGGCTTGACCAGCCTCAAGGTTTCATCCGAGGAGGCCGGCACGATACAGTCAGATGCACCGACGAGCCACCGATTGATGGTGCTCATCGAGCACGCAACGGAGCTGCCTAGCCTGGGCATGCGTGGGTGTCTCGGCTCCGTCGGAATCCGTAAATTGCGGACGCTCCGGCGGCCGCACTAGGCACCAATAATAGAGTTTTGCGGCCGTTCCAAATTCAATTGTTCGATTAGTGTCCGCCACGGGCTACTCCCTCAAATACAGTCCCACGAGACGGGCTGGTAGTGCCGAGCGCCGACTCAGTCGCGGAGCTCGCGAAATCCGGCTGCGGTGAAATCGCCGTCAAAAGCGAGCGCTTCCCGGATTCGCAGCGATCGCATTAGAGCAAAGCTAGTAGCGTCCACAAAGGAATATTCGCGCTCGTCATGGCGACGCAGCCAACGAAGCGCCGCCGTCTCTAAATCCGCCGAGACAACAACCACTCGAAGTCGCGGCGACCGGTCGATCGAATCAAGAAAATCAACAGCCGATCGATGCCCAGCGCGCCGGCGGAGGAATGTCCAGGTTTCCCCGCGGACGTGATTACTGGTCACAAGTGGCTCCGCTGCGTGGCTCGCTAGAAGGGTTCGTGCCAGGTCATGAGAATTGTCGCGGCGGTTACGAAGAGCCACCCAGAACGACGTATCGACGAAGATCACCGGTAAACGACGTCGTCGATCGCGGCGGGCTCGTAGTCGTCAGCACCGGCCATCCGTCCGATGGGATCGGCCGACAGCGGGGGGAGCGGCTTCAGCCGCTCGCGCACGTAGAGCCGGATTAGGGCGGCCTTCGATGTCCGCGCCTCGAGTGCGGCACGCTCTAGTTCCGCGTCCACTTCTTCCTCGATCATGATCTGGAGCCGTTTCATATGAGGAGTATACATCACTCCGTTGATGTTGATGTAACATTGGCCAGCCTGGCAGCTCGTCCTGCCGTCCAGAGCTGACCCTTGACTGCCGGACCGCGCTCCTCGATGCTTCGATTGTGGGAGGTAACTCGGGGCGGATAACGGTTCGGGAACGGATTGATCCCGAGATCACGGCCACGCTTTTTGCCAACTACCGATCTTCGGCGGACGCTCTGATGGAACTAATCGACAACGCTCTGGACTCGCGCCTACCGGGACAGCCAATGAAAGTGGAGGTCGCCGTTCACGGTGATGCGGTCACCGTGATGAGCGAAGGCGGTGAAGGCATGGGGCCGAAAGACCTTGAGCGTCGCTATCTGCGTTGGGGCAAGTCGGCCAAGCGCGGCAAAGAGCTGATTGGGCAGTATGGACAGGGTGGCAAGGCGGCGATCGGTCATCTCGGCCACAGTTTCTCGGTTGAATCCAGTCGTCCGGGCGACGCCATAGGCTGGCGTTTCACAGACCCGAACTATCGTGACCGGAGCCGACTGAAGACCTACGAATTACAGGAAGTCTCCAAGCGTGTTGCTGAGGATCTTGGTTACGTTCGAATCCGGGTCGATGAAGTCGATAAGAGAGTTGATTTGAAGCGCGTTGGCCAGCGGCTCGCCGATGCATTTCGTCTGCTTCTCGAGCGAGGCGATCTCCAGATCATCCTGAATGGGTCGCCGCTAAAGCCACGGTCGCTCGGAGAAATCGCCCGCAAGGATTTTCGTGTCCGGGCCGCCGCCACCATCGTTGGTGGCTGGGTCGGAACCGTCGATCCCGTGAAGAGGACCGCCGACTTTGTTCCCGGCGTGCGGTGCTATCGCTTGGGGCGCCTGGTCAAAGATGGTGAGTTCTTCGGGCACCCAACACCCGCCCAGGAGCCTGGAATGGCGCTGTTGATCGGCGAGGTTGAAATTCCTCGGGTCCCGCTGACGATCAACAAGAGCGACTTCGATCGGGACAGTGCACCTTGGGTCGACATCGAGGGCCGACTCCATCGGCTGCTGAAGCCGATCGCGCGACAGCTCTCGAGGCAGACCGAGAGTCCGCCGCCTCAATCCGCAATCAAGGTCGCTCAGCAGGTAAGGCGTTTATTGAGCCAGGCGCTCCGCTGGGCAGACCGCCCTGAACTCTTCCTGGGCACCGCTCCAGTTCGCCCCCGGATCTCACCGCCAACCAATGGTGATCGAGCATCACAACCGCATCTGGCAGAGGAGGGGCATCCGCCCGTGTCACATCCGGTATCAAATGCCCCAGCGAAGCGCCGGGGCTTCGGGGATATCGTCATCAGGCCACTTGGCCCGGCGATCCGAAGCCAGACCGTTATCGAGGATGCAGTCAAAGTCGTCGTGATCAATTCGCAGCATCCCCTTTTTCGCGAGCGCAAAGGCGACATCTGGTATCAGCTCGAGACCGCGGCCAGTGAGATCTGCAAATCCATCGAAGGCGTGACCGTCGCCGAATATGAACGCCGGGTCAACGAGATTGTGCTTCTCGCTCTCCGACTCCGCGGGCGCCGGCGCCAAGTGCGAACATTGCCCGCTCAGCTCAAGGTCCTGCAGCAGGGCACCGACAAAACGTCGGCGTAGTCCAAATCAGTTGTTCGAATAGTGTTCGCCACGGCTATTACCGCGTTCAGTGCTCTGGGTCTAGGCTCGAGTTAAGCGACGGCTCGTCTGGAAGTTCTCTGCCCGGTAGCAGGTAGCTACGGCCAGCCGATGGCGAGCAAGCCGTTTGTCAGGCTGCATGCCAAGACTATCCGGTGATATGCACCGCAATGACAGGCAGGTTCTCATCGGAGAACAAAGGCACCGGGAATCCTGAGAGCTTGCCGTGGATGGAGTAGAGACCTGGTGCCAGGTCTCTTGAAGTGGTCCAATAAACGCTCTCAGTTAGGGATTCGTCGTCACCGACATCGGCCTCGCCTCCGCTCTGACATAGCGAAGCGTGTGTTAAGGGAATCCGCCTGTTGCTGGGCGAGACGGCCCAGATCTCCGGGTTTGGTACCTGGCAGCTGCTGATGACCTGGGCTGGGCCGCGAATTATTAGCGTTATCTTGACGGCTTCGCCTGCCCCAATTCGATCTGGCGAAGCGCCCAGCGTCAACTGTCCTTGCGTGGCTCTCGAGGTCACTACTGCGGATCGCTCCTCAACCAAGATGAGGCTGACAACGATCACAAGCACGGCTAGCATGACGCCGAACAAAAGCAACTTGGCTTTGGTACCAGGAAACCGCATGCAAGGTACAACGACGGCCGGCCCGTACCCGTGTCCGAGCAATCGCCCAGGCTGAGATCCTCCTTGCCAGCGTTCAATTGCTGGCCCCAGGGTTCGACGATTGTGCCCACAACCCAAATTCGTCTTGTTCGATTAGTGTCCGCCACGGGCTACCACCTTTCCCCCAAAGCGGCGGGCCTACACTGCGGGGCATGGCTCCTGATCGAACCCGCGAACTCGCCAAGAGCGAGGTGACCGAACTGCCGGAGGCGCGCTTATGTCCTCCCGGCGCGCGGATAGTGTACTCAGGCGCCTCCGGCACTTGGGAAGGCCATGGATATGACAATCTCCTCTTGGGTGCGCACTTGGATCGGTACTTCGAAGGCCCGCAGGGGTTTGATCAAGTCGTCGCCTGGTACGAGAAGCACCTCATGGAACTCGGGTGGCCTACGGGAACCACGATCGATAGTGCTGACGGCACGCGCTGGATCCGGTGGAAGTGGGACTTAGAGAGCATCGACCTCATCGATCGTGTTATCGCCCCGGACGACCCAGTGGCCTCAAAGCCACCTGAGTGGCGCGGGGTGCGACTCGCATCGGAGCTACCCCCGGGCTGGTGGGCATGGTCCGTGTATTACCAACGTGAGCCGCCTCCCGGCAAGGAGCGTCCGGCATCGCTAACCCCGCCGTCCGAGGAGGAGGAATTCGACACGGTGTTCCTCCTGCTCGAAAGGTTTGTCGCGCGCGAAGGGCATGCCGATGTGCCGGACGATCACGTCGAGGAGGGGGTTCACCTCGGCAACTGGGTCGCAAACACGCGTTACTCGCAGGCCAACGGGGGTTTCCCCAAGGCATGGGCCGCTCGGCTCGAAGCGCTGCCCGGATGGCGCTGGCTCTCCGGAAACGACCTAGTCCTTTTAAAGAATTTTGCCCTTCGTGAAGGCCACACCAGGGTTCCTGAAGATCACTACGAAGAAGGCCGGCCGCTGGGCCTGGCCGTTCGCGATTGGCGCGAATTCCACCGTAGGGGCGGAAACTGGCGGCTAACACCAGAATTCGAGCAACGACTCGAGTCTATCGACGGCTGGGAGTGGTAGCTCTGCACCGACCAGCGAGGATTCGGGAACCGACCCAATTCGATTGTTCGATTAGTGTCCGCCACGGGCTAGATCCTGCTTCCAAGGCCGTAACCTCGATCGCCGCCCATCGTTTGGACGGTCATGATCTGGCAGGCGGTAACCCGCTCCCGTCGAAGGTCGGTAGCGGCGTTTATCCTGGTGATCAGTCTCTCAGCCCTCACCACTTGGTTTGTTCGAGCCAGCATCGCCGGCCCAGCCGCGGATCCGGGAGGACGGATCCTGAACACACTTCGGACCACTGAACTGGCGCTGCCCCAGGATGCCCGTGTCCTTTACCGGTACGGGCTTGAACCGAAATGGGACTCATGCGACGGGCGCCCGGGGACGTTCGGCTGGGACAACATCGTGGTTCAAATTCACTTCGAGTCACAGAGCTCGAGTGATGCCGTGGTTCAACGGGCCGATCGGGCCTTTCGCCAACTGGGTTGGAACCCAGACTATGTGAACAATCAACCCACATTTATCCAAGTAGGCTGGACGAGGCGTCTGGATAACGGTTCCGTCGCGAAGGCTCAGATGTCGGACGGGGTGCCCGACCAGAGCGCAGCAACACCACGATGGGACTTGTTCGTCACCGCGCCACCGGTCGGACCTCAGGCTTCCGGCTGCTGACTTCGTTTCTACGCGGACGCGAGGCCGAAATCGAATGTTCGATTAGTGTCCGCCACGGGCTAAAAACCCTCTTTCCGCGGCTCCCAACTTGAACTATTTTTGATCCTTGGCTAATCCCGGCGCCAACCGAATACCCATCAACAAATCGAGACGGCCTAGTCGGGTGCAACCAGCCAGGCTAGATGATGCGTCGGACAGCCGAGAATCGGCTTACTCATGGACTCGTCCGGGACAAGGCCGCCACCCAGGTTCGAGTCGTCGCCAACAATCGCAATCGCATGCCCGTGATCGTCGAGGATACGTGTTGGCTTGGCTCGAGCGGAATAGCCGCCCGGCCAGATCAGGTACATCCGACCTTGCTCGCTGCTCATCCAAAAGCAAGCCGTGCCATCGGGGTTAACGAGCCCTTCGAGGTGGCCACTCAGCGCAGCCTGAAAGCCGAATCGACTCGGCGACGTAGTGAAGGTGGCCACGCGGTATGCCGGATCGCCACGCAGAAGTAGGTAGCCGCTGATTCCGGCCGCAGCTACTAGGCCAGCGACTGCCGGTGCCCAGACTCTCATGAGACTATAACGACACTCGTTCCTAGAGTGTGCCGTCCTTCCGCGTCACCGACCGCCGCCCATTTTGAGCGTTCGAATAGTGTCCGCCACGGGCTAGATCTCCACGTCAGATTTCCTGCATCTCGAAAGGGCGGCGTCTATGGTTTGGCCGGGGTCAAAACTCCTCGAACTCCAAGTCCGATCTCAGCTCGTCGTCCTTGCTCGCTAGCTCGAGTCCCGACTTCTCTGAGGCATCCCACTTATCTGAGGCATCGAGTTTCTGGGATGCGTCCCATTTATCCGAGGCATCGAATTTCTGGGAAGCGTCCCATTTATCCGAGGCATCGAGTTTCTGGGATGCGTCCCATTTGTCCGAGGCATCGAATTTCTGGGAAGCGTCCCATTTGTCCGAGGTATCGGCGACCTTCATGGAATTATCCGACGGCGCCTCCTTCATGCTGGGATCCGCAACTTCGGCCTTACCGGACGCATCCGGACCGGACCTACCTCCGGAGGCCTCTTCCCCGAGCCAGTCCTCAAGACCGCCGAATGCGTTGCCGAAGAAGCTGCCCTGGAGTGTGGGTCGCGAACCAGCCATCAGGTCACCCACCGCACGGTTGCCGGCGGTGGCCTGGAGGTCGCGGATCGACTGTGCGACGTTGGCCGGCCGAGGCTTGGGTGTCTTTGCCGATGGCTTGCCGCGCTCCAGCGCCTGGTCGTCAAGGCTCTGCCGGTCGTGCGTCTTCATGATGTCACCAGGCTCCTTTCCCTTCTGTCAACGTCAATGTCGACGATTCCGCGAGGGTCGACCGCCGGCCCGTCGATCTCCAGAAATCCCAAAGCGAAGAGTTGGGTTACGAGTTGAACGGCGCTGCGAGCCACGTCGCCCGCCGTCATATCCCGCGTCGGGGTGAGTTGGGAGGCCAGGGTGCGGAGCGACCGATTGCCGTCGAGGCGCTCCAGCAGACGCGCTCCGAACTCTCCGAGCGATATTCGAATTGGGACCCCGCCGATCGTTTCCAGGTATTGGTCTTCGACCACGTACGATCCGCCACGGCTAGTGCCGGTCCGGTGAATGCGATGGCTGGGGTGCGGCCGGAACCTCTGTTCGAGCAACTCGATATCCGTCATGCGGGATAGGCGGCCGCTCGCGTCGAAGATCCGCAGGAGGTGTTGAGAGGCGTCCTGGATCGGAGTTGACAGCATCTGGGCCGACCGCATCCAGTTGACGCCGGACCGGCGACGAAGGATGACGGCCCCCGAGCTCATTGCCCGGATACCAAGACCGCCGTAATAGCCGAGCCAGCGATCGAGCGTTTCGGCAAACTCCGGCTCTTCCT